>Ga0078972_1005153_pt1 | contig 33925 bp, 24 predicted proteins | sample YelNatPaOPGAMG01_FD_67568 | JGI IMG/M metagenome (GOLD analysis project Ga0078972, IMG submission 67568) | Hot spring thermophilic microbial communities from Obsidian Pool, Yellowstone National Park, USA - OP-RAMG-01 (SPADES assembly) (version 2) | ecosystem: Environmental > Aquatic > Thermal... | reverse complement strand
GGGTGTGTTGGGGGCTGTGGGCGGTGTGGGGGGTGTGGGGGTGGGGGGTGGTGGGGCGGGGGCTGGGGGGGGGGGGGGGGGGGGGGGTGGGGGGGGGGGGGGGGGGGGGGGGGGGGGGGGGGGGGGGGAAGGGGAAAAAATGTCCAATCTCCCCGTGCCCAGTATAAAACAGGACCGTCGCCGTAAGGGAGTGGACGCACAACCGCTCTCTTGCGGTCGCGGCCCGGATGGACATTCGCCGTGAAGGAACCATGATGGGAAATCTTCGGTTTGGCCTGGTTTTCCTGCTCGCGCTGGCTTCGGGCTGTCAGATCTTGTACCGCTACCGGCCTGTGCCGGTGTTGGTGCGCGATGCAGAGACGAAGCAACCGATTGCCCATGCCGATGTCCACCTTTCTTATCCGTTATCACGTGATTCCCTGGCGCCGTTCGATTCGGTGGAGCGCACCGGGGCGGATGGCATTGCTCATCTGCGGGCGGCCCCCTACGGCGATTTCGGCGTCCGCATCGAGGCCTCTGCCCCAGGCTATCTCTCCGATCAAATAAGCGTTTCGACCGAAGCGATCCAGCACATTGAACCGGCCCACTTCTTCGAGGAAGCGGAGCGCCGCAAGCCGGTATTCGTTGTGGAAATGTACTCTGAGCCGCGCTTCACGGTCGAGCTGGTCGTGCCGCCGGGCTATCGTGGACGGATCCGGGCCGAGATCGAGCCGCGCGACGATATGGCGGTGCCGCCCCATCAGCGCGCTTTCCGCTACGAGGTCGTCGATGGTTTTGTGTGCATCAAAGGACCGAGCTTGGTGCTGCGGCGCGTCTATCCTTCGGATTACCGTGCCTGCTACGCCGACGGCGCCCCGTTGACGGGGGAGATGACGTTGCAGAAAGTCGGCTTCCGTTGGCTGGGTGGCCAAGACAAGGAGCAATACTTCGTCGTCGGTACGCAGCCGGAATACGACATGGAACGCCGTTGCGTTGCCGACGAGGAGCCTTATTCTCGACAGCCAGCCGCTCCCGGCGCACCCCGCGGTGGGCGTCGTCATCGATCGGAATAGGCTCGGCAAACTGCGGCGGTTTTTGGCCGCGGCGTCTGGCAATGTCGGGAGCATCTTGCTATGGTAAAGGCGATGGAGCCGCCGCGTTTCGCAAACCAAGGGAAAACCTCGTGAAGAACATAGCTATTCTGCCGACGCTTTTAACGCTGGGCAACGGTGTCTGCGGCTTTGCCGCCATCGCCTATGCCAGTAAGATTGGTCCTCACTCCGAGAGCGGCGAGATCGATCATTATTTTGTGGTCAGCGCGTGCCTGATTTTGGCTGCGATGGTCTTCGACGTTCTCGACGGCTACGCGGCCCGACTATCGAAGACGGCCAGCGAATTCGGAGGCCAGCTGGACAGCCTGTGCGATGCCATCAGTTTCGGCGTGGCCCCGGCCTTCGTACTGTTGCGCCTGGGCATGGATTGGATGCAGCCCTTGGTCCGGCAAGCGGTGGCGCTGATTGCCGCCTTGTATGTGGTTTGCGCTGTACTGCGGCTGGCGCGCTTCAACATGGAAAACACCTCCCTTTTATCCTCTTCGGCAACGGGGGGAGAGAAAGCAGCGGCCAGCCCCAAGCGTTTCAAGGGCCTGCCGTCGCCGGCCGCGGCCGGCTGTGTGATCTCGCTGGCCATCCTGCGTTCGACGCATAGCGGCATTCCGCCGGAGACCCTGGCCGCCCTTGTCCGTCTCTGGGCGCCTCTGGGCGCCCTGACCGCTGCCTTGCTCATGGTTTCCCGTGTGCCCTATCCGCACATTACCAAGCAGATCCTCCGCGGCCGGCGTTCGTTTAGCGTCTTGGTCCAAGTGGTGCTGGCGCTGTTCTTGATCGCCCTGGTGCCGTCGTTTGCCTGTTTCCTCCTGTTTTGGGGCTACACCCTGAGCGGTTTGCTGCGCCATGTCCTTTATCGCACTCTGCGCAGCAAATCGCCTCTGACCGAGTTGGGGCCTAATCGGGAACCGAGCATTCGTCCTTAAGACATCATGTTCACCGGCCTTGTGGAATGTTTGGGCACTGTCTGCGAAAGGGGCTTCGAGGGCGGCGGCTGCCGACTGACGGTAGAAGCGCCGGACATCGTTGCGGAGCTGGCCGTTGGCGAGAGCGTCGCCGTCAACGGCGTTTGCCTCACGGTGGTCGCTTGTACGGCTTCGACCTGTTCTTTTCAGCTGGGCCCGGAGACGCTTCAGCGCACCAATCTCGGCGCACTGCAATGCGGCGAGCGCGTCAATCTCGAACGGGCTCTGCGTCTGAGCGACCGTCTGGGTGGCCATTTGGTGCAAGGGCACATCGACGGTGTCGGCCGCATCGCCGAACGCCGTACAGAAGGCGAGTGGGTGACAATGGAGTTCATCTGTCCGCCAGACTTGGCGGCGCAGATGGCACCTAAAGGCTCGGTGGCGGTGGATGGCGTCAGTCTGACGCTTGTTGAGGTCGGCGACGACCGTTTCCGCGTCGCTCTTATCCCGCATACGCTGGCACAGACGACGCTTGGTTTCAAAGGACCGGGGGCCACCGTAAATTTGGAGACGGATTTGCTGGCGAAATATGTGTGGAAGTACCTGGCGGCAATGAAGATCCTCCCATGACACTCCCGACTCCCTCGACGCGGCAAACATTGTCTTATCTGCGCAATCTCTTCGCCGAGCGCGGCATCAAGCCTAAGAACAAGCTCGGTCAGAATTTCCTCATCGACCTGAACCTGCTCGACCTTCTCTTGCGCAGCGCCGAGCTGACGCGCGCGGACCTCGTTCTGGAGGTCGGCAGCGGCACCGGCAGTTTGACGGCGCGGCTGGTCGAACAAGCCGGCGCCGTGGTCAGCGTTGAGATCGATCCCGCCTTCGCCGCACTGACGGAAGAGACCGTCCCGCCGCGCGAGAACATGGTCTTCTTGCACAGCGACATTCTCAAGAACAAGAACGAGTTGAATCCCGCTGTGCTGCATGCCCTTGCAGACCTTGGCCAACGTTGCGGCACTCAGCGCGTCAAGCTGGTGTCGAACCTGCCCTATGCGGTGGCCGTGCCCGTCCTCACCAATCTGCTGCTGTGTGAGCTGGCCTTTGAGCGCATGGTCGTGACGGTGCAATGGGAAATCGCCGAGCGCTTGCTGGCCGTGCCGGCGACCAAGGATTACGGCGCGCTGACCGTGCTGGTGCAAAGTTTGGCTGAGGTCGAACTGATACGCCGCTTGTCGCCGAAAGTGTTTTGGCCGCGACCGCTGGTGGACTCCGCCATCGTCCGTATCCGCCCCAGCGCCGTCAAGCGTCAGCAGGTCGGCGATCCAGGGCGTTTCCGGGCTTTTCTCCGTGACCTGTACATGCACCGCCGCAAAAACCTGCGCGGGGCGCTGGCCAGTCTGCCCAACCGTGCCTGCAACAAAAGCGAAGTGGATGCACGCCTCGCCGAGTTGGGCCTCGACGGCAACCTCCGCGCCGAGGTGCTCGATGTCGAACAGCACCTGTGCCTGTGCCAACAGTTTGGTTAACTCCGTAAATTGACGGTCTCGGTCTACAGATAACCGCTGATCCTCCGGACCTCGCCCCAGCTGAATGCCTGGCACTCTCAGCTCCTAAAGGCGCATCTGTAAACCTTTTTTAACGGCGGAAACCTTTTTTCTGTGTCCCGGCGTTTCGCTCCTTAACGCTTCCTCCCCTTGGACTGGGCTGCATGGACATTCCCATCCACACCTAAACACATCCACATTCGCATGTTGGGGTGATTGGCCCTATAACGGCCGAGCTGCCGAGCGAGTCCGGCATCCCCTTTGCGACCAGTTATAAATGCACACGGATGAACCCAGTGGCGAGAACGAAGGTGCAGGCAAGAAAGAACCATTATGCTGATGATGGCTCCACGGGCCTTGCCGGGCGTTGTTCGGTTGCTGAGTTCATCCGTGGGCATTTTCGCTTTCGGGGCCGAAGCGTTTGAGGACGGCGCGAAGCGTCGCCGCCAGCGCCGCTGGATCGGGCGGCGGTCCTACAGCGGTCTGGTGCAGCCCATTCCAACGCAGCTCGACGGGCCAGCCCGCATGATGGGCCGCCCGGTTGAACTGCTCGCGCATGCGCTGGCCCCAAACCAAGCCAAAACGATCGCGGTACGCCAGCCATAGCCGATCTGTTTCCGACGGCCTCGGCGCTCTGCTCGCCAAAGCTATCCACGCCGCCCAAGGAGTTAATGCCAACAGGAACAGGCTCAGCCAGGGGAGGTGTGTCGGCGCAATCCAACCCTCCAGTCGCAGCATTTCCCAACCACAGCCGGCCGCGACCACGACAGCCTGCGGCCCCAGGCGCGTTGGCAGATAGTTCAGGACGGAAACCAAGAGCGTTCCGGCCAAGAAGATCTGCTGCGCCGCTTCCAGTCGGAGTTCGCCCATTCCATTGAAGATGGGCAGCCCTAGCACGGCGAGCAGGCCGACAACAACGAAGTTCCACGCCGCCGCACCGGGCCGCCGTGCTCCGAACACGGCAATACCGGCGCAGCCGGTCAGACACAACGCCCCATACGTCGTCAGGTGTTCTTCCCCGCCGGGGCGCCATACCCGGAGCCAAGCGACGCCAATCCAGGCCAGCCAGGCCCCAAATCCCCACATGAGCGGCTGCCTTAATGTTGTGCTCCGGTTGGCGCGCAGCGCCTTCGCCAACGGAAATAGTCCAGCCAACAGCAACAACGCCACCAACAGTTCCATCGCGCCTATCGTCCTCAGCTGTCAAATTGTAACAATTCTCCTGACGAGGCATGAGCCGAGACCCCCTCCTTTGCCAGCTTTGATGCATTGTGCCTTGGTCTGCTCGTCGAAAGGATAAAAGACGGTGAGCGGGGTGTGTACATGCCCCAGTCGCCGTCTTTGGTTCTTTTGGAAGGGGCACACCCATGATCTATCTTCGTCTTCGCGCCTTCTGGCTGGTTCCGTTGATGGTGCTGCCGGCTCTGGTCGAGCCTGGCTACGCCGGCATTTTCTTCGGCAAGAAGAACAAAAAGCCCACCCCAGCGGAGCGCGTCCCCGAATTGCTCGCTCAAGTCAAAAGTGATGGCGATGAGAGCAAACGCGCCGCTGCCGCCCAAGAGTTGCGGCAGTACGATCCTGGCCAGTTTCCTATGATTGTGCCAGTGTTGATTGAGGTGTTGCTTACCGACAGCAAGCCCGTCGTCCGTGCCGAGGCGGCCCAGAGCCTGGGCAAAATTCGGCCAATTTCCCAGCAAGCGGGCATGGCCCTGGAGCAAGCCTTGGCCAACGATTCCTCCATGCGCGTGCGCCTGCAAGCCCGCAGTTCGCTGTTGCAATATCACTGGAGCGGCTACCGCAGTGCCCGCAAAGACGATCTGGTGCCGCAGACTAAGGAACCACCGCTGGCCGACGATGGCTCGCCGCCGGTCATCAATACCACGTCCTTGCCGCCCACGAAGGACCGCTTTGTACCGCAGCCGGCGGAAGGCTCACGCGCTGCCGCCGGCTATCGCACCGCGTCGCCGGCGCCCCTCCCCTTCGCGCCGTCCTCTATTCTCCCTTCCTCTGCCAGGAGGGAGAGCAGGATAAGGAGCGGTGAACCGCCGTTGGCCCCGCCGCCAGTCCATTCCACCCCTCCGCCGCCCAGCGACAGCGGCGGCCCGGAATTGACCCCGCCGTGACGGACGTCGGCACGACAAGATACTTAGACTCGTATTTTCCCAGATGGCCTTTGTCGTTTGGGAGAGGAGGGGTTTGCGTCAGCACCCCGATAGAGAACTTCTCGGGCCGCCGACGCAACGAAATCGAGAAGCATGAGAGTATCGACTACCCGGTATTGGGCTTTTCCTTTCTCGTCTTCGTCGGAGGGGGGGCTCTTTGGATATTCGGCTTGGATCGCAAGACAGATGCGGACAACGACAGCTCTCGCCGAACTCGAACGTGTGCTGAAATCGGGGCTGACGTGCGGGTGATGAGCACTTGCGATGAGCACTTGCTAGCGCGGCGTGCTCAAATCACCTCCCGAGCACGCCGCGCTACCTCCCGAGCACGCCGCGCTAGCAAGTGCAAGTGCGGCGATGAGCACTTGCTAGCGCGGCGTGCTCAAATCACCTCCCGAGCACGCCGCGCTAGCAAGTGCAAGTGCGGCGATGAGCACTTGCTAGCGCGGCGTGCTCAAATCACCTCCCGAGCACGCCGCGCTAGCAAGTGCGGAGGTAATGCTTGCTCCAGGGAAGAAAAAGGGGAGACAGGACAGCGTACTTTTAGAGCTACCGGATACAACTGCTCCGGATAGGCACAAGCTATTGGAAAATATGGCGTTTCGGCATTAGAAAATGCCCGAATGGGGGACTTTTTCTTTCGATGGCCCAGACTGGGGCAGCAGCAAACGGTCTAGCGTCCGCACGATCTCTGCGAAGGCCTCGTCTTGGAGCACCGGCGTCGCTCCTTCCGTTGGCAACGCGCGGTCCAGCTTGACCCAGCTGCGACAACCGGCGTACTCCGCCGTGTCGGGCAGATCAACTCCTTGCGGCGCCCGATAAACCCGCACAGCTAGAACGAGCAATCCCGGCCGACGATACGCGAAGCGGGCTTGCACAGTCTGGGGCGACCAACAGTGCAGGCCGGCCAGCTTTTCGGCCTCAGCCAGCTGCCAGACAGGGTAAACGGCCTCCGCTTCAGCAAAGTGTGACAGCCGCACGACACCCGGCGGCGGCCGATCGGCTTCGACTTGCTCCAAAAGGGGCGCTATCTCCGGCACGATGCCGGCTTTCTGCTGGTGCAGATAGGTTGGAAACAACCAGAAGCGTCGATGCAGCACTTCAAATTCGCCGCTGTTTTCGGCAATGCCGCCCTTGCGAAGAAGCAACGCTTGTCGTCCCTCAGCCAAGGCTCGACAAATGACGGCCCATTCTTTCAACGCATGTTCAAGTGCATTCATAGAAATCCCCTCTCTCCTTTTGGCTCGCGCCGCATCAAATCGCTGACGGCGCGGCGTGGCTCTTTGTTCTCGTAGAGAACGCGATAGACTTCCGTGGTGATGGGCATGTCGATGCCCATTTGGACGGCGCGTTCATAGACGCTGCGGGCGGTGAAGGCGCCCTCGGCAACCATGCTCATGCTGGCTTGTATGTCTACCCAACGTTCTCCGCGCGCCAGTCGTTGGCCGACACGGTGATTTCGACCATGAGGACTGATGCACGTGGTAATCAGATCGCCCAGACCAGCCAGGCCGGTGAAGGTCTGTGCCTGCGCTCCCAGGGCGACACCAAAGCGCGTCATTTCCACCAGGCCGCGCGTCAACAGCGCCGCCTTGGCGTTATCCCCCAGGCCCAAGCCGTCATTGATACCGGCAGCGATGCCAATGACATTTTTGAGCGCGCCGGCCAGTTCAACGCCGATGGGGTCTGGGTTGGTGTAGACGCGGAAGCGTTCGGTGCTGAAACATTGCTGAATCCACTGGGCCAACGCGACATCATGGCTGGCGGCGACGACGGACGCCGGCAGACCGCGGCTGACCTCTTCCGCGTGACTCGGCCCGCTGAGCACAGCCGTTTTTTCTATGCCTAAAAGGTGCGTCACAATCTCGGTGGGCCGCAGAAATGTATCATTCTCCAATCCTTTGGCAAGACTGAGGACGGGCGGTCCTGTAGACACGGCTGCGGCAATGCGCGTCAGGGTAGTACGCAAATAAACCGTGGGAATGGCCATCACCCAGAGATCGGCCCTGGCGACGGCTTGGCCAATATCGGTGGTCAAGTGAATGGCCGGCGGGATGGGCACGCCAGGCAACAGCCGGACATTCTCACGGCGTTCTTGCAAAAGTCGGCCATTCGCTTCGCGCGCGCTCCACAGAGTAACGCGGTGTTCGGGATTATGGGCCAAGAGCAAGGCGATGGCTGTACCCCAGGCCCCATCGCCAAGAATAGCAAAGGTGGTCCCCATGCCCCCATCATACAAAACTTTCCCTCTACCAAGCCTCGCTGACTATCCGGTCTGGTAAAAAGTGCTCGATTGTGTCAGAGGCAGCGATCGCCACGCACTCTTTTCCAGGGGAAATTCGCAAGTTGCCGGCCCTGTCTGGTCGATGGAAGAGGAGAGCGAAATCCGGCTCGCTTCCTGCCCGAAACGAGCGAAGCGAACCGGGGCCCAGCGGAAGTTTTTGTGGCCTGGAGGATCAACGATGGCCGCGCATCTTCGTGTCTATCCCTTGGCGAAAGATGATCCCGACATTGTCGGACAGGAACCGACCGTCCGTGTGAGTTTGGGCGATTTGCTGCCTCTGGTAGCCTTGGCCCATCGGCACAACTATCTCTGGCTCCAGGACTTTCTCGAAGACGAGGTGGTCATCACCTCCGACTTGTATGAAGTCCTTCGCGCTTTCCGTTGTAGCCGCCCTTCTGCTTAAATTCCTACGATGCGGAGCTGCCCCCCTGGGGAGCGGTTTTCCGCACCGCTCCCTTATGGCTGTTGCCCGGCTTCGTCATCGTCGTCCGGCAGATCGGACAGGAGTTCGGGTTTGCCGAATTGACTGAGATCGACTTGGCCGCGCAACTCGCCCTCGACCAGCTTCAGCCGCGCATCCAGTTCGCGCAGACGAGCCTCGATAGCTTCCAGCTTTGGGGCGAGGTCGTCGCGCGGTCTGGGGCGCGGCACTTCGGGATAGTTGAGTTGTCGTTGCAAAGCCGCGAAAAGGAACAAGGGATCTTTGCCGCGATTGGCCCCTGCGATCTTGCCTTCTTTGGCGCCGAAGACGGGAGGCAACGGCGGTTCATAATCCGGCTCTTGCCGTCGCCGCTCTTGGAGGTACTGCTCGGAACGCAAATAAATCATCTCGGCGATTTCCACCAAGCCGATTTGTTGACGGACCATCTCCACAAACTCCCGCCAATCCGGTGGATAGAAAGGGTCGCCGAGGATGGCAGTCAAGCCGTCGGCATAGCCGAGACGGTTGCGGCACAGCACTTCAAACTGATAGACGAACAGTCCCGAAGGGGTAGGATTGCCAGCCCGATACTCGGCCTCGCGCTGCAACACCAAAAGGGCCGTCTCAGTGGGAAAGCGTAATTTCTCGTCTTCTGTACAGCGGACCACGAACGCTTGAAACGGCGTGAAATAGTGGCGCAGCCGAGCGAAACCGGATGACAGCAAGCCTGTGTGCTTGACCTCGGCGGTCAAGAACTGCACTGCGTAGGGCAGCCGCGTGGTGGCGAGAATCTCTTGGCTGACTTGCTGCAACACTTCTTGCATGGCCATGCCTTCGGCCATGCGCTCCCGCAGCACACGGAACAGATACGCCTGCTCAATATGCTCTTCTCGATCAAGGACGGCACTCATACTCATGCCGCCATGATAGCCGAACGCAGCGGTCTCCTCAAGAAGCACGGCGGTGCGGTCCTGCATCGGGCGCTCGCTTGAACAGCCTGCGAATCAATCCGGCCGACGCTTCGGATTCGGCAGAGTCGGTATCTGTGCCGTTGAGATCTACAGCGAAGATGAAACCGCCTATGCGAAGTAGGTCGCCCTGGCGCAAGGTGGCCTGACGAACCGGTTCACCATTGAGAAAAACCCCATTGAGACTGTTCAGGTCGATGACTTGCCAAACGCCTTGACCGAAGAGAAAACGGCAATGCCGGCGGCTCACGTCCGGCAGCGGCAAGCGCACATCGGCTTGGCTGTGTCGGCCAAGGAGGACGTCCGGTTGGGTCAGTTCCACGGCTGCACCGCTGGGTTGGAGAATGAGGCGCAACGGTACAAAGTCCTCTGGTAAGGGTAACTGCGCACGTGTACGCCAGAGGGTGCGAGGCGCAGAGAGTCCGGAGGACTCAGCGGAAAAACCGGAATGTTCCATTTTTACTTCCTGTTCCGTTGGCGGGTAGGCGAATCCGTCTCCATCGTCGTTGCGGCTTATACCAGAAAGAAGCGGCGCCCGAAAAGAGGAAAAACCGCTACAGAAGGGCTGCCTATAGTAGGCGATCCTCACGCGCACCGTTTCGTGCCAATCATCCGGTTTATTCCGATGGAGGTAAACTCCACCGCTCGCTTTCGGGAGTCCTATGACAGTTTTTTGAAATCTCCTGTTCTAGTCTTGCGCAAAAGTCCACGCCTACGACAAATTCCTAGAGATTCAACGCTCTTTAGCCAAACCTTTCGCTTTTTCTAAGCAGCGAATTTTGCGCTGCCTTCTTCATCGCGCACATTCTAATAATAAGGCGGCAACGAGCGCCGTGTCCCACGCGGGCTTTGAAGCCGGCCTGTCGAACTGGAACCGTATGGCGAGGAGTTCAGAAATGAGACAGAAGGTCGTCTTGCTGTTGTTGGCCGCGCTGAGCGCGACAGCGCTAGCGGACCCTGCACGAGCGTCGCACTGCGGCGCCTGTTGCTACCCTGTTCAGTGTTGCAGCCCCGAACAATGCTGCATGCCCACCATTCGTTATCGCGTCTGCTACCAGACCGTCTATGAAGACCGGACTTGTGTTTGCTATCGTCCGGTCTATCGTACGCTCTTGAAGGAATGCCGTTCTATTTGCTACCGGCCGGTTTACGAGCAGCATGTCCGTCCTCAGTGCTACACCGTATGCAAACCAGTCTATGAGCAATTTAACATCGTGCAGAAATACACCGTCTGCCGGCCGGTTTACGAGCAGCACATCCGCAAATGCTGCTACACAACATATAAAGTGTGTTGGCAGGAATACCAGGTGCCGCAGTATTACTGCACCTATCACCCTGTCTACCAGCAGCATGTCCGCAAATGCTGCTACACAACATATAAAGTGTGTTGGCAGGAATACCAGGTGCCGCAGTATTACTGCACCTATCACCCCGTCTACCAGCAGCACGTCCGCAAATGCTGCTACACGACGTACAAGACCTGCTGGCAGCAATACCAGGTGCCGCAGTATTACTGCACCTATCACCCTGTCTACCAGCAGCATGTCCGCAAATGCTGCTATACCGTGTATAAGCCGGTGTGGCAGGAATATCAAGTGCCGCAGTATTATTGCACCTATCACCCTGTCTACCAGCAGCACGTCCGCAAATGCTGCTACACGACGTACAAGACCTGCTGGCAGCAATATCAGGTGCCGCAGTATTACTGCACCTATCACCCTGTCTACCAGCAGCACGTCCGCAAATGCTGCTATACAGTCTACAAGCCAGTCTGGCAGGAATACCAGGTGCCGCAGTATTACTGCACCTATCACCCTGTCTACCAGCAGCACGTCCGCAAATGCTGCTATACCGTGTATAAGCCGGTGTGGCAGGAATATCAAGTGCCACAGCACTATTGCACGTATCGTCCTGTGTATGAAGAACACACTTGTCAAGTGCCTGTCACTTGCTATCGCACCGAGACGGAAGTACGGCAGAAGGTCTGTACCTACTGTACCTATGAACCGGTATGGACTGAAAAGCCCATCACGGTCTGCACCGGCTGCTGGGAGGTGAAACAGCGCTATTGCCCAGGCCCTGTCGTGCAAAAGTGCTGTCAGATGCCGGGCAAATGGGTCTTTGATCCTTGCACCTGCTGCGCTCGTTACTGTCCGGGCCAGGTCGTCCATTACACAGTGCAATGCCCCGGCCATTGGGTATGCGAGCGCGTCTGGGTGCCGCGCACAGAGGTGCGGACCATTCGCTGCTGCCATCTCGTGCAGCGCGAACATTGCCAGACTGTCAACTATACAGTCTGCAAACTCGTACCCTATACGGTCATGAAGTCGTACTGCTACACCACCTGCAAATGGGTTCGTGAAGAGCACTGCCGCATGCTCCCATGTCGAAAGTGCTATCTGGTTCCCGAGGTCAAGGAAGTGTGCATCCCCTACACGACTTGCCACATGATTACCAAACAGCATTGTCGCATGATTACTTGCCGGCGTTGCTATATGGTGCCAGAAGTGAAGGAGGTGTGCATTCCGTACACGACATGTCACTTGGTGGCGCAGCAGCATTGCCGCATGATTACCTGCCAACGCTGCTACGTGGTGCCGCAGGTCAAGGAGGTATGCATTCCGTACACGACATGTCACTTGGTGGCGCAGCAGCATTGCCGCATGATTACCTGCCGGCGTTCGTATCTGGTACCGCAGGTCAAGGAGGTATGCATTCCGTACACGACATGTCACTTGGTGGCGCAGCAGCATTGCCGCATGATTACCTGCCGCCGCTGCTACTTAACGCCGCAGACGAAAGAAGTATGCATCCCCTACACTATCTGCAAGCTGGTCCCAGAAGAGCGGTGCCGAGTGGTCCCCTGCACGCGTTGCCGTCTGGTGACAGAGCAGCGGACGTGTCTGGTTCCTTATGTCACCTGTAAAATGGTTGCCGAAGAGAAGGTGAATCTGGTCCCGCACGTCATCTGTGAGATGCAGCCGTATTGCGTCACTTACAAGGTGTGCCGACAAGTACCGATTTGCGTACCAGAGTGCCCACCGCCGTGTCCTCCGGCTGTGCCAGTTGGTCAACGCATGAACGCATCGGAATGGTTCGCACGGGTTACCTACCGGGCGACGCAGGAAGCGAATCAGGCCGCCTCAACCACGGCGCGCTAAGGACGATCGGCAAAAAGGCGAGTTGCGTCAGCGCTCCGAGAGCGAGCGGGGGGTGTTAACCCCGGTAGAACAACCGGGGGGTTGACACCCCCCGCTCGCCTTGAGTACCGGGGGGTTGACACCCCCCGCTTGCCTCTGTTTGTGTCAATCTCTACCGCTTGCGGCCATCCGCTAGGATGATAAAAGAACCATCGCCCCATGCCCAAAAGCGAGAGTCGATGACCGAAAACATTCTGCCTACGATACATCTGAAAATCGCTCGCCGCTCCGTTCATCCGTGGATTTTCCAGAAGATGGTCGAGAAGCCGGCCACGCGCCTAGCGCCGGGCAGCATCGTGGACATTCTCGACCGCGATGGCCAATGGGTCGGCCGCGGTTTCTACAACGGCCATTCGCGCATCGCCCTGCGCGTAATGACCCGCGACCCAGCCGAGTCTATCGATGAGGCGTTTTTTGTTCGCCGTATCGCTCAGGCCGTCGCCCTGCGCCGCGATTGGCTCGGTCTGGATGCGCTCAGCAACGCCTATCGGATCGTCCATTCCGAAGGCGACGGCCTAAGCGGATTGGTCGTCGATCGCTTCGGGCCGTTGATCGTGTTGGAGTTTTTCTCCGCAGGTATGTATCGCTTTCGTTCGGCTATCGAATCGGCGTTGGTGACCCATTTCCCGGACAGCCGGTTCTACTGGTTCGCCGAGGAACACATTCAAAAACAGGAATCGTTCGATTGCCATGCGCCGGAGCCGCCCCCGCCGGAGATCATCACGGAACAGGGGGTGCGCTTCCGTGTTGCTCCCGGCAGCAAACATAAGACCGGTTTCTTCCTCGATCAGCGCGATAATCGCCGCCGCCTGGCTTCGTTCTGCAAGGGCAAGCGTGTGCTCGATCTGTGCTGCAATACCGGCGGTTTCGCCGTCTACGCCAAAGCGCTGGGCGAAGCCGACGAGGTAGTCGGCGTCGATCTCGATGAACAAGCACTGGCTTTGGCCCGGCAGAATGCCGGACTGAATCAGGTGCGTGTGCGTTTTGTGCAAGCCGATCTGTTTCCCTGGCTGCGCGACATCATCGCCGCCGGACAGCGCTTTGACGTGGTGGTCCTTGATCCCTCTAAGCAAACGCGCGACCGCGAAGAGATTAGCCACGCGATGCGACGCTATCTCGACATGAACCGTCTGGCCTTGCAGGCGGTAGCGCCGGGCGGCATCTTGCTGACCTGCTCCTGTACCGGCCTGGTGAGCGAAGCCGATTTTCTCGATACCATTCGCCGCGCGGCCTGGCAAGCCGGCCGCATTGTGCAAGTGTTAAGCATCGCCGGCGCCGGGGCCGATCATCCCTTTTTGTTACACGTGCCAGAGGGGCGGTACTTGAAGGCTGTGTTTTGCCGCGTTGAGGCGATACAATCAGCTAAGTGAGCTGTTAAGACCATTCCCACGACCGACTATGCTCGAAATCAATGATCGTCTCCGCATTTCTGAGGAGGAATTTTCCTGGACCTTCGTCCGCTCTGGCGGGCCGGGGGGACAGAACGTCAACAAGGTCGCCTCCAAAGCAGTGCTGCGCTGGAACGTCGTCGCCAGTCCCAGTCTCCCCGACGATATCAAAGCCCGTCTGCAACAGCAGCAGCGCCGCCGTATCACCGGCGACGGCGATCTGCTGCTCTATTCTCAGCGCTTCCGCGATCAAGAACGCAATCGTCTCGACTGCTTGGAGAAATTGGCCGAGATGCTTCGCGCCGCTGCGACGCCGCCGAAGGTGCGGCGTAAGACGAAACCGTCGCGCGCAGCACATGAGCAACGGTTGGCAGCAAAAAAACGGCGCTCCGCACTCAAAGCGTCGCGCCGCCTCCACGAAGAGTAGTCTGCAAGTTGATTGGTCGTGCCCGCGGGGGAGTGCGTTCCCGCTTTCCTGCGGGGCGCGACCAACCAAGAAGCGTTACATTTTTGGTCTGGAAAGGCGCTGCTATAGGCCCTTTTACCAGCGCATCACAGCCGTGCCCCAGGCCAGGCCGGCGCCGAAGCCGCTAAGCACCACGAGCTGATTTGGCTTCAGGCGTCCTTCGGCAACGGCTTCGTCGAGAGCCAAGGGCACCGAGCCGGCCGAGGTATTGCCGTAGCGGTCAAGGTTGTAAAACACTTTCCCCCGGGGGATGTGCAGCACGTCGATAGCAGCGTTGATGATACGGATATTGGCTTGGTGGGGAATATACAGATCGACATCCTGCGGCCGCAGATTGCTGGCTTGCAGCACATCGAGGATGGTGTCCGAGAGGATGGCCACGGCCCAGCGGAAGACGGCCCGGCCGTCCATATGCATATAGTGCAGTCCCTTGTTAATCAACTCCGGGGTCGGCGGCAGCCGACTGCCGCAGGCCGGGCGGCTCAGCATGTCGCCGCCGGAGCCGTCCGAACCGAGACTGAAACTGAGCAATCCCTGGTCCGGCCGGCCCCGCGTCAGTAACACCGCGCCGGCGCCATCGCCAAATAGGGGATATGTTTTGATGTCGCGCGGATTGAGGATGCGCGAATTGCAGTCGCCACCGACGATCAGGGCCATGCTGCTGGCTCCCGAAGCGACGTAGGCGGCCCCGGTAATGAGCGCGTACATGAACCCGGCGCAAGCGGCTTGTACTTCCAAGGCGGCCGCACTAACTTTTAAGCGATCTTGCAACAGACAAGCCGTCGAAGGAAACGACATGTCCGGCGTGAAAGTGGCCAGAACGATCAAGTCGATATCCCGGGCAGGGACATCCGCGTTGTCCAGACAGCGGACGGCGGCCTCATAGCACAGGTCGCTAGTGGCCTGATGGGGCAGAGCGTGCCGTCGCTCCAGGATACCGGTGCGCTTGACGATCCACTCGGAATCGAAGCCGAAACGCTGGTGCAAGTGGTCGTTGCTGACGACAGCGTCGGGCACGTAACTGCCGGTCCCCACGACCCGTACCCCCATCAGACTACGACAGCGCGGGCGCGGGAGGGGAATGCGTTCTTCGTTCATGAAAATCACTTCAAGAAATCCACCGCGTTGCCGCCGTGGGTACTGCCAGTCGCAGTGAAGAAACCCGTTCCTGCGACCGCGCCGCCGCGTAGGGTACGTCCTTGTCGTACTATACCCCGGTCCGTTGCTTTTGGCTAGTTTGTTAGCGAACCAGCCGCCGGCATAAGCGGCCGAACTTTCCCACCGCTTACGCTTCTGGCTCGCTCGATAGCTAATTTCCAAAGTCCTCCAAGTACGTCGCCAGGGCCGACAAGGCGTGCTGGCTGTAGTCTATGCGGAGATTCCCGTCCTGCGTCGAAGCGTGGAAGCCGCCAAGCAAGCGCGGGCGATACCATTCCTCAAAGTGCTGGGTGTTGGCGTCGGTGTACTGCAAGCGCACCAGGAATTGTAAACAGCGGTGCAACACCTCGGTGTAATGCTGATAGCGTGTCGCATCGCTTCCCGCGCGCGCTGCTCGCCGGGCCTGGGCCAATCCCTCGGCATAGGCAGCGGATTCAATGGTTGGCAGCACATCAAGCGCCTTGCCGTCCACCCACCTCATGAAACCGCCGACCCAAAGCGGACGGCGCGGATCCAATTGTTCATACTGCAAGCTGCACAGCCAATCGTTCATCTCATAGACGAACTCGGCGAAAGCCGGCTCCTTGGTTTGCACGTAAGCTTCGGCATAAGCCGCGGTTTGCCATGGCACAAAGGCCATACTGCGGTGCTCCTTCCACCATGCCCGGTAATAAACGAGCGCCTTGCGGACCAACTCCGTCTTCCACGCAGCGGGCCGGTGCTTCTGGCTGCGGAGGACGGCATACAAAGCGAGGCCCGGATATTCATTGACACTGTCAGCGTCGTCAGGACTTTCCCTTTTAGCATCGGGATTATCGCTGGCATCGTTGCAACGTAACGAGCCGTCCGCGCGGGCCTGTCGTCGAATCCAGTTGCACATCTGTTCGGATTTGTCCAGCAGGTCCGGCTGTGGTGCGGGCAATTCATGGATTGCCAACACCAAAAGGCCCGCTGCGCCGAGACGATTGAGGATTGTCGAAGGCAGCAACGTATGCCGAGCGTCCGTGTCCTCCGCGACGGTATCGTCGAGCAGGGTCAGGATGGCCTGGGTGGCGCGGGCGGCATACCGTTCTTCGCCGAGCACGCGGGAAACACGGGCCAGTGCCAAAGCAGCGCCGGCTTGACGAAGATAGTTATCGCCTTCCAGTACGTTATTAAGGGCCGGCACGTAGCCGTGCAAAAAGTGCCCCTTGGTATCGTTGATCCGCCATAGCCACTCGCCGCCGCGCTGGCAGCTTATGAGCATCTCTTTGGCGAAGCCATCAAGCTTGGCAAAAGAACGAACTCCTTTCGGGGCCTGGGGAGACGACGGCGGCGAAAGAGGCGGAGGAAACGAACCGGAAACCTCCGCAACGGACGAGGGCGCAGGGGGGCCGACACTTTGCGGGTTGGTCGAAACGCGTTCCTGGCCGCGAATGAGCGAGAGCGCCATGCTTCCAGCGAGAACCAACAGTAGGACAGCGCGAATGCGGCTATGCATGGATCGGCCTCCTTGCCCACGAAAAGCACGCCCGGCGGCCCATTTTCCGTATAGGCCGATCGACCGTCAATGCGAGTTATACAGCGCCGGCTGCAAATCGATCAACCGGAACCTGAAGGGAAGTGTGCTCTTCGATTGGGGCGCGGAGGAAGGCTTACGTGCGAGTAGTCTTTTTCCTCCCCTGGCGCGCCGCCGGGTTTATCCCGACGGCTCACTCCCCTGGCGGGCCCAACACGACTCGCACCTCATGCGGTTGCCCATCATCCCGCAAAGCAACTTCGTGGCCTTCTTGCCGTTGCCCATCAACATGGACTTCCGCCACGCCGTGCTCAACTCCTTGTGGGTTCTCGACGTGGATGCGATAGGTCGCCGAGCGATAGCGGTACGTGACCGTGAACGACGGCCACGCTTGGGGGATGCACGGCTCGATGCGGAGGTAGTCGCCGCGCAGGTGAAAGCCGAGTACCCATTCGAGCATGACGCGATAGAGCCAGCCGGCCGAGCCGGTGTACCAGGTCCAGCCGCCGCGGCCGGTGTGCGGCGGCTCGCTGTAAATGTCGGCGACAACCACATACGGTTCGACTTTGTAGCGCTCCACTTGTTCCGGCGTCCGTGTGTGTTTTATTGGGCTTAGAAGATCGAAATACTCTTTGGCACGACTGCCTTGGCCGAGCCGGGCGGCGGCCTCGATCGTCCAGGTGGAAGCGTGCGTGTATTGTCCGCCGTTCTCACGGATGCCGGGGACGTAGCCCTTAATGTAGCCGGGTTGCAGTCTCCCTTTGTCGAAAGGCGGTGTGAGCAAAAGGATCAGTCCCGGATCGCGCCGCACCAGTTTTTCCTCCACCGCCGCCATCGCGCGCCGCGCGCGCTCGGGATCGGCCGCGCCAGAGATAACGGCCCAGGACTGGACGATCGAATCAATTTGACACTCGTCGTTTTGCGCCGAACCGAGCGGTGTGCCGTCATCGAAATAGGCGCGGCGATACCAGCCGCCGTCCCAGGCGTGTTCCTCGATGGCGATACGCAAGCGCTCGGCTTGCTCGCGGCAGGTTTCGGCCCAGGCCGTATCGCCGCGGGCATCGGCCAATTCGGCAAAGCGGCGCAGGCAGGCCAAAAGGAACCAGCCGTTCCACACACTCTCGCCCTTGCCCTTGATCCCGACCTTGTTCATGCCGTCGTTCCAGTCGCCGGCACCCATCAGCGGCAGACCATGCGCCCCGAAGCGCAGGCCGTTTTTCAGCGCCCGCACGCAATGCTCGTAGACCGTACCTGGTTCGCTGGATGATTCCGGTTGGCCGTAATCTTCCTCCTGATCCGGCTTCAAAAGCGGCGCGGACAGGAAAGGGACTTTCTCGTCGAGCAACGCCATGTCCCCGGTGACAGTGACGTAATGGCAGACGACGAAGGGGAGGAAAAGATAATCATCGGTGATGCGCGTGCGGACGCCTTTGCCGGACGGGGGATGCCACCAATGTTGCACGTCGCCCTCGACAAACTGCCGACTCGCCGCCCGCAGGATATGGGCGCGCGTCTCCTCGGGGGCGCCGTAGACCAAGGCCATCACGTCTTGCAGTTGATCGCGGAAACCGTAGGCGCCGCTCGATTGATAAAACGCCGACCGGCCCCAGAGGCGACAGCTCAGGACTTGATAAACTAACCAGCGATTGATGAGTACGTCCACGGCTGGGTCTGGCGTCTGCACTTGCACCGCCGTCAAGAGGCGGTCCCAGCGCCGGCGTACTTCATCCCAGGCAGCCCGGACCTGACCAGTTTTTTTGTAGCGGCGCAGCAAGTCACGGACAGCAGAGACATTGGCAGCGGAGCCGAGGAAGAAGATGAACTCACGCTCCTCTCCGGGCGGCAGTTCGATGGTCGCCTGCACAGCGGCGCAGGGGTCCAATCCTGGCCCGACGCGCCCCGATAGCTCAGCATGTCCCAATGCCGCCGGCGCTTCGACGGAGCCGTTGCGGCCCAAAAACTCTGTGCGATCGCCCGTCAGGGTGCGCGGTCGGATGTTTACATCGACGAACGCCACCTGCTCGGCGAAGTCTGCCGCGAAGGGATTGCTTGCCAACAAGGCCCCGCTTATCTCATCGATTTGAGTGCGCACGTTCATGGGCGCCTGATCGCGCGAGACGCCGAGTACCCACTCGGCGTAATAGATCGCCGACAGCCGCCGCAGTCGACGGCTAGGGTTCCATATGCGCACGGCGATGATTTTGATAGGATCGTCGGCCGCCACAAAGACGCGCATTTCCTGCACCAATCCATGACTGCGCTGCTCGAAGCAGGTGTAGCCCTGACCGTGTCGCACCAGCGTCGCCGCATCGAGTCCGAGGGGCCGTGGTGTCGGCGTCCACACGTCGCCGTTTTCCTCGTCGCGCAGGTACACTACTTCGGACGGCGGATCGCTGACTGGATCGTTGCTCCAGGGCGTCAGGCGGAATTGCTGACTATTACCCGTCCAGGTGCAGCCCAGCCCGCTTTCCGAAACCAGGAAGCCGCAGTGCGGATTAGCAACGACATTGATCCACGGCAGAGGCGGCAACGCCGCGGGAGAGGCGAGGGAAAAGGGACGCATGGCGAGGGACGAGAAGGGTTCTTTCTCGTCTCTCACTCCTCGCTCCTTCTTCTTTACCCCAATGCAATATTCGCGGCCGTCTGGTGTGAAGCCGCCGAAGCCGTTGGCAAACAAAAGCCCCGGTGGCAACGTGACGCCCGGTTCAGACGTTCCTTTGGTCTTCCGCTGCCGTTGTTTCCGTGTGAACAACTCTGGCAGCGGCACTGTCGGGGTGGTGCGATCAACCAACTCAGCCAGCTGTGCCGACAGCGAACCGCGTCGGCCTTCCAGTACGACCCGCGCCGCTGCTTGGAAGAGAATTTGGTCTTCCTCCGGCATCTGCGACGCCTTGCGCACAAATACGCCGCCCGGCTTATCCGCCAAGGCGCTGGAATGGCTGGAACGCACCGCCTCTTGCATTTGATGGAACAAATCCTCGGCATAACTGGCCGGCTCTTCGCACAGGATGACGAGATCAACGGCGAACTGCTTCATGTGCCAATAGGAATGGGCCAAGAGCAGATGGCGGACCAGGGGCAAATCGTTGCTAGAGGCCACACGGACCAGCAGGATCGGATTGTCGCCGGAAATGCCGTAACGCCATAACCCTGCTTGACCCTGGCGATTGGCGGCCAGCACTTCGGGGCGGGCGCGCAACGCCGGGGCCGCATAAATCAGGTGGGTCGCCAGGCGCTGAAATAAATGCACCTCCGCAGTAGAAATTTGTAAATGGCGCAGCTCGATCTGGCTGTGCGCCCAGGCGAGGTCGAAGACGCGGGCCACGGCCTGGCCGTCGCGGTAGTGGTCGGCCAAAGCTAGGGCTTCTGCACGGCTTTGGGCCACGCCTGTACAGAGGAGCAACGAAACCATGCCCCCCGCCTCCAGGCGGAAGCGGTGGCGGATGCTGAAAATGGGATCGAGCACCGGCCCCGTCGTTCCCGACAAACGCGCGCCCGGCTCCAACGCCGCGGGCGCCGCAGGCGTTCGTCCACGTCCCAAGAAGCGGGCGCGATCGGTCTCATGCTCTATCTCCGAGGGTATAGCGCCATCGATGCTGACGACGTGGACGGCCCAGATCGGATCTTGTCCCCCTGCGCGCGGCCGGCGACAGCACAAAAGGGCGCCGTGCGAAGGCACCCATTCCGTCTCCAAAAATAGTTTGCCAAAGGCCGGGTGTCCCAAGTCCGCCGCGTGGGGTGCCAACACGACCTCGGCATAACTAGTTACTTCCAGGTCGTGGGGCCGGCGATCATGATTGGTCAAAGTCAGACGCCGTACCTCGGTACAATGCTCCGTCGCTACGGTGATCTCCAGGTGCGTGGCAATGGCGCCGTCGGTGCGGCGGAAGTCGGCCTTATCGGCCGAGTAGATGACTTCATATTGTTTGGTTGGGCGGCACACCGGCTGATGGCCCGCCGACCATAATAAGCCACTCGTAAGATCGCGTATATAACAAAATTGGCCATAAGAATCGCAGGTGTAGTCTTCGCGCCAGCGCGTAACATCGAGGCCGCCGCAACGCGAGAAACTGGAGCCGGCATTGGTGACCATAACGAGGTAGGGACCGCCGGACAGCAGATGGATGCGCGGCCCCGGCGTGTTGGGGGTGGTCAGCTGTCGGCACAACAGATCCGGTCCCCCCGGACCGGTCGGGGGCGGTGTGATGTCCTCCTCAGGCGTATCCACCGGAACGGGGAGGCTGGGCATGCGCTCCTGCAACAGCAGCTCGGTAGCGCGGACCATCGGCTCGGCATGGAAGCGCCGTACCATGATGTCGCCCCGCAAGCAATTGGTCAGGGCCACCAGGCTCATGCCTTGATGATGAGCCATGAAGCAGCGCACTACCATCGAACGATGTCCCTCCGGCAGCCGGCTGCGCGTGTAATCGATGGCTTCATAAAAGCCATATTTGCCCAGCGCTCCCTCTGCCGCCAGGCGGCGGAAGTTGCGTAGGGCGTCGTGCGGACGGAGAATCGCCGCCAGCGCCGTGGCATAGGGAGCGATGACCAAGTCTTCCGCCAGGCCGCGTTTAAGTCCCAGCGTCGGCACGCCAAAGGCTTGATACTGATAATCGGCGCTGGCCGTGTGGCTGCTGAACGCCGATTCCGAGATGCCCCAAGGTACATGATGCTTGCGAGCGTAAGCCATCTGTTCTTCGACCGCTGCTTCGCAGCTGGCGTACAGCAGAGTGCCGGCATAGCGGCGCAGGAACAATTGCGGCATCAGATACTCGAACATAGTGCCGGCCCAGGACACCAGACACGACCGCCCAGCCGCACGGACGACAGCCCGACGGAGATAGAACCAATGGCGGGTCGGCGCGTCACCCCGCGCGATGGCCAGAAAGCTCGCCAGCCGTGCTTCGGAGGCCAGCAGGTCATAGCAAGCCGCGTCTAGTTTCTCCTGGGCCACGTTGTAGCCAATCGAAAACAAATGGCGATCCGTTTTGTAGAGGAAGCGGAAATCCATAGCGGCGGCCAGCTGCTCGGCCCGTGCCGCCAGAGCACGGCAGCGTGCCAGCATCTGCCGCACCGCCGCCGCGCCTGCAACCACTTCGTGTAGCTCACGCAACCACTCTTGCACCGGCTTGACGTTCGCCGTCGCTTCCGCCAGCACATCGAGGTCGTCCAAGATCGCCTTGCGCTGGGACTCGAAGTCTGCCAAGCTGAACACCTGCGTGAGTGCCGTGCGCACGGTGCGCCAGCGCTGCTTTTGTTCCGCACGGGTGTTTCGGACCAACAGTTGCTCGGCTTGCTCCGCGCGCGGGCTAGTCCATAGCTCGATCCAGGGAGCCGCCTCGTGTAATTCGACCCAGCGTTTGTCGAAATGATTGGTCAAGCGGCGCGCCCACAATTCCAATTCACCCCATTGTGGGTAGGCAGACTCAACAAACCTCTGAATGTCAGCTGCCAGGGCCGCTGCACACGCTTTGCCTTGAGCCATCCATGCGCTCCAGGCCAATATATCAGCCGGCCTTTCTCGCGCCAGTGCTTCCAGTGCGCACAAGCCGGCTTCCAGCTTGGCCCGCTGTGGTACAGCTGCGTCGCTGCTGAAGGCGCCGAGACTGCGCCAGGTTTCACGCATCACCTGGAGCGTATCGGACAAGCCGCTCCATACCGCCGGACCCAGCAATGGTTCGGTCGTCTTCTCCAGCAAACCTTGTTTGAGCGTGACCAGACAGCCCAACAAATTGCCGCTATCGACCGTAGAAACGTACATCGGTTTGAGCGGCTCCAGAGTGCGTGTGTCGTACCAGTTATAGAAATGACCACGATAGCGTTCGAGTTGCTCCAGCGTTGCAAATGTTTTTTCCAGGCGTTCCAAAAGCGAGCTGAGAGGGAGGTAGCCAAGGTCGTGAGCGGCCAGGGTCGAAACCAGCAACAAGCCCTGGTTGGTCGGCGAAGTGCGATGGGCCACCTTATGGCGTGGCTGCTCCTGGAAATTGTCTGGCGGCAGCCAGTGGTCCTCTGCACCGACGAACGACTCGAAAAACCCCCAGGTCTTGCGGGCAATAACGCCTAGGTCGCGGCGCTCTTCGGCGGCGAGCGGCTTTTGACGCACGCGACGCTCCTGGCTGATCCACCAGGCGATCAAAGGTGAAAGGAACCAGACGATAAGAAAACCGCTCGCTGCGGCCAGGGCGTCTGGGCGGACCCAAGACACCCAGGCGGCGAGGGCGGCGGCCCCTGTAGACGCAGGCCACATCACGGCGGCGAAATTTTTCACGCCAGCGCCGAGCCGCTGATGGGCGGAGGCGGCTGTCTCCCATTCGAGCATCCGTCGCCGCGTCACGGTCAACCGCACCAGGGTACGGACGATGGCATCGACGTTCAGATACGCTTCATAGAGCACCAAAGCGACATTGAGTGCTGCCTGGACGGCAGTGGTCCAGCCGTTGCGCCCCAGATCGTACAGCGCACCCAGCGAACGGTCTTTGACGGTATGAAACAGGGCGCTGCCGAGTTGCAGGAGCAGCGGCAGCGCCAGAACCAGCAGCACCAAAGCCGACGCCGTTCCCCAGGACAGCGGCAGCAGCGTCCAACTCAGGACCAGCCACAGCACCAGCGCCGGCGGCACCAGACTGCGGCGCAGGTTGTCCAAGATTTTCCAGCGCTCCAAAAGCGGCAGGGGATTGGGGCGGGGGGCGCCAGGCGCCGGGACTTCGCGCCGCAGCCAGGGCAACAGCTGCCAGTCGCCGCGGACCCAGCGATGCTGGCGCCGTGCATAAACGTGGTAGCGCACCGGGAAGTCGTCGTACAACTCGATGTCTGTCACCAGCCCGCAGCGCGCGTAGTTTCCCTCGATGAGATCGTGGCTAAGGATGTGGTTGTCCGGAAAGGTGGCCCCGGTGGCCGAGGCAAACGCCTCCACTTCGTAGATCCCCTTACCCGTGAAAGAACCCGTCCCAAACAGGTCTTGATAAATGTCCGAGACAGCCGCCGAGTAGGGATCGACGCCTGCGGAACCGACCCAAATGCGCGTGAAGCGCGAACGCAGCGACGCCGGCAGGTGAAAGCTAATGCGTGGTTGCAAGACGCCGTAGCCTTCCACGACCCGTCCCTGACTGGCATCGAAGCGCGGCTGATTGAGGGGATGCGCCAACGTGCCAATGAGACGGCGGGCCGATTCGTGAGGCATTTCGGTATCGAAATCCAGCGTGATGACATAGCGAATCCGTGGCGATCCTCCCTCGCCTGTCCCCTTTTGGGGAGGGCAAGGAGGACTGCTGCACACCGTATAACTGGTATTGCGGTCGCCGCGAAGCAGGCGATTGAATTCGGCGAGTTTGCCACGCTTGCGTTCCCAGCCCATCCAGCAGCCTTCCGAGGCATTCCATATCCGCTTGCGATGGAACAAAAAGAAACGCGGCGGGCCGTCGGGTGCGTAGCGGCGATTGAGCTCGGCGATGCGCTCCAGGGCGTCGCGGACGTAGAGGTCGTCCTCGGGTTGATGTTCCACCGGTGCGTCGGCGAAATCGGTCAACAAGGCAAAGCGCAATTGCGGGTCAGGGTCGGAGAGATAGTGGATCTCCAATTTCGCCGCCAGCGCAGCCGCACTGTCGGGACCGGCGAGCATGCTCGGCACCACGACGAAAGTAGCGTATTCTTCGGGGATGCCGTCTTTGAATTCCAGGCGCGGCAACGTCCGCGGCGGTAACACCAAGGTAAGCAGATAATTGGTCAGACTTACCGCCAATTCGCTGACCGGCAACAGCGCGGCCAAGACCCCCAGCACCCCCAGTCCCAGGCGAACGGGAACAGTCATGCCCGCAGGAGGCGTCCACCCGGTCAAGAACACTCCCCCCAATAACAAGATCAGCAACAGGACGATCGTGCCGAAGTAGACGCTATGAGGATGACTAAGGATGATGTTGAGCAAACGTTCGCCGATGTTCGCGCGATAGCCTACCTCATTTTGGAAAGCAATGCGGCCCGGGCCAATGAGGTAATAGCCGACGTGATTGCGCGGCGCGTCTTGGCCGCGTGCTCGCTGCACCACCCGTCGTGCGATCTCGACTTCCTCAAGGCCCGTGCCTCGGGCCAACTTCTCGACGACGCGCCGATAGCGGTCGCGCGTGGCAAAGTCTTGTTTAACGTAGGCGCCGGCCGGGTCTTGCCGCAGCATCGGTTCAACGAGGTTGGTGCGCTCGAAGAAAACGTTCCAATCCAGGGCCGACAACAAGCGCAGGCTGGTCATGCAATTGGCGACCGTGACTTGATTGACTGCCTGCCGTTGGTTCTCGCGACGGACGATGTCCGGAACACTCAGGCCGCGCCGTGAGAACTGGCCCTCGACCTGAGCGAGGAGGGCGGGCCGGCCTTCCTGCCGCAACACTTCCAGGGCGTGGACAATAAAGGCGTCGCTGAGAGGGTTTGGCACCGGTTCCCAGACTTGCACGTCGGGCCGGCAAGAGGACCGCACCCACTCTTCCGCACGGCGGCGTTCGTCCCATACGTGCAGCATCTGTTCGGACAAACGGCCCAGGTTCTCCAGCAGGCCCAGACGTAGCATGGTTGGCACCGCCCACAATTCGCCGATGGTCAGCGGGGCAACGGTCTGGAAAGCCTGGACGAATTGGGTAATGTGCGCTTCATCGAGATTGCTATCGGTATGAGCGATTAGGGCCAGGGCCAAGGCATAGACGCGCGGATAGCCAGCCAGGACCGAAGTTGCCAGTTTGGGCAGCTTTTTATAGTAGCCGTGGGGCAAATCGCGACGTACTTCGCGCAGCACGTCCTGGACGATGTAGAAATTATCGAGCAGCCATTCGGCGTCCGGCGTCAAGCGCGCTCTTTGTGTCTGGGCGGCTACAGCAGCAGCGGCCGCCGTGATGCGGCGATAGGCATTCCAGAGCAACCGGCCGTTACGCTCCAGCTGCTGCAACAAAGGCCCTTCGCTGGTGGTACGTTCGGCTGTCCGACAGGCGTTGGCCAGCAGCCGAGCTTGTCGCGCCAGCGTCTCAAAGCCGCACCACGATTCGCCGCGAATGCAGTCGCGGCTGTCCGAATGCCAGTTGGCGGGGATAGGTTCAGCAGAAGGAAACGAGACAAGGGGGCGAGATTGTTCCATTGCACTTGTACTCATCGCGGTTCGCTCTCTCAGCGCTGTGGCTATCGTCCTTGTTGAGTGAGGTCGATTCCTCACCGCCCCATAATGAGCAAATGGGATGCCGAAATTTAGGGGTTCGGGTTGGTTTAGGCCCTTTCCAACCCCTGCTCCCTATGCGTCTCATCGCCGCCGCGCCCGGAAAATGTTGCCGTTGGTTTTGTGTTCCCAGACTATCTTACCGTTGCGGTCCACTTCGTAGGCGCGGTGCTGACTGCTGCTGGCGATGAGAAAATGACCGTTGGGTAGACCTGTCGCCGTCGTCGCCATCGGCGCATCCACTTCGGCAATAAGTTTACCGTTGCGGTCGTATTCCGTCACCTTATGCCGATTGGGTTGCGTAATCAGAATATGACCGTTGACCAACAGGTCGATGCCGCTGGTCCACGAGCCGTCGCGGTTGGAAGGAAACTCTTTGAGGCTTTGGCCGCTCGTATCCATAAGGATGCACCGGCTGCCGTTGCGTGCCAGACAGACAATGCAACCATCGCGCGCCCGGTAAGCAGCCGTGATGTTTCCACCCACGTGGAACGAGTACACCTCCTTACCTGCGCGGTCCACTTCCAGGATCTGATTCATTGTAGCGATGAACGTGTGGCCGTTGGCCAGCCGCTGTACATTGACGGGCTGACTTACCAACCCTTTGGACCAAAGGATTTTGCCCTGAAAGTTGCGTTCGCTGATTTTTCTACCCATGTACTCCGCGATGAGGACGCGATTGCCGCCCACTACCCAGGCATCAACCGGGAACAGCACGCCCTCGATGGCCCAGCGCTCTTTGCCGTGGCGATCAATTTCAAAAACACGGTTTCGACCACTGTCGCACAAAAGTGTATAACCGTACCACGGCTGCGGGGTCAGCTGGGCCCGATCGAGGCGCTCGCCACAGCGTTTCCACCATGCCATCCAGACCTCGTAGCGTTTCTGCTTATCGGCCTGCGTTGTGCCCCAGGGCGTCTCGGGCGCCGAGTCGCCGGCCAGCTGGGTCAGGACTATCTCGATTTGCCCGATCTGTTCGTCTGAGGCCACCGGGAGAAGATCGATCAGTACGGGGACGGCCGCGCGCTCACCGACCATGACCAAAGCAAAGGCGACACGCAGGCGCACCATCGGCTCTTTATCTTTGAGCAAAGGAAGGACAGCGGCCCGTCCTTTCTGGCCGCCGCCCTCGAGTAACGCCTCGGCGGCGACGGCGCGGAGTAGCCACAGCTCATTGGTCAAGGCATGCATCAGGGCATCATCAAGGCTGTCGTCGCGCCGCGCCAGAAGAGCAAGGGCTTTTTTGACCTCATCTGTACGTTGTTCCTCTTCGGCAAAGGGCAGATAAGCCAACAGCGCCTCGACAGCGCCAGGCGGCTTGCGCAGCGCCAGCAAGCGCAGCGCAGCGCCAGGCAAGTTGCGTGATGGCTCTCGTTCGATACACTCGATCAGGTCACGAGCACGCCATGCGATCTCCGGATCGCGGTCCTTGCTCGCTTCGCGCAGTTGCGGGAGAGCAACGCGGCCGAGAGCGTGTAATGCCTTAGCGGCGGCTTCGCGTTGGGAGAATTCGTCATCGCCGAGTTTGCTAATCTGCTCTTTAATTTTTCGGCGAAGCTCCGGAGTCAGCGTATGTTCACCGAGGAGGGCGAGCAATGTCGCCCCATCGGAATTTTGCCACCATGCCCTCCAGACATCGCGGTAGATCCTGCGTGCGATCTTGTCCTCGCTCTTTAGCGCGCCTACTGGGGCCCACTCGCCGGCCAGCTGGGTCAAGAACTCTTCTACGGAGCGGCGCTCCTCGGTAGGCAACTCCGCGAGCAAATCGATAAGGACAGGAATTGCTTCGGCGTCGTTGGCCTCGGCCAGCATTAACGCTGCTTGTCTGCGCACCAGAGGCGAAGGATCTTTAAGTTGCTTGCGCCAGTCGGTCGATTGCTCAGCCAAGGCGAGGGGCGCAGGTGAGACCATGACGAGCAAAACGAAGCATCGGAACAAGGTTCGCCGATTCATCTGTTGCTCCGCATTTTTCGTCCATCGCTGGGCCCGGATAGCTGGACCGGCACCGGCGTGTTCTCCGCCCATTTTGCCGAAGTGCGGTCTACCAAAACCAGGAGGATTATACTCTGCACAGGTAGATTAGGGCGCGTTTTCTCCTTTCTCCAAGGGAGGAGAGGAGAAAACGCGCCGAAGCCCTCACTCCCCCAGTAAGGGTTGGATGACGGCTTTGTAAAACTCTTGAGCAGCGGCGGCGGAGATGAATAGATCAAGGCCACCGCGCTGCGGTTGCAACGTCACGGCCAGACCGAGATAGGACAACGTACCCTTGCCCGGGGTGTTCGGCCAACCCGGTGGCAACTGGCCTGCGGGAACCAGTGGCTTGACCGTCTCGAAGATCCTTCCAAAAAGCCGTACCGCGTCCACCAGCACCAGCAAGGACGTGTTGACCGGCAGTTCCTTGCGTACGTCACGGAAAGCCTTGACCTCGCCGGCCGTACCGGCGCCTTTGCTGTATTGCTCAAGCAGCTTACTCGCGGCCTTCCAGTCCGGCGCCGTAATCTGTACGAACGTTTTGCCGTCGGTGCCGAACCAGACGGTCCTCTTCTCGCCGATAAGACCTTTCATGGCTTCGAAGAGTTGCTTCTTGGCGTCCTCGCCTCCCTTGGCATAACCCCTGCCAGCCGCCTGTTCCACTATCTTGTCGAGATCAAAGGTCAACTGGACAGAGTGCAGTTTGAAGGCGCCGAATTTCTCCGCGTCGGTTTTGACGACCGGCTTCTCCTTGAGCTTGGCCGCCTCGATATCCATGTTTTGAAACATCTTAAGAGTGGCGGCGACGGCCTTGGTTGGATCGTCGTAGTGATAGACATCCAGCCCGGCTGACGGAAAGGAGCCGCTGCTGAGTTGAATACCCGGCCCGGCCTTGGCCAACTCTGCTATCAATTTCTCCGTGTCCTTGGTTTCTCCTGTCGGAAGGGCCGTTATCAGGCTGCCCAGGTTTTTGTACAGGGCGGCGCTGGACTTCATGCCGAGATAGTAAGCCCGGTCGCGCGGCAGGCGTTCCAACTCTGTGAAGGGGACCGGCCGGGTGTCCTGGAGAAGGTTGGCCGTGGGCGAATTTTCTTTTACTTCGCCTTGCAGGTGCAGGGCCAGACCGCCGGGCCGCAGCTCGAACGTCAAAACAAGGGCCTGCATATCATCAAGCGTCTGGAAGATGTGAGGGATGGCATTTTTGGCCATCTCCGTGTATTTTTTCTGCGTTTCATCGCCGGCTGCAGCGCCGAAGGCCACAGCCTGTTCGAGGCCTTGCCTGGCTTGCTTGATCAGCTCGCCATATTCCCGGTTGATAGCCTTCATGTCAACGTAGACGCCGACATCGGAGGCAAGCAGCTTGGCGGCTAACTCCTTGTTTATCTTGGTATGCAGGCCGGTGCTCTTCTTGGTGAACGATTCGGCCACGTCTTTGTCGGGTGTGACGATGGCGTAGCCCTTACGATCGACGAAGTAGGTTGGTTTGTTGTTGATGGAGACCGACTCGATGCCTTTGCCTTCGTCCTTGACGTTTTGGTTTTCCTCTTTCGTCAGGATGTTTTCGCGGAATTCCTTGTAATTGCTGACGGCGAGGATGAAGGCCATCTTCGGTTCGCCAGGATCGCCGAGCTTGGGCAAATCGAGGAAGGCAAAGAAGAGAGGCCCATCCTTGGCCAAACCGCTTAGTTTGCGGCCCTTAAGTATGTTGTCCGGGCCGTTCTCGAAGAAGCTGTCGATCGCCTCTTGGTACTTTGTCTTCACGTCCGGCAGGGCGGCTGCCATCAGGGCCATGAAGCGTTCGCGCGTCCCCTGGATGCCACGAACGTGGATAACGAGAGGAGCTGTATCCGGTATCTGTTCGAGTCCGGATCGCGCCGCCGGGACCGGTGCCGACCAAACTGTGCTCGCCGGCCCGATCAGGCACCCCGCGGCCAGTACGAGAAAACGCAAGCGATTCATAATGAAACACTCCTTCAGGACTAGGGTTTAGCCCCTCGCCGTAGGTAAGCGCGGCCGCGTTTGCCCGTGGCGAGCGGCTAAACACTCAGGGGGAATTCGTCCGTTCGGCGACGGGCAAGGACCGGGCGGCGACGGTGACGGCGCGGCTGGTCCCATTAGGATCGCCGGACTCCATGTGAAACCGACTCCAGATGACCGGCCGGGCCAACGGCTCGATATGTAACATCACCTCGCCGTTCTGGAACAGGCGAACCGTGCCGGACGATTGACTGACGGTGACGGCGATGGCCTTGGTGCTTTTGCTAATGGCAGCGGCGGCGGCGTGGCGGGTGCCCAACCCTTTGCTCAGCGTGAAGCCCCTGTCGGGGGCTTCGATGCGCATGGCCGCCGCCACTGCTACGCCGTCGCGGCGAATGATGATGGCCCCTTCCAACTGGGCGATGTCCTTAATCTGCTCGCGGACATTGGCGTCGCGGATGTCGCGCTCTGCGGGGCTGTAGCCGCGGAACGGATTAAAGTTCATGGGGCGCGCCATGGTCAACACCTTGCGCGTGTCGCCGACGACGAACATGGTACCCACCGGACGCCCCTCGCGGCCTTCCCGGCCGATCTCCACGGCCAAATCGACTACCGCCCGCAGGGTTTCCAACGGTACCTGCGTATCGAGCTTGCGCAGATCCTGAGCGCTAAGCCGTTCGATGTGCTCGCCCAGATGGATAACGCTGAGGGTGTCGAGCGGCTCGACCCCATCTTCGCCAGTGTCGATGCCGTTGTACAAAGCAATCACATCGGCGCCTTGACGGAGCTGATCGCAGCGCACCGCTTCAAGCAAGGCAAGGCTCATGCGTTCTTGCGTCGGCGTTGGGCCGGGATTAATGTCGAGCACGGTTAGCTTGGGATGCGTCTTAAGGCGCGCCGTCAGTGCGACGTCCTCGGCGGCGACCAACAGTCGGCAGCCATCCAGATGTTGCAGGACGGTCTCCCAGTCGAGGTCCGATTCCGCCAACAGGAGGACCGCATCGGCCGGCAGCGTTTGCACCAGCTGCCGGGCCGCGCGCAACAGCGCAACCGTTTGCGGCGCGAGAACCATGAAGCACCTTTATCCCATCATCCCAGCCATTCGGCGCAGGGGACATTGTTCCCATCCTAACGAGGATTCCGTGCGGAGGCAATCGCCCACGCCCTGCATTTCGGTTAACGAGGCCCCAGCGAAGCCTCGCTAAGTCGCGCGGGCTTGGCGTTCGCGCACACGCGCTTGCAAGGCCTCCTTGACTTCGCGCGGCAAGAATTTCTCTAGATTGCCGCTGCCAAAAGTGGCTATTTGACGCAACAGTGTGCTGCTCAGATGCGAGTATTCTTCCTTGGCCATCAGGAAAACGGTTTCAATTTCCGGATCGAGGTTCAAGTTCATCAGTGACATGGTGAATTCATTCTCCATGTCGCTGGTAGTGCGTAGGCCGCGGAGCATGATTCGCGCCCCGACCTCACGCACAAACGTCACGGCCAAGCTGGTGAACGGACGCACGGACACGTTGGCATAGGGCTTGATGACTGCACGCACCAACTCCACGCGTTCGTCCTGGTCGAAGAACGGCTGCTTGTCCGGATTAATGCCGACGCCGACGATAAGTTGGTCGAAAATACGGCTGCCGCGGCGGATGACATCCAGGTGCCCATAGTGGATCGGATCAAAGGTGCCGGTATAGACAGCAAGACGATGATTGAGCAAGGGGGTCATGAGCCGGCTCCGATTTGTGCGACAAGATGGTCCAACTCCTCGATGCTATTGTAGGCGTGCGGGCTGACGCGCAGCCGGCCGGCCCGTTGGTTGACGACGATACCGGCCTCACGACAGCGTTGCACTACCGCCCCCACGTCGTCAACAAGCACCGAGACGATGCCCGATGCCTCTCCTGGCCGCCGGCTGCTGTATACCTGCAAACCTGCTTGCCGGCAGCGCTCGCAGAAATAATCGGTCAAGTACAAGACTCGCTCGGCGATAGCCTCAATGCCGATGGCGAGCAGTAGTTCCAGGCTGGCCCCCAGACCGAGGATGCCACCGACGTTCAGTGTACCGCTTTCCCAGCGGCCGGCATGAGGTTTGAGGCGAAATTCAACATGGCTGAAATTGCGACTGTCGAGCACGCTGTTCCAGCCAATGCCTACAGGGTGCAGCTGGTCGATCCATTCGCGGCGGAGCCAGAACAAACCGGCGCCTTCGGGACTGAGCAACCATTTGTGGCCGTCGGCTGCCAGGAAGTCGATCGGCATTTGTTGCACGTCAAGCGGCAAAACACCTAGCCCTTGGATGGCATCGACGAAAAATAGCACTCCTTTTTCACGGCACATCTGCCCGACGGCGAAGAGATCATTGCGGAAACCGCTGGCATACTCGACGAAACTGAGACTGACCAACCGCGTGTGCCCATCGATAGCGCTTCGCAAATCGTCGAGGGAAATGCGGCCCTCACGGCTGGGCACGCGCCGCAGCTCCACCCCGCGCTCGGCCAAGTTCATCCACGGATACAAATTCGCTGGATATTCGTCTTCCGCCGTTACCACGTTGTCGCCGACGCGCCAACGCAGTCCTTCGGCCACAATACCTATCCCTTCGCTGGTGTTCTTGACAAAAGCGATGTCGAGAGGATCAGCATTGAGCAGCTGCGCTGCTCGGCGACGCACCTCCTCGACACGGCGAACGTGGTCCGAATCGTGGACATCGCCGTTATTAGCAAGCTCGTCCGCGTACTCGGTCAGTGTGCGCCGCGCACGCTCGGTCAACGGAGCGACGGCGGCATGATCGAAGTACGCCCAACGCTTGGTCACAGGAAACTCACGGCGCAGCTCAGTCCAATCCATACGGCAATTGTAACCCCCCCTTCCCCCCTCGGCGAGCGGCGGGGTTTATCCCCGCCGCCAACCCCTCGCCGTCTCTTGTCAACACGGCGAGCTTGTATATTGCAAGATCTTCAGATAAGCTAAGCTATCTCTTCTCGTATTCCGGTTGCGTCCTTGGCGTATCTCATAGACGAGGCGCCCTCCACAAACTATGGTTCCGGTGAGGAGCTACAACTATGGCGACAGTCCGCGACATTCTGGCGAAAAAAGGCCGCCAGGTCTGGTCCATCAACGGGGAAGCGACCGTCCTGGAAGCGGCCCGCTTCATGACCGAACGCAAAATCGGCGCCCTTCTGGTTCTCGATGGGGAACACATCGCAGGTATGTTCAGTGAACGCGACATTCTTCAGCGTGTCGTCGCCGAGGGCCGCGATCCGGCCCATACGACTGTCAGCGATGTCATGACCGTCGAAGTCGCGTGCTGTACCCCCGACACTACTTTGGAGGAGGCGCGCGGCGCCATGAAAAATCGCCGCATTCGCCACTTACCGGTCGTGGACAGCGAGGAACGCCTTCTCGGCCTCATCTCGATCGGTGACTTAAACGCTTTCCAAGTTGCCGATCAGGAACAAACCATTTTCCTCCTGAATGAGTACCTCTATGGCCGAGTCTGAGATTTTGGCGATCGTTAATCGTCTCGAAAGAAAATTTTTCGTATCCCCTCTTGTCGGTTGGGGAGGACGATGTAAGATACAAAAATCGCCCAGAAGCGATGGCCCTTCTGGGGTGGACGCTTATTGTTCTTTGACAACAAGGCAGCGGTAGAAGTTGCAATTCACAAGCAACGGCGTTCGGGCGAGGTACTCGGGCGAGCGGGGCGTGTCAACGCCC
>Ga0078972_1005152_pt1 | contig 33925 bp, 33 predicted proteins | sample YelNatPaOPGAMG01_FD_67568 | JGI IMG/M metagenome (GOLD analysis project Ga0078972, IMG submission 67568) | Hot spring thermophilic microbial communities from Obsidian Pool, Yellowstone National Park, USA - OP-RAMG-01 (SPADES assembly) (version 2) | ecosystem: Environmental > Aquatic > Thermal... | reverse complement strand
TCACCATGGGACCGATGGAAGCTGCAGCCCGCGTCGCTGTTGCCCTCTTCTTCGGTTTCGCTTCTTTCAACGCCTCGGCCATGTTCAATCTCCTCCGACAGTTGACCCAGGGCACCCACATAGGGGTGCCCCTACAAAACATCGATGCCTCGGGGGACGTCCCACGGGGTTGTAGGGGCGATCCTACGCGGTCGCCCGGTCATTCACCCCCACATCCCCAGGGCACCCACATAGGGGTGCCCCTACAAAACATGTAAATTAGCCCGAATAACCCAATGAACCCAATAACTCAACGAACCCAATAACCCGATTAACCCCAATAACCCAACGAACCCTATAACCCAGTGAACCCGACTAACCGATCATCTCCAGAAAGGCCTGGATCCGCGTTCGGAGCTGACCAACCGTTCCTGCGGAATAGACGTCTTCAAGATGAAGAAGGGGGACGTTGATCGACTTGTAATAGGCTTTTCTTGCGGGCACCTCGAAGCCAAAGGGATCGCAATACCGATAAAGATAAAGGATCGCGCCGTCGACCCGAAACTCCCTCGCATATCTCCCGATATCGCCAAACCGCGAAGCGATATCTCCCTCGAACGTTCCGGATCTGTTTTCTCGATACGTCTTCGGACAGTTCACCTTGTCGAGATAACGCTCGCAAAGGGCTGCGATCGGGTCTTCCTCTTCATTCGTCTTCGGAAGCTGGTCGCGGGCCCCGTTGCAGATCGTATCCGCCACCACATGGCCCCCCAATTCCTCCACCAATTTGATGAGCTCGATGTTATCGAGACAGGCTCCGTCGATGAGGATGCGAGGGCCTTTTTTGCGGTGCGATCCTTTGCGCTCTTCTATCCCGGCCAGCACTTTGTCGATGAGGCTCATGGCCTCGTCAACGGGCAACCCCCCGCAAACAGTGAGGACCTGGGTCAGCTCCGTTCCGGAGATGAGAGGAGGCTCTTCGCTTCGTAATCCGTACAGAGCCTTGACCTTCTCCCTGTAAGCGTTGCGGCGCCGTATGGCCTGGGCCAAATCATCCTCCGCGATCGGCCTTCCAAGAAATTTCTCGAGGCTTTTTCGGAACGTATTCAACTCCTCGCGGAAAAACTCAAAGGATGATTCCACACAGACAGAGGGGATGTTCACGAAATGGAAATAGGAATAAGGTAGCGAGTAGCTCCAGACGCTGTAACTTCGAACCATGCTATCACAGCCATGGGGGATGACCAGGCCGGAGAGGAAGGCGTATTTCCCCTTGAGGGAAAGATCAAAACAACTGCGATAGTAGGGGCAGACGATCGTTTCGAGGAGCGTATCCCCGATCGTAACAGGTTCGTGAATATCCCCCCTCACACGGAAGGGGATGGCTCCTGAGGCCTCGATGATCTCGATAGGGACAAAGGAGCAGACGTAGCCGATGATCTTCTTCCCCTCGTCCGAAAGCTGCTTCGCCCTTGCCCCATAGTCGTTGTAATGGCTTTGAACCGTCCTTAGAATGTTTTCTCGATCCTCCCCCATCGATCCTCTCCTTTGGGTTGCTCTCGGAACACGTTACAGCGTGTCCGGAGAAATCTTTTCGAACTATCTCTTCTTTCTCATGCTCTCCTTCGCCTACGATCCCAAAGCTTCCATGGCCAACCAAGCTGCACCCAGGGCTCCGGTCATGTGAGGATCGGGAGGAACCCGAACCTCATGTCCCCGAATTTCCTGGAGGGCATGAACGAGACCGATATCCCTCGCCCCACCACCTACCATGGCCATATCCATCTCGATCCCGATTCGCTCCACCAAGCTGTTGATTTGACCGGCCAGAGCCCGGTGAAGCCCCGCAAGGAGGTCCTCTTTAGCCACCCCTTCTGCAATGCGCGAGATCACCTCCGACTCCGCAAAAACGGCACATCCTGTTTGAAATTCCACCCTCCGCTTCGACCTCAGAGAAAGCTCACCGATCTCCTCGATTTTCACTCGCAACACCTTTGCGATGACCTGAAGGATTCTACCACTTCCACCGGCACATTTGCCACTGAGTAGGAAATTGTGGAGACCTCCCTGGCCATCGGTCCGGAACACTTTGGTCGAAAGGTCTCCCACATCGATGACCGTCCTGACACCCGGCAGAAGCAGAGAGACCGCCTTGGCATGGCAAAGGAGGTCAAGTTTCGTATCGTCCGCGAAATCGACCCTCTTTGCGCCGAAACCGGTCGCGACAATCCTCGCGATGTCGGTAATTCTCGTCCCTGTTTGATCAAGCAAGGCTTGCCTGATCTCTTCGGCTGTCCGTCTGAAATCGCCACCCGAAGGGCCATTCACGAAGGCCAAAGTCTTTCCGCCAGACAGAAGGATACCCTTTGACCTGGCCGACCCGATATCGATGCCGATGACCATCGCCATTCCACGTTCCAAGGGCCTACTTTCTCTCAGAAAAACCCGCTGCCTCCCTTTTCATAATATTAACCCGGAAACCGAGGGATGCAACAGCCACCTCAAAGTGTTGTCGTTCACCCCCCGTTTCTTTCTGGTTCCCTCCGGGAAGCCGGTCTCTTAAAAGTTTCTGAGACATTACCCCTGAACCACTATTTTCCTTGACAAGGGAGGGGGCCATGCGATAGGATTAGTACGGACATTGGTCTGATCTCTATACCAATTGAAGCGCATCAGGGGGAAGCTTGACCCATGGATGAAAGTCTGGAATTGATTGTATCTGAAGCGCTTGCAGAGGATGTGGGCAAGGGCTTGGCACGGCTCGACCCGGAGGACATGAAGGCCCTCAATGCGGTGCTCGGAGACGTGATTGAGATCTCGGCCGAAAAAAAGACGGTGGCCCGCGTGGCGGCTGCATTTCCTGAGCTCCGTGGAAAGAAGACGATCCAGATCGATGGTCTCACTCGGAGCAATGCTGGCGTGAACGTGGGGGAGAAGGTGAAGATCAAGAAAATCCCCCGAAAGACGGCTGCCACCGTGCTCGTCAGTCCCCTCGATTTCTCAAACGTGATGCCGGAAGAGGCCGAGCTCGAGGCCTTTGCAAGAATTCTTCAGGGTCTGCCCGTGATCGCAGGCGACAGGATCAACATCCCTTTTCTGGCGGGCAAGGAGCGCCTTTTCCAGGTCGAAGCGACCTCTCCCACCGGAGGGGTCATCATCAACCAGAGGACCCAGTTCCTCCTCAAGAAGCCCGACTTCTCTACAGAGGCGCCTACCCATGTCTCTTACGAGGACGTGGGGGGGCTTGACCGAGAATTGAGGCTCGTGCGAGAGATGGTGGAGCTACCCCTTCGCTATTCGGAGGCCTTCGAAAGGCTGGGCATCGAAGCACCAAAGGGCGTACTTCTCTACGGCCCTCCTGGAACGGGCAAAACGCTGATCGCCAGGGCTATCGCAAGCGAAACGAAGCTCCATTTTTTGCGGGTCAATGGGCCCGAAATCATCCACAAATTTTACGGTGAAAGTGAGGCCAGGCTCCGAGAGATTTTCGAAGAGGCAACCCGGAAAGCACCAAGCATCCTCTTCATCGATGAGATCGACGCGATCGCGCCCAAACGGGCCGAGGTTCTGGGCGATGTGGAGAAGAGAGTGGTCGCACAGCTTCTCGCTCTCATGGACGGCATGGTTTCACGGGGCCATGTGATCGTGATCGGCGCAACGAACATTCCTGAGATGATCGACCCTGCGCTCCGAAGGCCGGGACGCTTCGATCGGGAGATCGTGCTGCCGGTTCCCAACGTTGAAGGACGTCTGGCCATCCTCAAGATTCACAGCCGTCGCATGCCTCTGGCCGACGACGTGGACTTAGAGCGGCTGGCCCAGATCACCCATGCCTTTGTCGGGGCCGATCTGGAGGCCCTCTGCAAAGAGGCGGGAATGGTGGCCTTAAGACGATATCTCTCCCTCGAAGGCGAGAACCATCTCGGAGCGGTCCTTGCCACCTCGGACCAGCTTCGTATCACCATGGAGGACTTTCTGGCGGCCCTTCGCGAAATTGAACCCACGGCCACACGGGAATTCTACACCGAACGATCCACGGTGAGGTGGCATCACGTGGGGGGATTAAGGAAAATCAAGGAGACCTTGATATCGATGGTCGACTGGCCGGCCAAGTATCCGGACCTCTTCGCCCAGGGCAGGATCTTTCCTCCCAAGGGGATCCTTTTTACAGGCCCCTCAGGCACAGGCAAGACGCTGATGGCCAAGGCCTTGGCTGGAGAGACCGGACTCAATTTCATATCGATCAGCGGTCCTATCCTCTTTTCGAAATGGCTGGGCGAGTCGGAAAAGGCCCTTCACCAGATCTTCAAAAAAGCAAAACAGTCCGCGCCCTGTATTCTCTTTTTCGACGAAATCGATGCCCTGGTGGCCACCCGGGGTCTTGTCGATTCCGGCGGGACCGTGGCCCGTGTGACAAGCCAGTTCTTTAACGAGGTCGATCAGCTGAGCGATCTCTCCCAGGTGATCGTTCTCGGAGCGACAAACCGCGAAGATCTCCTTGATCCCACCCTAACCCGAGCTGGAAGGCTCGACGTCGTTTTGAGATTTCCCATCCCCGATGAGCAGGACCGAGTGGAGATCCTCCAGATTCACACCCGAGACCGCCCCTTAGGGGAAGACGTGGATCTCGTGGAACTGGCCCGATTGAGCGAAGGGATGGTGGGCGCTGAGATCGCTGAACTCTGTCGGAGCGCCACGATGATGGCCATTTCCGAACTGGTTCAAGAGTCTCCCAAACCGTCTTCGGGCGAGCTGAAAGTCCGGGCCTCCCACTTTCGATCGGCCATCGAGAACCTCCGGAGAAAGGAGGGGGCAGCCCGATGTTAAGGGCGGTGAGAAAGAAGCGGGCCTACGAGGAAATCATCAAGCAGATCCGAACCCTCATCGAAAAGGGAAAACTGAAACAAGGGGATCGCCTTCCAACGGAGAGGGAGCTTTCCGAGACGTTCAAGGTATCGCGGGCAACGGTCCGGGACGCCATCCTCTCCCTCCAAAGGATGAACCTGGTCGATCGAAGGCAGGGCGACGGGACCTATGTGGTCGCCTCGAGCGAAGAGGCCCTTATCCAGCCTCTGGCCGACTGCCTCTTTCAAGAAAGGGATGACCTCCTCGAGATCTTTGCACTCCGAAAGATCGTCGAGCCCGAGGTGGCCCAACTCGCCTCGGAACATGCTACTCCCGAAGGGATCGTGGAGCTCGAAAGCATCCTCCAAAGACAGGAGGAAGCCCTTGTGAGGGGAGAAAATCCGGTTCAGGAAGATTCCCGCTTCCATCAGCAATTGGCCAGGATGTCACGAAACAGGGTTCTCGAGCGTCTCCTCATCGCTCTGGTCGGCCTTCTCACCAAAACTCGGGAAAGATACCTTCAGACCCAAGAGCGAAAGACGAGATCCCTGCGAGGCCACCGGCTGATTCTCGAAGCTCTGAAAAAGGGCGACGTAAGGGGAGCTCGACAGGCGATGCGTCACCATCTGGAGGAGGTGGAGAGGGCACTCTTCCAAAAGAAGAAAGGGGGTGAAAGGGACCCAAAAAGATCTAAAGGAGGCTGAGAGCTGGAGTTTTCCGGTCCATAGCAGTCATGGGCTCGGATCGGAACGGCAGCATCCATGGACGGAACGAATCGATCAAAACCGCTGGAAGGAGGTAGTCCTTTATGGCTAAAGTCTACGAAATAACCGTTTGGACCCGGGGGGTGGTCATGGACAAAGAGGCCCGCGATGTCGCCAATGCCTTTGCCCAGGCTGCAAAGAGCGAGGGCAAGTTTGTCCAGGCCTTTGATAACTATGAAGATTTGCCCGACCGCGTGCTGGTCACCACCAGGAAGTACGCCCGCATCAGCGACGAAGAGATCGAGATGAAGTATCTCTACACAAACAATCATCCCGACGTGGTGGTGGTCGTCGAGCCGACGATCGTCAAAGGAATCAACGTGCTGCGGGGTATGCCCGAAGGAGGACTTCTGATCATCAATACGAACCGATCAATCGATTACATGCTCAAGTTCATTCCCAATGCCGATCTATTGGGTGCGATTGCAACGGTCGATGCCGATGGTATTTCGGGCATCCGGACGGTCGACTTCTCCGGCTCAGAAGGCGGTGTGGACGCGGCCGGAATCGGAACGGGCATTTCGGCTCCCATTCTCGGCGCAATGGCCAGGGTGACCGGCATGGTGAAGAAGGAGAGCCTTGCAAAGATCGTCAAGGACGTCGCTGCCATGGAGAGAGGGTTTAGCGAGGTGACGATCCAGAAATTTCGCAGACCTCGGGCGGAGTATTTTTGGGGAGGTTGATCGAGGTTCGAAACTTGGAATCCCGAGAGGATATTGATTCAAAGGAAGAACGAACCCTCAACGCTCGTTATTTCCCGATTGGAAAGAAAGGAGAAAGTCATGGCCATTAAGGTTCCCAAAGAGAGAGAGGTCCCTTTTGGAGCGATCACCCCTGCTCCGGTCAAGGAACAGGAGCTCTTCATCACCTCGAACTGGCGTATTGTGCGGCCCGTGATCGATCACGAGAAGTGTACGCGCTGTTTTACGTGCTACATCTCCTGTCCCGATTCCTGTTGGTCCTATAATGAAAAAGAGGAAAGGATGGAATGGAATTGGAAGTTCTGCAAGGGTTGTCAGATCTGTATCCACGAATGTCCTGTGGACGCCCTTACGGCCAAGCCGGAGCTCGACTTCGAGGACGGGGTGGTTCGATTGGAAAAACCTTTTTGACAAGGAGGAAAGATCATGGCTCAAGAAAAGATGCTAAGCGGCTGTGCTGCAGCAGCCCAGGGTGCAAAATATGCAGAGGTGGAGGTGATCTGTTCGTTCCCCATCCGTCCTTATACCGCCATCATGATGGAGCTTGCCAAGATGGTGGCCAATGGAGAGCTCGACGCAGAGTTCGTCCATGGCGAGGGAGAACATGCACAGGTCTCCGTGGCATTGGGCGCTTCAGCGGCCGGCGCCCGTGCCTATACAGGAAGCTCCGGCGTGGGGGTGACCTATGCCTTTGAAGTTTACAGCCCGGCAGCCGGAGGGCGCTATCCCCTTCAAATGGCAATCGCTGATCGGACCCTGGACCCTCCGGGTGACTTCGGTTCGGAGCACACCGATGCCATGTCCGCAAGGGATCAGGGATGGCTGATGGGCTGGGCCTCCACCCCGCAGGAGGTCTTCGACAATACCCTGATCAACTACCGCGTGGGAGAGGACCCTCGAGTGATGTTGCCCCAGTTCGTCTGTCAGGATGGTTATTTCCTTTCCCATATACCGGACAAGGTAATCCTTCCTGACATGGCCCAGGTGAGGGAATTCCTGCCCCCCTACAAAGCTCCCCACCCCTTGAGCCCTCTCTGCCCGGTCTCCCATGGCCCGCAAATCCGACCCGATCAGGGAGCGCCCATGGATGCCCAGAGGGCGATGACCTTTCTCGAGGTCCCCAAGGTGATCGAGGAGGCCACGGATGCCTTTAACCGAATCATGGGCCGAAACTACGACCCCTTCCTCGAAAAATACCGGATGGAGGATGCAGAAATCGCCTTCTTCATTCAGGGGGCCCATGCCAACACATGCAAGTCGGCGGTCCGCCACCTGCGCGACCAAGGGCTGAAGGTGGGAATGGTCAGGCCCCGTTGGATCAGACCTTGGCCCACCACTCAGATTATCGAGGCATTCTCCCAGGTGAAGGCCGTCGGAACTGTCGAGACAAGCACCTCCTATGGTGGGGCCATGCGGGGTGGTAATCTCATCCACGAGCTTCGAGCCACCCTCTATGACATGGAGAACCGCCCCCTGACCACCTCCTTTATGGCCGGGTTGGGAGGCGATGTGATCCTGCTCGAGGATTTTTACTACATGGCGAAGATTCTGACCGACATGGTGAAGGAGAAGAAGACGCGGCAGCACGTCTACTGGATAGGTTTCGAAGAAGAGTAGTTTTGAGTGACGCCTTTCGAGTTTCCAATCAAAAAGGAGGTTTCCACGATGCAAACATTCGACTATAGAAAACAGATCCTGGAACCGATCAAGTCACTGCGGGGTGCGCCGAGGGAGGAGATGTACGTGCCCGGACACCGGACCTGTGCCGGGTGCGGTCCGGCCCTCAACTACCGCCTCGTCGCAAAGGCGGCTGGCCCGCACACCATCTTCGTCGGCCCCACGGGCTGTATGTATGTGGCAAATAGCAGCTACCTTTGCACCCCCTATGCCGTCTCCTGGATTCACGCCCAGATCACCAACGGGGGAGCGGTCGCATCGGGAATCGAAGCAGCCTACAAGACCTTGATCCGTCGAGGGAAATACGATGGTCCGTTCCCCAATGTCATCGTCATGGCAGGGGATGGTGGTTCGGTGGACATCGGTCTGCAGGCCTTGTCAGGGTTGATGTACCGGGGACACGATGTCCTTTTCATCTGCTACGACAACGAGTCCTATGCCAACACAGGCATACAAACATCGCCCACGACCCCCTACGGAGCCAATACTACTTTCACTCCTCCGGGCAAGGTGATCCCGGAAGGGAAAACCCTCTTTCCCAAAGACCCGCCCCAACTCGTCATCGGAGGGCATCCGGCTGTCAAATATGTTGCCACGACCTGCGTCTCCTATCCCCTCGACCTCATGAACAAGGTTCGTAAGGCGCTCAATGTCGACGGTCCAACGTTCCTTCACATGCTCGCTCCTTGTCCAAAGGGGTGGAAGTTTGACGAGAAGCTCACTCTTGAGATGGGCCGTCTCGCCGTGGAGACGGGGATGTGGACACTCTACGAGTGGGAAAATGGCCAGTACAAATACACCCACATTCCCAAGAAGTACCTCCCCGTGAGCGAATACATGAAATATCAGGGGCGCTTCTCGCACCTGAAGGAGGAGCATATCGCCCGGATGCAGGCCTTCGTGGACGAGAAGATTCAGAGGATCAAGGCCATTGCCGTGGAGGCCCCGATCCCGACGCCCAAAGCCAAGGCTTAGAGGCTCGAAAAAGGGGAAGAGAACGATTTCCGAAATACCCCGCCGTCAGCGGCGGGGTATTTCTTTTCTCTTAGGTGGGGGCGGTGGCCTTTTTCTGCCTCCACTTCGAGATCGTTGGCCAGAAAAAGAGGAAGAGGGCTATCAACATGAGGGGGAGTGCAATGGGAGGTCTGAAAAAGATCAGAGGGCTTCCTCGCCCCATGATGAGTGCTTGCCTTGCTGCCGATTCTGCAAGATTCCCGAGGACCAAGGCGAGCACCATCGGTGCCATGGGATAGTCGAGCTTCTTGAAGAGATATCCGACGATGCCAAAAATGATCATGTAGTAGATATCGATCATCCGGTTGTTGACCGCGAAGGCACCGATCGCACAGACGTAGATGATCACGGGCATCAGAATGCTGAACTTGATTCGAAGGATGGCTGCGAAGGCTGGGGCAAAAGCCAGTACCAGGATGAGCCCCAAGGCGTTGGCCACCCAGATGCTGCCGATGAACCCCCAGACGAAATCGGCGTGCTCTTTGAAAAGCATGGGACCGGGCTGGAGGCCCATGATCATCAAACCTCCCATAATGACCGCCATCGTCGGAGAGCCCGGAATCCCGAGGGTAATCATCGGGAGTGTGGCAGAAGTCCCAGCACCGTGGCCCGCGGCCTCCGGAGCGATCACGCCGGAGGAAGCCCCTTTCCCGAATTCGTCCTTGTCGGCGCTTGAGCTCTTCGCAAAACCATAGGCCATGAAAGAGGCTGGGGTCGCTCCTCCGGGTTGTATGCCCAGCCAGCATCCGATGAGCGAACCCATCAGAAGGATCTTTCGGAATCGGAGCAGATCCTTCAAGCCTTCCACAATGTCCTTGAGGGTCACCCTGGCTTTAACCCCCTCCATCTTCAAGCCCTCCTCCACGGTGAGGAAGATCTCTCCGATGCCGAAAAGGCCGATGACGGCCACAATGAAGTGAAACCCTCCCATCAGGGGCACCGTGCCAAAGGTCATGCGGAGCTTTCCGCTGACGATATCCATCCCAACCGCCGCGAGGATGAAGCCGAGGAAGATGGCGACTAAGGATTTTAGGGCCGACTTTCCGCCCAAACGGGTCATAGCGCTGAAGGTGAGAACCATGACGGCTGCCGTTTCAGGAGGCCCAAACTTCAGGGCGAACTCCGCGATGATCGGAGCGAAAAAAGTGAGCAAAATAACCCCGATGATCGCGCCTACTCCGTGGGATAGGAAAGACAAGACCAGGGCTTTCCCTGCTCGTCCGCTCTTTGCCATCGGGTAGCCATCAAAGGTGACAGCCACAGCCCAAGGTTCACCAGGGATGTTGAAAAGAATCGAACAGATGCCGCCTCCGTAGAGGGCTCCCCAGTAAATGCAGGCGAGCAGAATCACAGCCGAGGTGGGATTCATCGCAAAGGTGATCGGGATCAGGATCGCAACGCCATTGGCCCCTCCAAGTCCGGGCAACACCCCCACGATGATTCCTAAGATAATCCCCACGGTTGCAATCAGAATGTTGTACGGTTGAAGTGCCACGCCTAAACCCATGATCCAGTTAGAAAGGATGTCCATCGTTTCTCCTTCCAATATCTGAGATCGGTCCCGATACGGGCCCATGGAAGCGGATGTCGACTCAGCTCACAACATCCAAACCCATGATGGAGCCCCGCCGGGATCAAAAGGGGATCAGCCCCAGGATGTTCTTTCCCCACAAACCTTCAGGCAAAGGGATGAGAAAAATTCTGTCGAACAACACGTAGATGACAAGGGGGATGAGCAGGCTCAAAAGAACCACCTTGCCCCAGTGAATCTTTCCTACCACCCCCATATAGAAGGCAAGGTAGAGGATCGTTGCGAGATGGAGCCCAATCAGTTCGGTCAACAAGACAGCCCCGAACGCAGGGATCAACACCCAAAGGATCTGCGTCAGCCCCCCTTCAGGAACAAGAGGTTTCCCAGGACCTTCTTTCTTGTAGATCCTGATCGCCCTGAGAAGGATGAAGAAAGTGCTAATGACGATCCCCAAGCCCATATAGAACGGGAAAAACCCTGGCTCTGGACCGCTCATCCCCCATCCAAAACCAAGCCTCACCGCGTCAACGAGCGCCAAAAGCCCAACCCCCATCAGACCCAGTGCCACGATAATGTCGGCCTTTCGCATCGTTCCTCCTTCATGCTATCTCTCGAAGAATTCACTCAGAAGCTGTGAAAAAACTGCCCCGTCCAAGGGTCTCCGGAGGGCGGCGTCTCTTCGAAGCTTTAGCATGCCCATCGTTCGATTTTCCCGTGGCGGGGGCGCTTCTGAACCTCTTCCAATTTAACCGGATTCGAAGCCGCGGCTTCGGCCCTCAAGGTGGCGACCCGAAGCTTTTCGAATCCGCCCATCCCTCCCGCCCAATATGGGGAAGTAGGTTTTTTCACAGCCTCTATCCCTCTACGGTTTCACAGCTACCCTTTCCCCAATGGTTTTGTCCTCGCTCCGAGGAGAAAGGGTAAGAAAAAGGGTGAGTACTCCCCTCTCCTGCCTTCGTACCTACCGCCAATCCGGGGCCGATGATCCTCACTTGATCAGCCCTCCCTTTTTCATCAGATCTCTGTGAAGGTTTTCTTGTTCTGCGACCCATTTGGCATAATCCGGACCTGAAAGAAAAGCCGCCTTGAGGCCCATGTCGGAGATATATTTCTTCCATTCCTCGGTCTCCGTCGCCTTCCTCAGACAGTCGACGTAGAAATTCTGCTGCTCCTTTCCAATGCCCGGAGGAGCAAAGATCCCTCGAAGCATCATGTAGCTCATGTCCACCCCGGTCGCCTCTTTCATGGTCGGGATTTTATCCCATTCCGGGAGGGCGATCCGCTCATGATCGATCACCGCGAGGGGTCTGAGCCTGCCCGCTTTCCAGTGGCTGACCGCTTCAGCAGGGTTGTTGACCGTGGATTGGACGTGCTTGCCCACCAGCTCAACCGCCACATCACCTCCCCCCTTGAATGGGACGTAAGTGAACTTCACACCGAAGGCCTGTTCCATCATGATCGTGATAATCTGGTCCTCTTGGGCTGTCCCTGTCCCCCCCATCATGAACTTTCCAGGTTCCTTTTTTACGGCTTCGAGATATTCCTTCACCGTCTTGTAAGGAGACTCTGCGTTGACCCAGAGGACGAAATAGTCCAGGGCAAGCCGCGCGATGGGCGTTAGATCCTTCCAACTGAAGGGGACGCCTGTCGCAAGAGGGGTGGTGAAGAGATTCGACAGCGTGATGATCACCGTATGGGGATCCGCCTTCTTTCCCTTGACATACATGAACCCTTCTGCACCTGCACCTCCGGATTTGTTGATGACCACCCAAGAAGTCGGACAGAGTTTGTACTTCGACACCAGAGGGGAAAGGAACCGGGCCATCTGGTCAGCGCCTCCACCGGAACCTGCAGGCACGACGAACTCCACCGGCCTCGTGGGTTGCCAGGCGGCCTTTGCCACCCCAAAAGAGGAGAAGGAGACCAGCAAAGAACAGATACCGACCCATACCACCCTAAAACCGAGAGCCCCTTTTCTCATGATTGAACCTCCTTGTCTGAAATCGATAATCGATGTGGGTGCTGAAAAAAGTGAAATAGCTAGCCCTCACCTCCTTTCACCGCCCTGGCCTGTCTAAGTGGCGCCCCTTCGTCTTGACGGCCGCCCGACTCGAAAGAAACCTCCCCCTCCCTCCATGAAGGCCACTCGACTTTGGACTTGCATCGGCGCCCTCAGTGCTCGCTAAAGAAGAAAAGGCTCTTTCGAAGAGGATAGCCTTCACCGAATTTGTATAATGATCAGACCAATAAAAGCACAATTTAATTTCCATGTCAAGAGAAATTTTTTTCGCAACGTAACACCTCAGAAGCCGGGGGAAAATTGCCCCTGTCGAAGGCTCGTTGGAGGGATGAGCGTCTGTTCGAAACTTCCCCATGGCCATCGTTCGATTCTCCCGGGGCCGAAGGGTTTCTGCAATCTGTTGCAATTTAACCCGTTCGGAAGCTACAGCTAATATATTGAAATCACGTATTTATCCGGATCTTGACCAAATTGTAAAAAAAATCACATTGCCCCTTGCATTTGAGAAAAAGTAATGCTATAAGACGTTCGAATCTTCGGGCAAGCTGAGCGATCATGAAGTGGGTCAGGTCCTCATCCTTTCTGCTGCTGTTGGTCACCTTCCTCATCTTCCAGCGGAGTCATGCCTTAAATTGGAATTGTACTTCCTTTCAGGGATCTCTCGTTGCGAAGGCATACGAGAAGGAAACCTTTCCAGACAGCCTTCTAGTCCCCCTCACAGGGCTTATTCTTCCCATTCCGATGATCTCCCTCATAATCTCCACGCATCGAAACCCTCCAAAGGTTTCATGCTTCTCCGTTTGGATGACTTTTCTCTTCCGTAGCCCTCCTTCTTAGAGTGGAACCCCTTTTTACATTTCCACCGACGGACCTATTTGAATTCTTCCATTCAGGCAGGGCCTATTTTTTTTCGGAGGTTGACTCATGAAAATGGACAATTGGACGTTCGGCATCACGATGATGGTTGTCGGGATGGGAGGGACGCTTCTCACTCTCTGGATCCTGAGCCTTGTCATGAGCCTTCTGAAGAACTTTTTCCCTCTCGAGAAGGAAGGGGGGAGGTAAGTCGTCTACAACCTGAAAGGGGGTAACAGCATCATGTTTGAAGCCATCGTCAGCGGTCTAAGCGGCCTGATCGCAGGGTTTCTCCATCTCCACTGGTCAAACCCGGTCATGATCGCCATCGGCCTGGTTCTCCTTTACCTGGGGATTAAGAAAGATATCGAGCCTGTGCTCCTCGTTCCCATTGGATTCGGGTGTATCCTGGTCAATATCCCTCTTGCAGATTTGATGGAAAAGGAGGGGTTTCTCAGAATCATTTACGAAGCTGGGATTATCACCGAACTCTTTCCCCTTTTTATTTTTATCGGCATCGGGGCGATGACCGATTTTGGTCCTCTGTTGGAAAACCCAAAGATATTCCTTCTGGGAGCGGCCGGGCAATTCGGGATCTTCCTGACGCTGGCATTGGCCCTGGCCCTCGGTTTCACTCAGCTCGAAGCCGTTTCCATCGGTATCATCGGAGCGTGCGACGGCCCTACGGCGATCTATGTGACATCCAAATTCGCTCCCCATCTCTTGGGAGCCGTTTCGGTTGCGGCCTACTGCTACATGTCGCTCGTTCCCATTATCCAACCGCCTATCATGAAGGTGTTAACGACCGAAGAGGAGCGCAAGATCAATATGGGTGTCGTTAAGAAATCCGTCTCAAAGACAACGAAGCTTCTCTTCCCTCTTGTTGTCACTGTTTTAGGCGGTTTCATTGCTCCCAAAGGCCTTCCCCTTCTTGGAACGATCATGCTTGGGAACTTTATGAAGGAATGCGGCGTGGTCAGCCGCTTGACGAAGGCATCCGAAAACGAGATCGCCAATATCGTGACCCTGCTTTTGGGGATCTCCATTGGCGCTACCATGGATGGCAAGGTTTTCTTGACACCTCAGACCCTCATTATTTTGGGCCTGGGTTTTCTGGCGATCTGTCTCGACACGGCCTGCGGTGTCCTTTTTGGTAAGTTGATGAAGGTGCTCTCGGGTGGGAAGGTAAACCCCCTGATCGGAGCTGCCGGAATTTCCGCCTATCCCATGTCCGCACGAGTTGTCCAACGGGAGGGCCAAAAATACAACCGCAAGAATTATCTTCTCATGCACGCCATGGGAGCCAATACAGGTGGCCAGGTCGGCTCTGTGATGGCCGCGGCTGTCATGCTCTCGATCCTGAGGGGAATGGGTATCATTTGAATTCGGCCACCGATGAGAAGAACTCCAAGATCTCGATTCACCGGGCATGTTTGCCTTAACGTGGCAATGGGCAGACTCGAAGGGAAAACATCCCGGCTGCCGACAGACAAGCCTCGCCCAGCATCTCCATCGAGTCCCTTGAACGGATTCCTTGCAACCATAGGGTTAACTTCGATGATTTCGTCGACATCTTACCACTCATAAAAGACTTTGCCTCGGATGTCCTCCCATCAAGACAACCGGAACCAATCCATTCTCTTAAACATGCTTCAACGAGCCGAAAGGTCGGTCATCGTTGTTGGGGCTTCTCAAGAAAAGGGAGATGTTGACAGACATTAGATTGTGTGGCAAATTGATTTATTTAGAGGCTTATCCGATTCATTTCTGGTTCAATCGATCCTGAAATAGCTTGGCCATTTTCCTTCACCCTTTGACACGGAGGGTCTTGGCGGGTTCGTGCGGAAATCAGGGATTGGCCAAGGGCGTATCCCAGACGTCGGAGGAATCTTCGATTTATGAGCTTTGATGCGAACTTCATCTACGTCATTATTCAGGTGATCTTCTTGGAGGGGATCCTCTCCATCGATAACGCTGCTGTCTTAGGAGCCATGGTCTCAACCCTCCCGAAAGAGGAGATGGTGCCTTGGCCTGGTCCTTTGAAGCGCTTGGGGCCTCCAGTTCACCGGCTTTTGGGAGGCCAACGTTCTGCTGCTCTCAAGGTCGGACTTTTGGGGGCTTATCTCGGACGGGGTCTTATGCTTGTTCTGGCCAATTTTGTGATACATAACCACTACCTGAAGATTTTGGGGGCCGCCTATTTGATCAAACTTGCCTTCGAAAATTTGGGAGAGCCAGAACCGGGCGAAGAGGACCAGGTGAAGACGGGGAAGCTGCAAGGGAAAGGCTTTTGGAATGTCGTCTTAGCCGTCGAGTTAGCCGATCTTGCATTTTCTCTTGATAATGTGGTGGCGGTCGTCGCCCTCTCCGATAACCTCCCTATCATCATGTTCGGCGTATTTATGGGAATTTTGACTATGCGTTTCGCAGCCGGGATTTTCACTTGGTTAATACTCAAAGAACCGATGCTCAAGCCGGCTGCCTACCTGGTAGTTTTCAACATTGGAGCGGAGCTCCTCCTAGACGAACTTTTGAAAATAACGGTCGGCAGTGGACTAAAGTTCATTATCTCCGCGGCCACCCTCATCCTTTTTGTGGCCTACGCACGTTTAAAGCCTTTGCATATCCTCCAACCCATTTTTGATTGGGTGGGAGAAGGAATGGCTGACATAAACGAGCTTTTTGAGTGGGCTTTGGTCCCCGCGATCGCCGTCATCAAGATCTTTTTCAAAGCTCTTTTGCTCGTGGTTCGCCCCCTCGTGATACTCATTCAACACAAATGAAGCGGGGCTTAACCCTCCCCATCCTTCCTCATAGGTCAAAAGGGTCCAACGTTTTTGGGATTCGATATCTTTCAGACGATCCCCAACGCCTATAACCAGGAGGTGGCGTTAGGTACGTCTGAAAAAACAGAGAGGAGCTTTTTTTGGGGAATAACCTCACAAATTACATCTCTCACGAAGAACCCGAGGCGGTGGCGACCTCGCGACGTGAGGTCCGAGGGCAGGGGAACTCTATATAATTGCAAGGAGGAAGTCCCATTAGGATCGGAGGAGAAATTCCCATGACCGAACATGTCTGGCATGCGATGGAAGTCCGACAGGTCCTCAAAACGCTGGCCTCAGACCAACATTCGGGCTTAGCGGAAGAGGTAGCAAAACGGCGCCTTCAGCAATACGGCTATAATGAGCTGAAAAAAGAAGAGAAAACCTCTTCGTTTAAGCTTTTTGTCAACCAGTTCAAGAACATTCTAATCCTCATCCTTCTGGCTGCCATCGCCCTTTCCGCCCTTGTGGGCGAGGTCGTCGATGCGGCCATCATCGCCGTTATCGTCGTGTTTTGTGCCGTCCTGGGTTTCGTTCAGGAATACCGGGCTGAACGGGCTCTCGACGCCTTGAAAAAGATGCTCTCCCCAACGATCACGGTCTTGAGGGGAGGGAAAGAGGAAGAAATCCCTTCCAAGGAACTTGTCCCGGGCGATATCCTTCTTCTCGAGGCCGGAGACCGAATCCCTGCCGATGCGCGCTTGCTCGAGGCCCACTCGCTCAAGTGCGATGAGGCTCCTCTCACAGGAGAATCCCTCCCCGTCACGAAGATCGTAACTCCCTTGCCAAAGGAAGCACGCATCGGAGACCGAACCAATATGATCTGGGCTGGGACAACGGTCGCCTACGGTCGAGGAAAAGCCATCGTCACCTCTACCGGCATGAACACCGAGTTCGGAAAGATCGCCGAAGAGGTCGCGTCGGTGGAAACAGAAAAAACCCCTTTGGAGAAGAGAACGGAGGAAATCGGGAAGTGGCTCGGATTGACGGCCCTCTCCATCTGTTTTCTCGTCGCCGGTGTCAGCATTCTGAGGGAGGTTTTGACAGGCCGAATCGATTTTCCTTTTGTTGTAACGATTGTGATGTTCGCCATCGCCCTGGCTGTTGCCGCCGTTCCGGAGGCACTGGCTGCCATTGTCACAGGAGCCCTGGCCATCGGGATGCATCAGATGGCGAAGAAAAACGCCTTGGTCAGAAAGATGACGGCTGTTGAAACACTGGGCTGTACCACGGTGATTTGCTCGGATAAAACGGGAACCCTTACCAAGGGTGAGATGACCATCCGTAAGCTGTTCGTTGACGGCAGGATGATCGAGGTCACCGGAGCGGGTTATGCACCCACCGGAGAGTTTAGAGGTCCGGATGAATCGTCAGCGCTGAAGTCCCCCTCGCTGCAAACACTTTTACTGGCTGGACTCCTCTGCAATGATGCGACCTTAGAAGAGAAAGAAGGCAAACGGCAAGTCAAAGGCGATCCTACGGAAGGTGCCCTCGTCGTGGCGGCCGTGAAGGCAGGCCTCCACCAAAGGGAAGTGAGGCTCGAGCATCCAAGGATTGAGGAACTGCCCTTCAGCGCTGAAAGAAAGAGAATGACGACCCTCCATCAGATGCCCGATGGAAAACGCACGGCCTTCATGAAGGGTGCCCCCGAAGTCGTTCTCGCCCAATGTACCCACTATCTTCAGGAAGGGAAGCTTTTGAAGCTCGAGGAACCCAAAAAAGAAGCGATCTCTCGGGTGGCGGAATCCATGGCGGCCGACGCCTTGAGAGTCCTTGCCATGGCTTTCAAGGAACTCCCTGAAGGAGAGAAGGTTCCTCACGAGGGAGAGATTGAAAGCCGGATGGTCTTTATCGGCTTGATGGGCATGATGGATCCTCCCAGAGACGAGGCCATAGAGGCTACGAGAACCTGTCAGCAGGTCGGGATCAAGCCCGTCATGATCACGGGAGATCATCGACTGACAGCGGTTGCGATCGCCAAAGAGATCGGTATCTATCAAGAAGGCGATAGGGTTCTCACGGGCCAGGAGCTCGAAGCTCTGTCGGACGAGGAGTTTGAGAACGTGGTGGATAGGGTGACCGTTTACGCCAGAGTCTCCCCCTTGGATAAGCTCAGGATCGTCAAGGCCTGGAAGAAAAAAGGCGAGGTGGTGGCGATGACTGGAGACGGCGTGAACGATGCTCCGGCGCTGAAACAGGCCGATATCGGTGTGGCCATGGGCATTACAGGCACCGATGTAGCCAAAGAAGCTGCCGATATGGTCCTGAGCGATGACAATTTTGCGACCATCGTCAGCGCCATCGAACGGGGCCGATGGATATACGACAACATCAAAAAATATCTCACCTATCTTCTCCGATGCAATATCACGGAAGTAGCAGTCATCGGCGGAGTGGTGCTCGTATCAGGGCCCGAATACCTTCCTCTCTTGCCCGCTGCCATTCTGTACATGAATCTGGCGACAGATGGTCTTCCGGCCCTCGCCCTAGGCATATCACCTCCGGATCCGGATATCATGAAGCGGCCTCCGAGGGATCCGAAAGAGAGCGTTTTCTCCTGGGACGTGAGAATGTTCATCGCCATGGCCCTCCTCCTCGAGGTCCCCTTTTTCTTCTTTCTCTTCTACCACAAGCTTTCGGATATCGCCCAGGCCAGAACCGAGATCTTCTTCCTATTTATCGTGATTGAGCTGATCATCGCTCTCAACTTCCGCTCCATGCGCTACAGCATCTTCCAGGCTCCCCCGCACAAATGGCTCATCCTGGCCATCCTTTGGGAAATCGCCTTGATTGTGGGACTGATTCAGATCCCTTCTGTCCGCGAGGCCTTTGGTATTCTCAAGCCTTCAGCTTCCCTGCTGGGCGTCGTTTTCCTATTCGGTTCGATCGTATTCGTCTCGATGGAGGCCATGAAGGCCATCCTGAGGAGGAAATCGGCGGCAAAGAATCGTTTCCGAAAAGGCTTCCAGCTTCAAGAGAAATCGGCTTGAATGCTTGATCCGTTTGGCAGGAACCGTTTAGAATGATGAATGAGAACGTTCTTGGGAAGGAGCCTCCATTCAATGGGAAAACCTCTGGTGGGCATTCTGATGGGAAGTGAAAGCGATCTGCGGATCATGGACAAGGCAGCGGAGGTGCTGAAGGAGATGGGCGTTTCCTATGAGATGGACATCCGTTCGGCCCATCGGCTGCCCGAAAAGACCGCTCTTTACGCCAAGACGGCAAGGGAACGGGGAATCGAAGTGTTGATCGCCGGGGCAGGGATGGCGGCTCACCTGGCAGGGGCTCTGGCTGCCCATACGACCCTTCCCGTGATCGGGGTTCCGATCAGCTCGGGAGCCCTCAACGGCATCGACGCCCTCTATTCCACGGTCCAGATGCCTCCGGGTGTTCCTGTCGCCACTGTGGGGATCGATGCTGCTAAGAATGCCGCCTATCTTGCCTGCCAGATCCTCTCGATCAAATACCCTGAGATCGCCGAGAGGTTAGAGGCCTTTCGGGAAAAAACGAAAAAACAACTGGAAGAGAGATCGCGGGCTCTGAAGCAGGAAAAACCGTGACGGTCGACACGAGAGAAATCCGAAGGGCTGCGTCGATCCTGAGGGAGGGAGGGGTTGTGGCCTTTCCCACCGAGACCGTCTACGGGTTGGGAGCCGATACGTTCAATCCCCTTGCTGTGGCTCGCATTTTCGAAATCAAGAACAGACCCTTTTTCGATCCCCTCATCGTTCACGTTGCTGAATTGGGCGAGCTCCGAAGGTTGGTCACCCACCTTCCGGCTGAGGCCGAGAGCCTCGTCCAGAGGTTTTGGCCGGGGCCCCTCACCCTCGTCTTGATGAAAAAAGACGAGGTCCCTGATCTGGTTACAGCGGGGCTCCCAACCGTGGCCGTTCGGATGCCCAAACATCCCATGGCCCTCGATTTGATACGGGAGGCAGGCTGCCCAATTGCTGCGCCGAGTGCAAATCCCTTTGGTTACGTCAGCCCGACTACAGCAGATCATGTGAGAGACCAATTGGGCGATCAGGTTGATCTCGTTCTCGACGGAGGACCCTGCGAGGTGGGCCTCGAATCGACAATCCTCTCCCTGGTGGAAGAAAAGCCGACGTTGTTACGGCCAGGGGGATTGCCCGTAGAAGAGATTGAATCGGTTATCGGACCTGTTACGACGAGCCTGGCCGGAGAGAGAAGGCCCTCTTCACCGGGTCGTCTTCCCAAACATTACGCCCCCTCAACACCGATCGTCCTCGATTGGGAGTGGGAAGATCTGGAGGCCTATCGGGGCAGAAGAATCGGTTTTTTGGCTTTTCGAAAGGTCGCCCATAGTTTTCCATTCCAACATGTGGAAGTGCTGTCTCCCGCAGGGGATCTTCGGGAGGCGGCAGCCCGTCTCTTCGCAGCGATCCGGCGACTCGACGCCTTGAACCTCGACGTGATCTTAGCCGAATCCGTTCCTGAAGTGGGGCTGGGCCGTGCGATCATGGACCGTCTCCGCCGGGCGAGCCACCGCGAGGATTAACCCCAAAAAAGGTCCCGCCGATCAAACGCTGTGGGCAAGCGACTCATCTCCGCACGCTCAACAGAGGCATGACTGTACTCGAAGAGTTTTACTTGTATTTTGAGAGGCTCAATGATACACTTTGATAGAACCTTGTCAGGAGAAAATCTGCATGAAAACCAAGGTCACAACAAGAGGGCAGGTGTCTATTCCGGCGACGATTCGGAAAAAGTTACACATCGAAACGGATACGAAGCTGGAATGGTTCATTGAAGGAGACGAGCTTCGGGTCGTTCCCCTCCCCAAGGACCCCATCTCCGCCTTCCGAGGGAAAGGGAAGGGTGTCTATACCACTCGCGACCTTCTGAAGGAGAGGAGGCGAGAGAGGAGGATGGAGGATGAACGAGACAAGAAGAATTAGAACTTACCTGTTGGATACATCGGCGCTGCTGGCCATTTGGAATGATGAAGCAGGGGCCGACGAAGTGGAACGGATTCTGCGAGTTGCTCCTTCTCGTGCAAAAGTCTTTTTCTCGTTTATGACTTTAATGGAGGCAAAGTATCGATTGTGGCGGAGTGGAGGAAAAGGGCTTGCCGAGGAATTCGAGAGAATGCTGAAGAACCTACCTCTGACAAGGGTCGACCTGACCGATTTCATTCTGGATCGGGCGACCGAAATAAAGGCGACGAAACGAGTTTCCGTCGCTGACAGCTGGATCATCGCAACCGCTATCGAGACCGGGGCGGCGTTGGTGCATAAAGATCCTGAATTCGAACAAGTCAAAGACCACTTATCTCTGATCGCCCTGCCCTACGGGAAATAGTTGCTGGAGGAGTCTATGACAGAGCGTCAGAGGAAGGTTCTGACGAGCATTTTCTTATTCATGCTGCTTTCGTCTCTCCCCTGTCCAACGTCCTCTTCCTGGGCGTTGCCGGCGGAGGATGTGCAGATTATCGCCGATGCCCAATATTTCCAGACCGCTCAGAAGTTGATCCGCGAGGCCAAGGAGACGATCCGGGTGATGATGTTTGAAATGGGATATTATGAAGAGCATCCGAACACCCCTTCCAATCTTCTCGTTCGGGAACTCGTCGAAGCCCAAAAGAGAGGTGTGAAAGTGGAGGTGATACTGGAGGCCCGAGAGGACCAGGATCGGACGACCAAACGGAATCGACGAACCGCCAAGGTGTTGATGGAGGGAGGGGTCGATGTCATTTATGACCCGCTCTTCAAAACGACTCATGCCAAACTGATGATCGTCGACGGAAAGTTCACCCTGGTGGGAAGCACCAACTGGACCTACTATGCCCTCACGAACAATCACGAGGTTTCCCTCCTTGTCCGTTCCAAAGAGGTGGCCCGAGAGTTGATCGAATATTTCAACCGGGTAAAATCTGCGGGCACACCTGCGAGCACGGATCGTCACCATCCCACCCGAAAGGAATAAAAAAGGGCGACCACACAGGGTCGCCCCTACAAAACCCGGGGATACGGGCGACCACACAGGGTCCCCCTGCAAAACCGGGGGATACGGGCGACCGCACAGGGTCGCCCCTACAAAATCGGGGGATACGGGCGATGGGATAGGATCGCCCCTATGAGGTGAGGTTTCAATTTTTTCTCATCAGGTGGGTTACGGCTTTTTCAAGGCCATCGAGGGTGAGCTCGAACATGGGAAAGATCTCACGGATGTACTGGATTGTCGGCGTATAGGGCCACTCTTCGGCCAATTTCGGATTGATCCAGGCCGAGTGGCGAAAGGTCTTGGCGATGAACCTTAGCCGCTCATAGCTTGGCCTTCCAGAGCGTTCCTCAATATGGATGGAACCGTCGGTCGCCATCAGCTCGTACGGAGCCATGCTCGCATCGCCCACGATGATAAATCGTGTTTCGGGGTCGAGGCGGATCAGCTCGTCTACAGGAAAGGGCTTGAAACGTCTCGGAGGGTCTTCCCAGAGATAGTCATAAATTGTGTTGTGGAAAAAGAAGGTCTTCAAATCCTTGAACTGCGATCGAGCATAACTGAAGAGAGTCTGAACGAGGTCGATGTAGGGATCCATCGACCACCCTCCGTTATCAATCGCGAGAATCACCTTGAGGCGATCCCTTAGACTCTGTTCGAAAACGATCTCGATCTCGCCGGCATTCTTCATCGTCTCGTAAAGGGTTCGATCGATGTTAACCTTATCCTTGGGCCCCACCGGGACCATGTTGCGTAGCCTTTTTAGGGCTTCGGCCATCTGCGACGAAGTGAGGGGTCCCTCTTGGGAATAATCCCGGTACCTCCGATCCAAAGCCACTTTCACGGCGGAGCGGTTCCGCGACATGGCGCCCACCCGCATCCCACCGGGATGATACCCCGAATGACCCACGGGTGAGGTCCCTCCGGTTCCGATCCACTTGCTTCCGCCATGATGTTCCTCCGTTTGTTCCTTGAGCCGGTCGAGAAAATACCGGACAAGCTCTTCGGGGGTGAGCTTGGGTATGTCTTCCTCGCGGATCCCAAGAATCCGGGCCAGTTCCCTCGGCTCTTTCAGCCATTCCTCCAAAAGGGCCCGAACCGTCTCGGAGAGCTCGAACTCGTCGGGTTCTCGAAGCTCCACGCCCTGGAAACGATGGGCAAAGACCTGATCGTAGAGATCGAAGTATCGTTCGCTCTTGATGAGGATCGCTCGGGCTGCCGTGTAAAAATCGTCAATGGAGTTGATGAGTCCCAGGCTAAGGGCCTTCTGAAGTCTCAAGAACGAGGTGGGCGAGACCGGAATTCCCGCTTTCTTGAGGAGGTAGAAGAAGTCAACAAACATCTCTTTCGCCTCCTTTCAGGTGCCCGATCCCTGCTCACATCCGAAATCGGCTTACGGCATTTTGCGCGGTGAAGTAGTCGGGGCTCTTTTTGAAGAGGACACCCAGATAAGGAACTTCCCCTTTGATCAGGGTCTTCACCCTGAAGTCAGGATCCGCCCTCAAGGCCCGAATCCAGTTGATGAGCTCCCGTGTCGCGGGCTTCTTCTCTATTCCCTTGATCTCGCGGAGACGATAGAACGTCCTTACCGCACTCTCGAGAAGTTCCCGATCGATCCCGGGAAAGTGGACCTCCACGATTTTTCGCATCATCTCCGGTTCGGGGAAGGCGATGTGATGGAAATTGCACCGTCCCAAGAAGGGGTCGGAAAGGTCCTTCTTGGCGTTCGAGGTGATGATGATGATGGGTCGATGCTTGGCCCGGATCGTCTTGTCGATCTCGATGATATCGAACTCCATCTGGTCGAGAACATCGAGCATATCGTCCTGGAAGTCCGTATCGGCCTTGTCAATCTCGTCGATGAGAAGGACGACTTTCTCGTCCGAGACGAAGGCCTGACCGATCTTTCCCATCCGGATGTATTCTTCGATGTTGCTCACATCCCTCTTGGAATCTCCGAATCGGCTGTCGTTAAGCCTTGTCAGCGTGTCGTATTGATAGAGGGCGTCGACGAGCTTCATGTTCGATTTGACGTTCAGAACGATCAAGCGCATCTGAAAGGCCTCTGCTATCGCATGGGCCAACATGGTTTTCCCCGTTCCTGGTTCTCCTTTGAGAAGAAGGGGCATCTCGAGGGCAACGGAGATGTTGACGATCTTGGCCAGCTCTTCGTCGAGGACATATTTCGAAGCACCGCTAAACGTTTTCGTGCTGATCTCTTGGCGCATCCTTCGCTCTCCTTCACATAGAAATCCCCGGAGGCTCCGGGGATGCAAAAAATTTTAACCCTTTTTGCCCTCCCTTTCAACGAGATGAGGCGTTAAAGGAATGACTACCCTTATTGTTTCTCGCTCGTCCGACCCCTCTTCCCTGGCGGAAAAAGCCGATTGATCTTATCATTATGCTATGCTCGTTGACTCCCATGCGCATCTCGAAATGCCTGAATTTCGAGCCGACCTCGATCAAGTCTTACGAAGGGCAAAGGAGGCAGACGTTTCTCTGATCTTCACTGTTGGAACGGAGAAAAAGGATTGGGCAAGGACCCTCGAAATCGCCCGCTCCAACCCTTCGATCTACGCGATCTTGGGCGTTCATCCCCATAACGCCAAAGAGGTTGACAGCGACACGTACCATGAGCTCAAGAACCTCTGTCTTGACGCAAAGGTCAGGGCTGTGGGCGAGATGGGTCTCGATTTCTTCCGAAACCTTTCCCCGCGACAGGTTCAAATCGAACGGTTTCGGGAACAGATTGCTCTGGCCCGAGAGCTTGGACTTCCCATCGTCGTTCATGACCGCGAGGCTCACGAGGAGACCCTCGAGATCTTGAAATCCGAAGAAGCGGAGCATTGCGGCGGGATCATTCACTGTTTCTCGGGAGACGAAAAAATGGCTCGCGCGGCCATCGAGATGGGCTTCTACATCTCCATTCCGGGAACGATCACATTCAAGAACGCCGACCCTTTTCGCGAGATCGTTCGAAAACTCCCCCTCGAATCCCTTCTCGTGGAGACCGACGCGCCCTTTTTGGCTCCAGCCCCCTTCCGGGGAAAAAGGAATGAGCCAAGCTATGTGAAGCTCACGGCCCAGAAAGTGGCTGAGGTCAAGAAAGTCCCCTTCGAAAAGGTTGCGGAGGTGACTACGGCGAACGCTCTTCGGGTGTTCAAAATCCCCCATGGATGAAGGAATCGCTATGAAGCCCGCCATTATCGTTGTGGACATGATCAAAGACAACTTGAAGGAGGGAAGTCGGCATCCTATCACCCTGGAAGCCCGAAGGATCGTTCCCAACCTTCAGCGGCTCTTAGCTGAAAGCCGTGAGAGAGGATTCCCCGTGATTTTTGCGTGCGACAGCTTTCTCAAGAACGATTTCATCTTCAAAGGACGCATGAGGGTCCATGCCGTGCGGGGAACGGTGGGAGCCGAGGTGATCGATGAGCTTGGCCCCGATTCCACTGACATCGTTTTACCCAAGAGACGGTTCAGCGCTTTTTATAAAACCGATCTCGATCAGACGCTTCGCGTTTTGGAGGTGGATACCATCGTCGTTGGGGGGATCACCACAGAGGTTTGCGTTCTCATGACAGCCCTGGATGGGGTCTGCCACGACTTTTGCGCGATCCTCTTGGAGGACTGCACGGCGAGTAAGAGTGCTACGATCCACGATGCGTGTCTCGATCTCTACCGGGATTTCGCTCTTTTTCCTCTCTTGAGGGTGATGAGTCTATCCGATTTTTTGGCGGAATCGGCGAAAGCCGCCGAGGGCGACCCGCCGGTCGCCCCTGCACGAAACAGTCAAAAGCTGTGAACGAGTGGCGAACTCAACTCCGCTTTGCTCCACAGTTGGGACAATGGAATATCGAAATAATGGAAGATTGAGGTTCCAGAGGTGAGGGGGCAATCCCAAGGGACCACCCTCACCCCTGCCCTCTCCCGCCAAGGCGGGAGAGGGAGATGTCTGTCATCTCTTTCATCGTCCCATGAAGACAACAAGAGCTTACTTTCGTCAAAAGACTAATGGATTGCAGAAATTCCGAGACGTAAAATAAATCTTCCTCTCCCCTTGGGGAGAGGATTGAGGTGAGGGGGCAATCCCAAGGGACCACCCTCACCCCTGCCTGCCCGCCGGCAGGCAGAATGCTGTGTCCCGAAAGAGGTGAAAATGAGCCCGTGCCGAAAATCCTTCCTCGTGGAGCTTCGCCATCTTCTCTCCGCGAGGGAGAGGAAAGCAATCGACGATCTCCCATATCCCCATGCGGCCGTTCTGGTACCCTTTTTTGAAAAGGAAGGGGAGTGTCATTTGCTCTTTACGAAGCGGTCCGATCAGGTAAAACATCACAAGGGGCAGATCTCTTTCCCTGGAGGAGTATTTGACAAAGAGGACGAAAGCCTCGCCCAGACGGCACTGAGGGAGTCCTTCGAAGAGGTCGGCCTCAAGCCGTCGGATGTGCACCTCATCGGGCCTCTTGACGACATCATCACGACGACCAGGTTCATCGTCACCCCCTTTGTGGGTCTCTTCCCCTATCCCTACCCCTTCCGTGTGAGCGAGGTGGAGATCGCCGAACTGATCGAAGTGCCCCTTTCTTGTCTCTTGAAAAGAGATGCCCTCGGTCAGATGGTCATCCGTGAAGGAGATCACGAGCGCATCGTGGACGCCTATCGGTATGGACGACACACCATCTGGGGAGCCACAGCCCGGATTCTCAAACAGTTACTCGAATTGATCCCCAAGCCGCGATGAAATCGCGCCCCCCTCCCTCGGTTCTTCGCTGAGACACAGCCTTTAAACTCTATGGAGCATCACATTCTTGATGAACGCCCTCCCCCGGTTGTGAAGAAACAGCCTCACTTCTGCGTACGTGGCCTGAAGCGGTACCCTCACCTCAAAGGCGTCGGCGGTCCAAGGGGTGGTGCCCGTGAAAAGCTCTCCCATCGGGATCTGGGTGATGTCCTGATAGAGAGAACCTCCCAAAGCGTCGAAAAAGTCGATGTGAAGGCAGACCGAGCCCTGAACCTCCTCTGTTCGGATTTCCGCTCCGATCCGATAGACGGAACCAGGTTCGAGGGCTACGGGCTGTTGAAGGAATAGGGCTCCGTCTCGGTCCATCTCGAGACCAGGACACGGTCTCGGTTTGTTCTCCCTATCCCAGAGGATCCTCCCACCGCCTTCAGAGAGTTGGATGGCAAGCTCCCAGTGCTCGGGAAGCCCGTTTTCGAGACGATCCTTGAAGAACCCATTCAAAAGCCCCGTGTGGAGGGAAAAGGGTCTTCGATAGTTCCTGAAGAGCCATACATAATTTCCGGCATGATCGATCTCGATCACCTGGTGATGTCCGTCGGTCGAGGCCACTAAAAAGGTCCCCTCGGGTGTGGCATGGGCAATATAAAACTTATCCACGTGGGGGGTCTGAAATCGCCAGACGACCTTTCCCTCGCGAGTGACCTCAAGAAGGCGGTGGTTTTTACTATCGGTGATCAGCGTGTTTCCATTCTCCAGACGGATTGCGCTTCGAGGCCACCAGAGGGTTTCCCGTGATCCATCTCCATAAGACCAGACGGTCTCTCCTCCCGCGTTGATTTCGATGACCCGATTGCCATCCGAGTCCGATACGAGGATGTTCCCGTTAGGGAGGGGGTTTGCGTTGTGAGGATGGTGGAGTTTTTCTCCGCCAAACCACCAGAGGACCCTGCCCTTTCGATCCACCTTCAGACAACGATCATTGTTTCGATCGGTCACGAGAAAGGTCCCGTCATCAAGCTCGAAGGCCTCGTTGGGATAGTGGAGATGAGACCCGTCGGAGAGCCGACCGGTTCCATCCCCCCAATCCTCCGAACTCATGACGATCCGTTTGTCGGCCGTCACCTCCAAGAGACGATTGTTCGTGGTATCCGTGATGAGGGTGTTTCCATTTGCCATTCTCCGGGCGCTGTGGGCAAAACGAAGCTTGCCCCCGTCGTCAAATTGCCAAACGATATCACCCAGAGAATCGACCTCGATCACCTCGCTTCCAAAACCTGAGGCGTCTCCTCCATCGGCGATTAAGGTATGGCCATTCGATAGCCGCTCAACGGAGAGGGGCATCTCGAGGTTTCCGGGAACCCCTCTCTTCCCTCCTGGACTGATCAGCTCAACCATTTCTGTCCTCCTGTTCCCGCGACATTGAAATCGTTCTCTTTTTTCATTATGATTGCCTTGGGTCTCGGAAAAAGCTCAATCGGCAACGGGTGAAATTATAACACGTCGCAATGGCGCTGACACATCCAGAAAGGAGGTCATCTTATGAGACATTGGAAAGTGGCAATCCTCACCGTCGGAATAGCAGGTGCACTCACACTGGGGGCCGCATGGGGACAGCAGAAGACCATCCAGATTGGAGTCCTCCAATTTGCCTCCCACCCGGCTCTGGATCAGTCCAGGCAGGGATTTGTCGACTTTCTCGCCGAGGCGGGTTACCGAGACGGCGAGAAGGTGAAGCTTGATATCCAAAACGCCCAGCGCGACATGAGCGTGGCCCGCACCATTGCGAAGAAGTTCGTGAGCGACAACAAAGACCTGATCTTCACGATCGCGACGCCAGCCTCCCAGGCCGCGGCAAAAGAAACCTCTACGATTCCCATCGTTTTTACGGCCGTCACGGATCCGGTGAAAGCGGGCTTAGTCAAATCCATTTCGTCCTCGGGGAACAATGTGACCGGGGTGAGCGATTTGATCCCTGTGAAAGCCCAGCTCGAACTTCTTCTCAAGATTGTGCCCCAACTGAAACGATTGGGAATCATCTATAACGCAGGTGAAGACAACGCGAGGGTCCTCGTCGAGATGACCCGTGTCGCAGCCAAAGAGCTTCAGCTCTCTCTTGTGGAGAAGACGGTCACCAACAGCGGAGAGGTTTTCGCGGCCACCCAGACCATGGTGGGAAGCGTTGACGGCATCTATACGATCCAGGATAATACGGTCATCTCCGCGCTCGAATCGGTGATCAAGGTGGCGAACAACAACAAGCTTCCGGTCCTCGTCCCCGGTATTCCCAGTGTGGAAAGAGGTGGGCTGGCCACCGTGGGAACGAGTTTTTACAACCTGGGCCGAATCGCCGGCGATCACGCCATTCGGATCCTGAAAGGAGCCAAACCAAGCGACATCCCTGTGGCTTACGCCAAGGATTTCGACATCTACCTGAACCAGAAAGCGGCTGCTGAGATCGGGATCAAATTCCCCGATGATCTTGTGAAGAGGGCCAAGAGAATCTACTAAGCTCTGAAACGAGGTTCGCCTGTCATCCTAATCGTGTCGTATGAAAATGCTCATATTCGTTTGGGCAGACAGAAGGGGATGGGAGGGAGCAATCTTCCTCGCCCCTGGTCTTTACCCCCTTGAGACCGGGGAGAGGGGGAACTATAGAAAGCGAAGTAATTATCAACAATGCTTGTCATTCCTGCGAAAGCAGGAATCCAGGAAAACACTGGATTCCGGGTCAAGCCCGGAATGACAATAACGAAAAGACTTATTAGTATGCTCATATTAGTCTGGACAAACAGAGGGAAAAAGAATCTTCCTCTCCCCTTGGGGAGAAGATCGAAGTGAGGGGGCAATTCCAAGGAAACACCCTCACCCCGGCCCTCTCCCGCCAAGGCGGGAGAGGGAGATGTCTGTCATTTCTATTTTGAGAAGATTAATATATCGTTGTGTATAATTTGGTCGTTTCCCCTGGGGAAACCTGAGATTGCTTCGGCACTTCGTGCCTCGCAATGACGAAAAAGAAGGGGAGTCGCAATGACGAGAAAGAAGGGAGTTCCCACTGACGAGTAAGAAGGGGGTTCCCATTGACCAGTAAGAAGGAGCCTCGCATTGAAGACGAAGAAGGGGCTTCCCGTTGACGAAAAAGAAGGGGAGTCGCAATGACAAGAGAAAAAGGGCCTCCCAATGAGAAGAAAGAGAGAGCCTCACCCTTCAAGGAGGACACTACCTCAAAACCAGGAGAGGGAGACCCTCTCGCTATGCCGAAAAGGAGAAGGCCTCGCCATGGCGAAAAAGGAGAAAACCTCCCAATGGCAAGGAGGACACTACCTCGGAACCAGGAGAGGGAGACTTTCTCGCCATGAAAGGAAGGAGAAGGCCTCGCCATGGCGGAGAAAAGGAGAGGGCCTCCCAACGACACGGTGGAGAGGACATCGCGACGACAGGGAGAAGGACCCCCAGCTCCGTCATTGCGAGCGCAGCGAAGCAATCTCAGCGGTTGGACTGGCCTCCCTCCGCCTGGTTCAGGGTCTTGTCTCGATTTCATTTCCTGAAATGCTGAATCGAGTTCAGCATGAGAAGTTAACCAACGGGCTACATCGACCATTTCATGTCGATATTGAATCCCTAAGCGTCTCATATGATCAATATCCTCATCGTTTCCTTGCTTCAAGGATTTGAATATGCCCTGGTGACTCTGGGGGTCATGCTCTCCTTTCGGGTGATCCGGTTTCCGGACTTGACCATTGAAGGCTCCTTTCCCCTTGGAGGAGCGATCACCGCCAGCATGATCGCCGCTGGCATCAAGCCTCTCTACGGGGTCGGGGTTTCGATCGTCGCCGGGTTTGCGGCGGGGGTGTTGACGGGCCTTTTGAACACGAAGTTCAAGATCAGCAAGCTCCTCTCGGGCCTTCTTGTGATGACGATCCTTTTCACGGTGAACCTGAGAATCATGGGCCGCTCCAACATTCCCCTCCTTTACTACCAAACGATTCTTACGCCCATCGAAAAGTGGATTCCGAAATCGAGCCTTCCTCTCATCGCCTTTTTCTTCCTTGTCGTCCTGCTGACCAAATGGCTTGTCGATCGCTTCCTCGCTACGGAGATCGGATTGGCCCTCAGGGCTACAGGTGACAACGAGCAGATGATCAAGAGCCTTGGGGTGGACACGGACTTCACCAATATTCTGGGCCTGGGGATGGCGAACGCCCTGATCGCCCTCTCCGGATCTCTGGTCACTCAGGATCAGGGCTTTGCCGATATCAGTATGGGTGTGGGCGTTATGGTGACCGGCCTCGCCGCGATGATCATCGGAGAGACCCTTCTCAGGCCGAGAACCATTCGACGTCTTAGCACAGCGATGGTTCTGGGCACGATCGTCTATTACTTTGTCATCTCCCTGGGCCTTCGGCTCGGGCTTGCCCCAACGGATCTGAAGCTGGCCACGGGTCTCATGGTGGCCGTTGCCCTTTGTATCCCTGCCCTTCGGGACCGTTACGGGGTCAACAAGGTCTTGAAAGAAGCAAGGCGAAGGGCCCTTGCCAAAGGAAGAGCTTTGGGATAGGCGGAATGCTTGAACTCGAAGGCGTGACCAAGATCTTCAACCGCGGCAGTATCGACGAAAAAAGAGCCCTCTGCGGAATCGATCTCAAGGTGGGAGAAGGAGATTTTGTCACCATCATCGGAAGCAATGGAGCAGGGAAAACGACCCTTCTCAACGTCATCACAGGAAGCGTGCTCCTCGATGAAGGAAACGTGGTGATCGACGGCCTCGATGTCACATGCCTACCCGAGTTTAAGCGCGGCAAGCTGATTGGAAGGGTTTTTCAAAACCCCCTTATGGGAACAGCCGCTGAGATGACCATCGAGGAAAACCTCTCCATGGCCCTTCTTCGCGGAAAATCGAGGGGCTTGAGGAGGGGCGTCACGGATGAGCAACGGCGCCTTTTCCGGCCTCTTTTGGAGACGTTGGGCTTGGGTTTGGAGGGCCGCCTCGGCGACCGGGTGGGGCTTCTCTCGGGCGGGCAGCGCCAGTCGCTCGCCATTCTGATGGCCACCTTGGCTATGCCGAAACTTCTGCTCCTCGACGAACATACGGCCTCCCTGGATCCCAAGACAGCAGCCCTCGTGATGGAGCTCACGGAGCGGATGGTCACCCAAAACCACCTCACCACCCTCATGGTCACCCACAACATGGAGCAGGCGATCCGCTACGGTAACCGGCTCATCATGATGCATGAAGGCCGGATCGTTCTCGATGTCTCGGGCGAGGAAAAGCAGAGATTAACCCTTTCGGACGTGATCGAACGATTCGGCGTGGTGGATGAAAAACTCCTCCTCCAACCCGCACCAGCATTACCCTGATGCTGCGATCCTTCTCGGCTTCACGCAATGGGTCTTCCGGCTATTCTGACGAGTCTCTCGTCCTTTGGCGAAGTCCTGCGATTCACGGAACCGTAGGGAAAGCCCTGGGACTCCTTAGACGAATCCGCCTCGATGGTTTATAATTCAGCCTAATGGACTCCGAAGAAGGCACACAGAAAAGACCCGTCTTACTCGTCACCACCCTTGCCTCCTTTCTCATGTCCTTCATGGGGTCGTCGGTCAACATCGCCCTCCCCTCCATTGGAAGAGAATTCGGTATGAGCGCCCTCACTCTGAGCTGGGTTGCAACGGCCTTCCTCCTCACCTCTTCGATCTTCCAAGTCCCTTTCGGAAGGATCGCCGACATCAAAGGCCGAAAGCTCGTGCTACTGGTGGGGACCTTCCTCCATGTCCTTTCTTCCCTGACGGCAGCCCTCTCCTTTTCAGGAGAGATGCTCATTGCCTCGCGTGCCCTCCAGGGCATTGCCGCTTCGATGACCTATGGGACGGGGCTGGCCATCCTGGTCTCTGTCTTTCCGCTCCAGGAGAGGGGAAAAGCCCTGGGGATCAACGTGACAGCAGTCTATACGGGTCTTTCCACGGGGCCTTTCTTGGGCGGGATCCTGACTCAGTATCTGAAATGGAGAAGCATCTTCTGGCTGACCGCTCCCCTTTGGTTTCTCATCTTCCTGCTCGCTTGGAGGAAGCTTAGGGGCCAATGGGCGGAAGCAAAAGGTGAGCGTTTTGACTTCGTCGGTGCCTTCATTTACAGTGTCACCCTCGTTGCCATCATCTATGGCCTCTCCCGGTTGCCCTCGAGGGAAGGCATTTTCTCTCTATGCACAGGCCTCGTTGGTCTATGGATCCTGGTCCGCTACGAGACTGCGCATGAGAGCCCTCTTTTTGACATCCGTCTCTTCAAGGAGAATCGGGTTTTCGCTTTTTCCAACCTTGCAGCCCTGATCAACTACAGCGCAACCTTTGCCGTCGGATTCCTTCTGAGCCTTTACCTTCAGTACATCAAAGGACTCACGCCCGAAAAGGCAGGCCTCGTCTTGCTTTGTCAACCCCTGACTCAAGCTGCTTTTTCTTCTTTCACAGGCAAGCTTTCCGATCGGGTCGAGCCCCAGATCGTCGCCTCCATCGGCATGGGAGTTACCGTGTTAGGCCTTTTTTCGCTGATCTTCCTGACCCCCGAAACCCCTCTCGCTTTTGTCATCGTGAGTCTCGTTGTTTTGGGTTTCGGTTTCGCTCTCTTCTCCTCACCGAATACGAACGCGGTGATGAGCTCTGTGGATAAGAGGTCTTATGCGGTGGCTTCCGCCACAGTCGGCACCATGCGACAAATCGGCATGATGTTCAGCATGGGCATGGTCATGATTCTTTTCTCGGTCCTCATGGGTCGGGTTCAGATCACCCCTCCGTACTACCCTGCTTTTCTCAAATGCCTGAAAATCGCTTTTGCGATCTCCTCCCTCCTCTGCTTGGGTGGCGTCTTTGCCTCCCTCGCCCGAGGGAAGCTTCGTTAGACCATAAAATCCTGGCGAGATGATCCGCTACGCTTCCTTTTCCATAGATTGGGCCGATGTTAAGAAGATTTTTCGCTTTCTGACTTCGGTCCCAAAGTTGACCATGGAGGTGGGCAAGCATCAGCCAA
>Ga0078972_1005150_pt1 | contig 33934 bp, 36 predicted proteins | sample YelNatPaOPGAMG01_FD_67568 | JGI IMG/M metagenome (GOLD analysis project Ga0078972, IMG submission 67568) | Hot spring thermophilic microbial communities from Obsidian Pool, Yellowstone National Park, USA - OP-RAMG-01 (SPADES assembly) (version 2) | ecosystem: Environmental > Aquatic > Thermal... | reverse complement strand
TTTTTCTGGTCATGCGGGACTCATCAGGAGTCATTCAGTGCCCAGTCAAGAAGGAAAGCTCTGCGTGGAGTGACGCTGAAAAGTCTACGATCGAATCGTCACTGATACTCGAGGGTACCGTCAAGAAAGACGCCAGAGCCCCTGGCGGATATGAAATTGTCACTGAGAAGTTATCAATTCTTGGTCTGGCTGAAGCCCCCTTCCCAATAACCAGCGGAGACGAGACTGAAGATTTCCTGCGGGACATCCGACACCTATGGCTTCGCAGCCGCAAGATGAACATGATAATGAAGGTACGCAGCGAAGTCTTAAGTTTCACTCATGAATTTTTCAAGAAACAGGAGTTTGTTCAAGTTTCTCCACCCATGTTCATAACAAGTGCTTGCGAAGGAGGTTCAACTCTGTTCGGTCTGAAGTACTTTGACCAAAACATGTACTTGACCCAGAGTGCACAGCTCTATCTTGAGGTTCTAATCTATTCTTTGGAAAAAGTCTACTGTGTTGCTCCGTCATTCAGGGCTGAAAAAAGCAGGACGATACGCCACCTCACCGAGTACTGGCACATCGAGGCTGAACAGGCTTTTGCAGACATGGATGATTTGATGCAATTGGAAGAGGAGCTTTTGACTTATGTCTGCCATAGAACGGCTGAGACATGCGGGCCCGAGTTTGCGGAGCTAGGCGCGGATATTTCAAAACTAATGGCGGTCAACACTCCTTTCCCGAGAATAACATACACGGAGGCAATTGAAAAACTGAAGTCTAAAGGGTTCAGGGCGGAGTGGGGTGACGACATGGGCTACGAAGAAGAAAAGGCGTTAGCGGAAGATTATGGCAAACCTTTCTTCGTTTTTGACTACCCCAAGCAAATTAAAGCATTCTACTGCAAGACACGTAGAGACAAGCCTGACTTGGCGATGTCCACGGACATTCTTGTCCCTCGAATAGGGGAGATCTCTACTGGAGGAGCAAGAGAAGATGACAAGGAGAGACTGGTTGGAAGGCTGAAGGAAATGGGTTTACAGGAGAAGGATTATGACTGGTACATTGACCTGCGACGCTATGGGACTGTTCCGCATGTTGGTTTCGGCATGGGCATGGAACGACTTCTCACGTGGATGCTTGACCTGGATAACATCATAGATGCTATACCGTTCCCGAGGACAACTAGAAGATTCTATCCTTAACGGAACGGACTAGGACAATTGATGACGAGAAAATGGGTTTGGCTATTTCTTTTCGAGCTGTCTTTTCAGTTCGTCATATGTTGTCTTTATCTCGTCGACCGAGGCTTCGTCTTCCAATGTTGACACGTCTCCCAATGGCACACCAGCCAGCACGGCTTTCAGAAGCCTTCTCATGATTTTGCCGCTGCGTGTCTTCGGCAGCTTGTTCACGATGACGATTGCGTCTGGAGTAGCTATAGGCCCGATTGTTGACCTGATGTGTTTTATGAGGTCTGCCCTAAGTTCCTCTGATGGATGGAAGCCGCCTCTGAGCACAACGAAAGCCACGGGAACCTCGCCCTTAAGCGCGTCTTCCTTGCCCATAACCGCTGCTTCTGAAACAGCAGGATGAGACACGAGTGCGCTTTCTAATTCAACGGTGCCTATTCTGTGCCCAGCGACTTTCAAAACTTCGTCAGCCCTTCCAAGCAGCCAAAAGTAGCCGTCAGGGTCCTTTACAGCGTAGTCGCCCGTGTAATAGATGTTTCCGAACCTGCCAAAGTATGTCTGCTTGTACCTTTCAGGATCCTTCCAGATGGTTTCAAGCATTCCAGGCCAAGGAGTTTTGACGACCAAAAAGCCTTTCGTGCCCGTTGGTGTAGGCTGTCCCTTCTCGTCGTAGACATCTGCATGAACGCTTGGCAAGGGGTTCGTGGCTGAGCCTGGCTTCAACGGAACAAGCTCCAAGCCTGGCAGCGGAGCGATCATGAAGCCGCCTGTTTCAGTTTGCCACCACGTGTCTATGATGGGCAGTTTTTCTTTGCCGATGACGCGGTAGTACCATCTCCATGCTTCTGGATTGATGGGTTCACCCACTGTTCCCAAGAGTCTCAGCGTGCTCAGGTCGTGTTTTGTTACCCATTGTTCTCCGAATTTCATGAACATCCTGATTGCCGTCGGAGTTGTGTAAAGTATTGTGACGCCGTGTTTTTCAATTAGCTCCCACCATCTGTCCTGTGCAGGATAATCGGGTGTTCCTTCGAAAATGAACGAAGTCACGCCTGCAGCTAACGGTGCGTACACGTTGTAAGTGTGTCCAGTGATCCAGCCGATGTCTGCTGTGCACCACCATATGTCTTCTTCATTCGGGTTGAAACCCCATTTAAGCGTCCAGTATGCCCACACGAGATAGCCGCCTATGCCATGTTGAACACCTTTTGGTTTTCCCGTTGTCCCGGAAGTGTAGAGGATGAAAAGTGGGTCCGTTGCTTCCATAGGCTCTGGGGGGACATACACGTTTCGATCAACCTTTGCTATTGCTTCATCGTACCACACGTCGCGTCCTTCTTTCATCGGCACAGTTTGTCCCGTTCTCTTGACGACAACCACTTTCTGAACTGATGGAGCAGTTTGCAGTGCACGGTCAGCTGTGTCTTTCAATGCAACTGTTTTGCCGCGCCTGTAGGCTCCATCTGCCGTTACGAGGATCTTTGCTCCAGAATCGTTTATCCTATCCGCAAGTGCTTCTGCACTGAAGCCTGAAAATACGACGGCGTGAACACCGCCGACTCTGGTAATTGCTAACAAGGTGATCGGCAACTCGGGAATCATGGGTAGATAAACAGCGACTCTGTCGCCTTTCTTGAGGCCTAGGTCTTTGAAAACTTTGGCAAGCTTGTTTACTTCCCTGTAAAGCTGGTAGAAGGAGTAGGTTCGCACTTCTCCGCCTTCGCCTTCCCAAATATATGCAAGAGCGTTTTTCCTCGGCGTCTTCAAGTGCCTGTCAAGAGCGTTGTAGCAAATGTTCAGGACACCGCCGGCGAACCACTTGTAGAATGGCGGATTCGAGTCATCCAAGACTTTGTCCCACGTTCTAAACCAGTCGATTGCCTTAGCCTTTTCGGCCCAAAATTCCTGCGGGTTCTTGATTGACCTTTCCCATTCGCTCTTCAACGTTTTTCCAGGATACACTTTTTCATCGAACGGTAAACTGGCTTCTGACATCTTTTGACCTTCCATGAATTTTGTGGAAAGACCACGTTCCGTAGATATAAACTTTCTTGACAAAAAATGGAAGGAAAGATTGTTCTAGATCATCTGGCCTATTGGCAGCACAGTTTTTCCGTGGACCTCATTGAGAACCTCTGCTAGCGCCAGGTAAAACGCGCTGAGCCCTGTGATGATTCCTTCTATACCTGTTATTTGAGTAAACAGGTTCCAATTGTCAGTGTGCGGTGTCAAGTATTGCAAGGCCGGTACTGATAGACCTTCTCTTATTGCAAGTAGAAAGAACAATATGGTTAGAGTTATGAAGACAGTCTGCAGTGCCCGATTGGTTTTAAGTGTACCAAAGAACATTGCCATTGTGAAGAGACCCCACATAAAGAAATACGCCATCAATGATTCATGCGAAGGAGCTCCACCGACAGGTAAGATGTTCAGCAGTACAAATGACCACCAGAATAGTCCGTATGAAGTGAAAGCGACCATCCCGAACGTGTTGCCTTTCTTGTATTCGAGTATTCCAGCGATTACTTGAGCCAAGCCGCCGTAAGCTATGCCCATGCCGAGGATCATTGCATCTGCAGGTCCGAGGCTTGCGTTGTGCACAAAATTCAGCAGAATTGTTGTCATGCCAAAGCCAAGTAGGCCTAATGGTGCAGGGTTTGCTATTTTATCAGTCATTTTCTCAAGTCTTCCTTATTTTCTGGTTTATGGAAGGCTCTTTCACGGTTTTTCGAATTTAAACTTTTCTGGACTCATGCTTTCGCCTTTTACTTGCAACGTATTTGCCGGTCTCCAACGAAATGAAAACAATAGCCGTGAACAGCACTGCAAAGGCCCAGTCAAGAGGTTCAGGCGCGTGTACATTGAATACAAAGTTGAGACCTGGTATGTAGAGCACCATGAGTTGAAGGAAGAAGGATGAAAGCACAGCGTACCACAGAAATCTGTTCTTGAAAACGCCGACCTTCCACACTGGATACCTAAGCGAGCGGGCAGATATGGCATTAGCAAGCTCCATAAGTATCATCGCAGTGAGCAGTTGAGTTCGTGCTTCTGCCAGTTGATGTTCACCTTCCCAAGGTCTGTAGAAGAAGTATCCGAACAGAAGCAGGGCTGCCATTAGCACGGGCACTAAGGACAGGTAAAGCTTAACGTCGCGCGTAAAAACGCTCTCGTTTGGATCACGCGGTTTTCTGTCCATTATGTCAGGGTCTCCAGGATCAATACCCAAGGCTATTGCAGGCAAACCGTCAGTAGTCAGATTAACCCACAGCAGCTGTGCTGCTGTCAATGCTATCGTCGCATCGCCAATGAGTTCTGTGCTTGCGCCAGGCGCATAGATTCTTGCGAGATACGGAACAGAAACAACGGCAATGAACACCACCAGGATTTCCATTATGTTACAACGCATCAGGTACGTGAGGTATTTCTTGATGTTATCATATATTTCGCGTCCCTCTCTTGCCGCCTTGACTATGGACGCAAAATTATCATCTGTAAGAACCATGTCAGAGGCTTCTTTCGTCACTTCAGTACCTGTTATGCCCATGGAAACGCCTATGTCGGCCATCTTGAGTGCGGGAGCATCATTGACGCCATCACCAGTCATAGCAACGATGTGACCCTTAGCCTTCCAAGCCTTGACTATTCTCATCTTGTGTTCAGGCGAAACACGTGCATATATGACAACGTTTTCAACAATGTCAGCCAGTTGCTCATCCTTCAGCTTTTCCAGTTCTTCACCGGTCAGCACCTTTCCCTCTTCTTCATTCTCGCCGAGCAGATTAAGCTCCTTGGCCACTGCTACTGCCGTAAGCTTATGGTCACCCGTCACCATCACGACGTTTATTCCAGCTTTCTTGCACGTGTATATTGCATCCTTCACTTCTTCACGCGGTGGGTCAATCATGCCCATAATGCCGACAAACACAAACTCGTTCTCAACCTTTTCATCACAAACATCCACCGTCCTAGGCAACTCCCTGAAAGCAAAGCCCAAGTTTCTCAAGGCTTGTCTGGCCATGGCCTCATTTACCTTAAGCAGTTTTGCCCTGTCAGTCTCAGTCAACTTCGAAACTTTTCCGTTTGCCAGCAACTTTGTACATTTTTCCAAGACTATTTCCGGAGCCCCTTTCATGTAGGCTATTTTCTTCTCACCAGACATGACATGCATAGTTGTCATGCGTTTTGTCTCTGAAGAGAAGGGAATCTCACCCACCCGCGGCTGCTGCTGTTCCAGTTCCTGCTTCCATAAGCCTGCTTTCGCTGCAGCTACAATCAACGCTCCCTCAGTCGGGTCTCCTCTGATGACCCACCTCTGCGTGACAGCGTCCTTTTCGAGTTTAGCGTCGTTGCACAGAGTTGCAGCAGTCAGAAGTGCACGAAGACCCTCACTCTTCACGTCGATTTTTTGGTTTTCGATCAGGAACTCTCCTTCAGGCGTGTACCCGACTCCTGTCACTTTGACAGCCTCGTCGTACAAGTAGATTCTCTGCACCGTCATTTCCCCCTTCGTCATAGTTCCAGTCTTGTCGGAACATATGACGCTGGTGCAGCCCAGCGTCTCCACAGCTGGGAGCTTCTTCACTATCGTGTTCACTTTGGCCATTCTGTACATGCCGACGGCCAATGCACCAGTCACAATTGCTGGCAACGCCTCAGGAACTGCCGCGACGGCCAAGCTGATTCCCCACAAAACCATGTCTAGTGGGTTTCGGCCCTCAACGATTCCTATTATGCCTACGCCCAAGCAGATCGACACAGACAAGATACCGATCCACTTACCAATAGACTGAGTTCTCTTCTCAAGAGGCGTCACTTCCTCTTGGGTACTCTGAACCATCTTGGCAATTTTCCCAAACTCTGTATTCATGCCAGTTGAAGTAGCGACTGCTTTGCCACGGCCATAAACCACGATGGTTCCAGTGAAAACCATGTTCCGTCTATCATTAAGAGGAGCATCTTCTGCACATGCATTAGTGTCCTTGGTGGCAGGAGAAGACTCCCCCGTCAACGGAGCCTCATCTATCTTGAGGTTGACAGATTCAATGAGCCGAGCGTCTGCCGGAACCTTGTCTCCTGTGAACAGAAGCAGGACATCTCCGGGAACTATTTCACTTGCAGGAATCTTTATCTCTTTACCATCACGCAGCACCGTGGCTGTAGGCGCAGTCATCTTCTTCAGAGCCTCCACAGCCTTCTCTGATCGAAATTCCTCCACAAACCCTAAAATTGCAGTCGCAAGAACTATCGCGATTATGACCGTAGCGTCGATAATCTCGCCAACGGCGATCGAAAGTGCAGTTGCGATGAGTAATATGATAATGAGTATGTCTGTAAATTGCTCCAAAAACATCTTTATTCGAGAAGGAGGCTTCTCCCTTTTCAGCTCATTGGAGCCATATTCGGATAAGCGCTTCTGCGCTTCCATCTGGCTCAAACCAGCCTCAGTGCAGTTCAATTCCTTCAGCGTATCTTCGCGACTCATCGCGTGCCAAGGTTTTGACGCCAACTCGCCCTCCCCCAGACGATGAGGAACATACGCTATCATGCATGCCAGATTTATTCTTTTCTGTGAAGAAAAAGCGTCAGCAAACGAGCTCATGAGACGTGAAAAGGCATACAGGAGGCTTTGAGAAAGAAACACCATGAAAAAGAGAAAGAAAAAGAAAAACGTTCAAAAAACGATTAATTACATGTCTGCCAACAGCCAAGATGCTCGTGCTCCTTCTTGCAGCGTCTACCGAAACTTCAACATTTGATTTCTTTGCACACGTTCAGAAGTGCTTGCCTGCACGTCATGCCGGCTCATCTTGTTTTGTAGGATCAGGGAAGGCCAGAAGGAACAAAACGACGTAAAAGGCAGCATGCTGGCGCTCCTTTCCATCTATATCGCCTCTTTTGAACTGTGCGTCAGAACATGACAACTGCTCTTCTCCTTGCTTGCACACTGCATGCGGAAACGCAGATATCGTCCGAAATATGTAGAGTCGAACGTCCTGTATCCTTGATCTATCTCTAAACTTGAGTTCTTGCAGAAACGAGGTGCTAAGCTTGTGAAGCACATACGTACGTCAAGTATCTGTTGAGCTTTCTTTCATAAACTATTAAGGAAACGTGATATGTTCGATCCTGACGATCGGAGATTGTCTACGTTGGAGACATCTAATCCTTTTTGTGTTGAAATACGAGGACGCCGATTGTGGTGATAATCGCGGTGCAGATTACTATGATCATAGCTATGTCTATGTAGGTTGAAGATAATTCTGAGAAAGTTTGATCGACGCCTGCATACTGCATGGGCAGAGTTGCAAGAACTGCTGCTGCAAGTCCCCTCGTCAGTGTTATCCACATCAGAGGAATTTCCTGCTTGAGTTCACTGTGTATTGTTGAAAGCAAAACGGCGCCGTATCGTACTATCAACAATAGTACGGACAGAATCACGCCCACTATTATTGTCTTCACGTTTCCGAAGGTCGCAATCAGACCTAGGTAGACAAAGAAAAACGAGCGCATGAGAAAAGCGACTTCTGACTCGAATCTTCTGAGACCCTCATCCACAGATGGATCTTCAGGTCTTTTCAGCCTGAGCATCTGTCGTATGTCTCTTTCATTTCCCAGAACTATGCCGATGAGCAAAGAAGAAAGAGGACCGCTTCCACCCAAGTATTCAGAGAAAGAATAAGTGAGAAGAACTACCGCGAGCGTCAGCATATAAGCGTAGGGCGCCTTGTTTGCTTTCCTGAGCATGGTGAGCCATAAGACACCCGCCAGTACTCCTACTACGGCTCCTACAGAGAATCTGCTCATTATGGCCTTTGCAATAGTTTCAGGACTAACATTCCCTGTCAGGATTATTTCAATGATCGTCAGAGAAACCACAATGCAAAGAATATCGGTTATGGCTGATTCAAGCGTAAGCACTGTTGAACATTTTTCACTCATTTTGACTTTTCTCGCAAGCGTGACTACGACGATTGAGCTACTTCCACCATAGATGCTACCGAACAACAACGCGTACAAAAACGGAACACCTAAAACAAAAAACATGAACAGCGCAACTGTGATCATACTTGCGGAAAAGCCAGAAAGAGCCAGCACGGTTGCCCTGGGACTCTCTGCGACTGCCTGATATATGTTCGTATGCAAACCGCCGTCGAACAGAATGAAGACTAGTGCAAGTGCCGCCAGATACGGCGCTAAAGCCATCATGGAGGATATGCTAAAAAGCCCCAAGACTGGCCCCACTGCCACACCGAGTAGAATCAATAGAAGCATGTCTGGAAAACGAGTACGCTGAAACAGTAAATTGCTCAGAAAACCTACTATTATTATCCCAGCACCGACGAGGAGAGCAAGCGTAACAGTATCAGCCAAGTTTTGGCACTTCCATACAATCGATATGCAGCATTTATTCTAAAGAATCTTGTCCACAGCATGTCACAGTATGATTTCTTTCGTCACATTACGATCGAATTCTAAGATACTATTGTCACCGTAAATCGCATGCACATCACTTTCCAGTTCAGTGACACTGTTTTTTCCGATGTGCAACAGAATCACTGTCGGTGCCCAGCAGAATAGAAACTGATTAAATCAACACATGCAAGCCAACCACGATGAAGGGAAGAGACAAGATGACAACGTCCCGAGACAAGAGTCAGATTTGTGATGTAGGAGACTGCAACTTCTCCGATAGGCAGATCTATTATGGCACATTCGGCTATAACTAGGTTCAACATCAACTCAGATGTCGACTTTACGCGGCTAATATTTACACCTTCAGGAACAGGTAGAAGCACATATGTTAAATACGTATAATCAAATCTCATAAGTATTACTGCCAACGATTAATATAGCTAAAAGAACAAACTCATCATTTAACGGAGTGTCAGCTTGGAACCAAAAGATATAGTGGCCGAGGGTGAAGAAGCCCTAAACGTAGCCGAAGCCTTAACAGCCACGACGCTAAAGATCTTAAGAATGCTGTCAGGGGAGCGTCTCGATGTTTCAACAATTGCTTCAAGACTTAACCTAAGCGAGGCATACATAAGTGAACAGATACGCCTGCTTGAGGAACTGAGACTGATCAACGTAAACTATGAACGAGGCAAAAGAGGAATCAGAAAAATATGCGGAACAGCCGTCCGAAAGATCACACTTATCATCTGAGACCCACTATCGTGTGAAAATTGAAGACTATGTCATCTGCCCGACGGATTGGCCTTTACTTCTTCTTGCTCTTGACTTTCTTTTTTGCCTTTACCGTTTGGCTCAACCTCCTTTGATGCTCAAAAGCTTCCCATATTCTGTATAAGTATAGTTTTTTCTTAATAAGTATTGTTATCTTGCTATGCTTAGATTTGCAGTATCTGAGACCCGCTCTTCTGCCTTCCCGAAGGTTATTGCGTCCACGCGTAATTGACCCATCTATCCGTATGCTAAATTGGCAATACTTATAAGTGGGCATCGTCTGCTAGTCTGTCGTGAATGCCAAATGCACTGCATCTCACAGGGTTTGCGCAGTGCTAACGTCCCATCCGTGGTTACCCTACGTCTACAGCGTTCTCGCTGCGCGCTCCTTTAGTTTCACAGTGCGAACAAAAGGAATCAGTCAAGGGGTGAACAAATGAAAAACAAGCAGAAGTACAGCAGGGACTCCAAAATCGAGCTTCCAAGAAGGTACAGGAAGAACAAGAAATAATCACGACCACCAAGCTGCGAATCTGGCGCGCGTATTGTTGACGAAAGTATTCTTCAGAAACTTGCTCACATAATCTGCGTGTGATAGGCCCACTGTTCCTGAAAGGTTTTGGCGGGCAGAGTTTCGAGTATCAGACCGAGTGAGTGTGAGAGCTGTACAAATTGTTGATTAAACCACCTCTCTTGTTGGTCTCGCCAGAGGTCTTTAGCAAATTCGAGGAGTTGACAATAACCAATTTACTGAGCGTATGTCAAAGCATTTTAGGAAATCATGAACACATAAGTCGTAAGCTACTGATCTAGCCTTAAATGAAGGTGGCGAATGGTTGAAAGTGAGCATAGTTTCCTTGACTTGCTGTGCAGGATGCGTCTCATCGCTTCTGAATGCTGGAGAAGCATTGATTGACGTTTTATCAGGCGAATTCGAGATTGTCTACTCACCTACGTTCATGGATTTGAAGGAGATTCCAGAAGTCGATTTGGCAATTGTTGAAGGAGGCATTAGAACAGAATCTGACGAAAATCTGATCAGACAGACCCGAGCAAAATCGAGATTACTCGTGGCATTAGGGATCTGTGCCACTCACGGCGGCATTACGAGTCTTGGAAACCTCAAATCTGTCAAAAAAGTGCTTGAGAGAGAATATTCGCCTCTCAACGGCAAGAGGCTCCCAGAGCTTACCGACCTTATGTATCCCATATGCAACTTTGTGGATGTAGATTACTATATTCCTGGCTGCCCCCCGATGCCGCTGCTAATACTCCACACACTGAAAGCTATTGCAAACAACAAAGTTCCTGAACGACACACAAGCGTAGTGTGCATAGAATGTCGCCGCAAGATTATCCCTAAAAAAGTGGAGAGACTGTACGGCGTCTACGAGAAAGAAGCAGACGCCGAACTATGCTTGGTCAGCCAAGGTTTCGTGTGTCTTGGCTCAATGACACGGGAAGGCTGCGGTGCACCATGCCCCCGTGCGGGGTTCACATGTTTCGGTTGTCGTGGTCCAGCCGATTCACTTCTGTATCGCGAAAGAGACGTCTATGCTCTTCTCGTCAAAGTGATCTCCAGTAGAACAGGCATAACAGAGAAGACCGTCAAAAAGGAGCTTTACAGAAATCCTTTCATTTTCCATACTTTCATCTTCTCAAAACTTGAACGCACAAAAGAAAAGGATAGGATCATATGAGCAAAAACACACGGGAGATAACTATCTCGCCAACAACTCGGATCGAAGGTCACGGAAAAGTGACCATAACTCTGGACGCTGAGGGAAACGTGGATGACGCTTATTTCTACGCTACTGAAATCCGTGGCTTCGATGTCTTTCTGAGAGGAATGGAAGCAGCGAGACTCCCATTCATTATTAGTCGCATCTGTGGCGTGTGCTCAACTGCCCATATTGTCGCTTCAGTTAAAGCCATAGAGAATGCTTACCAGACTCAGATTACTGAAACCGCTGAGAAACTTCGCGAATTGCTCCTCATGGCACAAATCGTCAACAACCATGCGCTTGCCTTCTTCTTTCTGACCCTGCCAGACTTCTACTATTCAATTGAAGAGGACCCCAGAAAACGAAACGTCTTCCAAATCATGCGCGAGAAACCTGAAATAGGCAAAAAGGCCATAACCCTGAGAAACATTAGCGCCCGCATCTTTGAGGTTATAGGAAAACGCGAAGTTCACGTAGTCTCCGTTATTCCGGGGGGCTTAATCAGCCCCCTCAAAATGCAGGAACGTGAAAACCTTCTGAGACTCTCTGAAAACGCATGCACAATTGCACATGAGGCCGTAGCTCTCGGTAAGGAACTTTTCGAAAAAAATTGGCATGATTTTAGAAAAGCTGGAACCTGTGAAACCCACTACATGGCTTTGACCCAGGACAGCGCAATGGAGTTCTACGACGGCAACATTCGCGTGATAAACCCAGACGGCACAATCCAGACTGAATTCACGCCTGAAGAGTTCATGAGACATGTTCAAGAGAAAACGTCACCGTGGACTTACGCAAAATTCGCATACTTACGTTCCGAGAAAGCAGAGAAAACAGTGTTCCAAGTTGGCCCTACAGCCAGAATGAACACAAACACAAAAGCCACGACTGAAGACGCAAACAAGGAGCTGCAAGAATTCAAGCAAAGATTCGGCAGTCCTGCACACACTACGCTGCTTCTTGACTATGCACGCATGATAGACCTACTTTACGCCTGTGAACGCACAAGACAACTGCTTGAAGACAAGACCATAACTCACACAGACACACGCGTGAGAATCAGCCCCCGTTCGGGCAGCGGCATCGGGGTTGTCGAAGCACCTCGCGGAACCTTAATCCACAAATACACCTTCACTCAGTCAGGCCTGCTCAAGACTATGAAACTTGTCATTCCTACACAGATAAATAACGCTGCAATAAACCTCAACGTCAAAGATGCAGCCGCCCAGTTCATACATCGAGGTGAAATCAAACCAGGTCTCCTGAACCGCATCGAAATGATTGTCCGTGCCTACGACCCATGCATAAAATGCGCCACACGCCAAGCAAACAACAGTCTCAAAATCGAGATAATAGACCACATGGGTAAACTGATTTTCATTTAAAGAGACTGTGTCTTTAGGGCGTAGTCCATGGCAATCAAGCAATAGTGATGTTGAACACGCTAGCGTTCTCCAGCACATCGCAAATCTCCCTGACCCCCCTGACAAGGAGAACCTGAGCTGAACCGCGCGCAATGTGAACTCGTTCTCAGCCTAGCATTCTTGCATAGCAGACAACAGTTTTTGCTGCCTCATAATCCCCAATTCGAAGAACTTCATTTCCAAGCGACGCGTCAAACTCATGTTTCTAATGTCATCCGCGCATACCTTATGAAAACTAGTGGATTCGTCAAAGCATTGCCGAAATGCATGCTGACGAAAGAGGAGTGTCACGCAAGAACCCTGAGAGAAACCAAAACACTGACAACAAGCAACTTGAACCGCAAAGCGTCCGACGCAAAACCCAATGTTTCCTTGTCTGGAGGAGAACGCAAAGACAAATAAGCTTATAAGATTTGAAGAGCCACACTAAGGCTTCTGAAAAACCGCAAAACAACGAGGAGAAAGAGAAAGAATGACGTTTGAACCATGGTTAATTGCTCCGCTTTCTGCGGCAATCTCGGTGTTGGTTGGGCTCTATTTCTACAGATATGTTGAGAGACAGGATAGTGGGACTGAAAGGATGAAGGAGATTTCGGGCGCGATCAAGCAAGGAGCCGCTGCTTTCATAAGGAGAGAATACACCGTGCTGGCAATGTTCATAACAGTTGTTGCCATTTTAATTGGCGTATTTCTACCGCAGCCACTGTGGGAGAATCATAACTTGGCGCTTAACCTCCAATTACCCTTAGCTTACATGTTTGGTTCTTTCTGCTCAGCTCTGGCAGGCTACTTAGGACTGAACGTTGCTACAAAGGCAAACGCGAAGGTGGCAAATGCCGCACAGGGCGGATTGAACAGGGCTTTCCCAATCGGTTTCCGCGGCGGTGCTGTGATGGGGCTACTAGTGGTCGGCGTCGGCCTGTTAGGCACCAGCACAGTCTATTACCTCACAGGGATGGAAGGAACCCTCCCAGCAGTGCTCGCTTACAGCTTTGGAGCAAGTTCTCTTTCACTCTTTGCCAAGGCTGGCGGTGGAATCTACACGAAAACCGCTGACATAAGCGCTGACTTGGTGGGCAAAGTGGAACTGGACATTCCTGAGGATGATCCACGAAACCCTGCGGTGATAGCTGACAACGTCGGAGACAACGTCGGCGATGTCGCCGGCATGGGTGCAGACCTGTTTGACTCATATGTGGCAAGCGTGGTTGCAGCGATGATACTCGGAGTGGGCCTCGCAGGCGAAACCACTTACGTACAGATACCACTGGTGTTCGCTGGACTAGGCATCTTGGCCGCCGTTCTAGGGGCACTCACAGTGAGAGCAGGTAAGAAAGGCGACCCTGGAGGGGCGCTGAACAGGGGCACTTACGTAACATGTGTAATCTTTGGAATTCTGACGGCCACAGTAACATGGTATCTTGGTTACAAGTGGGAACTGTGGGGGGCAACTATCGTAGGTCTTGCAGCAGGAATCATCATAGGAATCACGAGTGACTACTTCACGTCAGAAGATAAGGCTCCCGTACTGAAAACGGCAGAGGCATCCGAAACTGGGCCCGCACTGAACATATTGACAGGCTTCTCATACGGTCTGCGCAGCATAATATTCCCGTTGATCGGAATAGCAGTTGCGGCAGCTCTCGCTTATAAGATATGCGAGCCACTTGGCAGTCCTTATGCTGTCTACGGAATAGCTCTGGCTGCTCTAGGAATGCTTTCAATCGTTGGAATGACTGTGTCAAACGATGCTTATGGTCCGATCGTTGACAACGCCAAAGGAATAGCTGAACAGTCAGGATTAGGCGAAGACGTAATCGCCATAACAGACGAACTTGATTCGGCTGGAAACACGGCAAAGGCGATAACCAAAGGGTTCGCAATAGGTGCAGCAGGACTGACTGTGATTGCCTTGCTCGCTGCATTTAAGGAAATTGCCACAAGACAGCTTCTGATAATGGATCCCACGCTTGCAACTGATCCTTTAAAGCTGGAGCACTTGGTTGGTTTCAGCCTGATGGACCCATTGGTTCTAATGGGTGCACTCATAGGCGTGGCAATTCCAGCGGTTTTCTCTGCAATGGTCATGCTGGGAGTTGGTAGAAACGCTACGAGAATGATCACAGAAATCAGAAGACAGTTCAAAGAAATCCCAGGATTGAGAGAAGCAAAACCTGGCGTGAAACCTGATTACGCGAAATGTGTTGACATCGCGACCGTTGGAGCTCTGCGTGAACTTATGCCAGCAAGCTTGATGGCTATAATTTCAACTGTAATCATAGGCTTTGTTGGGGGGATAAAGGCGTTAGGAGGCTTTTTGGCAGGCTCTATACTTTCAAGTCTGCTACTTGCGTTACTGATGTCAAACGCTGGCGGCTTGTGGGACAATGCAAAGAAGCTCATTGAATCAGGAAAACACGGCGGAAAAGGCTCAGACGCACACAAGGCGGCTGTCGTAGGTGACACTGTTGGAGACCCATTCAAGGACACGGCGGGACCCTCGCTTAACACAATGATAACAGTGATGTCTCTCATTGCTTCGCTGCTTGCAGTGTTAATGATCAAATATAACCTGCTGGAACTGTTGGGAATTCACTAGGTTGTGTTACCTAGAACCCAACCTTATTTTTCTGTTCGTGCCGCCCTTATCAGGACTATCGTCTCGAAAAAAGGCAGATCCTGTTTCGCGATTATGTCCGCTCTCAAGTTTTTTTCCTCAAAACTATGCAACGTTTTTTTCACATTAGACAGTGTTGACTGCATCAGCAAGATCCTGCCCTCAGGTCGGAGGTATTTTGGAGCCTCATGAATGAACTTGTCAATTATTCTCCTCCCAGAAGACCCTCCAGCCCATGCCCTGCCGAGTCGAGTATCTTCTTCAAGTTCTTCTGAAGGAAGATATGGTGCGTTGAAAATGATGAGGTCAAAATGTTTTCTAACGTTTATCGACGTGAACAGGTCCCCTACTATGAAGAGCATCTTGTGGTCAACACGGTTAAGCTTGGCATTTTCCTTCGTGCAACGAACAGCTTGTGAGTTTATGTCAACTGCGAGAACTCTTCTTGCCCTTGCTGCTGCAACTATACCTAGTATCCCGCAGCCAGCACCAACATCAACAACCGAATCGTTATCATAAACAATCAGATTCTCCGCAAAAAGAAAAGAATCCTCAGCAGGCTCATAGACATCGGTAGGAACCGTGAAGGCGTATCCCGAGAAGAAAACCTTCTTAGTCAACGAGTGCATTGGCCAATACACCGAAGCTTTCAGGTGTCAAATCTCTGACCCTTTTGTCGTGGAACGGAAGAGATTCAGCTTTCTTAACCGCGGCTTCTTTGGATATTGAGCATGTACTTCTTAGGTGAGGTAATATGGCGTTTCTAACTTTTCTGTTTCGCTGAGTAAACATGGATTGAACGAGGCTTATGAATGATGTTTCATCCTTCAAAACAAAGGGTTTGGTTTCAAAGGGTTTCAGGGACACTATGACAGAAGAGACTCTGGGCCTTGGATAAAATGCGGATCTGGGAACAACATCCAAGATCTCGACTCTCGCGCAGTAACTTGTGATCACCGTCAACGAACCGTATTCTTCGTTTCCGACAGGGGCCAAAAGGCGGTCAGCGAACTCTCTTTGAAAGATGAACGCTGCTGAATCGAACCTTCTGCTGAAAAGCCACAGGAGCAGACGCGAAGATATGCTGTAGGGAGGGACTGAAACAACCTTGTTGAAACAGAAAACTCTCTTGAGCACGTTGCCACTTACTATCGTGACGTTCGACAAGTCAGCAAGTTGTTCACGCAGCAGACCTTCAATCGCTTGGTCAGCTTCGACTGCCACAACAGCCCTGCATTTGCTTGCAAGAAACCTCGTAAGAAAGCCCAAGCCAGCACCTGCGTCTAGTACTGTGTCATCCTTACAGAGTGAAACACTTTCAGCCATGCGGCTGAAGAATGCAGGCTCGATCATGAAATTTTGCCCCAGAGACTTCTTCGGGCGAATTCGATAAGTTCGAAGCAAACTGTGTGCTTTTTCTAGAAGACTCATAATGATCCGTTTGTTAGAACAGCTCATTGGGCTCTCGTGAACAACCGATATTTGCCGTCAGTCTCAAGCTCTTCCATAACCCTTTTTGTTATCAGCTTAACCGGGTTGGGCAGCTCAGTTCGCTTCTGGAGGTCTTCGAAGCTTTCAAACGGTTTCCTTTCGCGTTCATTGATAATCTGCCACATATACTTTTTGCCTATTCCAGGAATGAGTTCCAACGCGTGCATACGCGGAGTGACAGCCCTTGCAGTGTTAAAAAAGCCAACGAACCATTTCTCACGGTTCAAAACTATTCTGCCGATTACTGCTGGAAGTTCTGTTCGTGCAGCTGCTGTCAGTTCGTCAAAGCCCACTCTGCCAATTATGTACGTGATTTCGTCTCGGGCTTCTTTCCCTACGAAAACACGGTCTTGCGGCTTCAGCATTACGCCTTCTTTGACCAGTGCTTCCAGCAATGTAAAGAATTCTTCGCCGACAAGCTGAACTAACGCTCCCGCTCTGTAACCAGCGCGTCCTGACACGTGCACACCAGGACGACCATGTGGCAGAAAATCCAATATGTAGGCGTACTCTTCGTACCGCTTTTCCATCATTGACATAGTCTTCCTTATTCTGTCTCTCACTGCTTAAAAATAGTTGGTACAGATTCCCTATTTCAACTTTCGATGTTCATTGATTAGTGCAACTATTGCCTGCAATTTTGCCGTTTCAATGATCTTGCGGCCGCCTGCCAGAAAAACCCTTAGTTCTTCAATACTCCTAGGCGCGCAGTTAATCACCTGAACCGCCTCTGCCTCGTCTAGGCCATATTCTGTCACCAGTCTTTTCACAAGCTCCTCCGCATTCTCAGCTTCGAATTTCGAAAACCGAGAAACATATTCAAACGTGCGGCGCTGCAGCTGATCCAATGTCTCTTCACCCATAGCTTCCATGATCTTCTTCACTTGCGGAAGACTGAGCCTCTCTTCCGTCTCGTTTTTCTCAGGCATAATGGTCACACAGAAGGCTCTAGGTGCTCAGGCCTAACTATTATTTCCTTTACGGCGTCCCCCTGTGAAACAGTGACGACGTAACTTCGCCCACGTTTTTCGACGACAGTTCCAACCTTGCCATGGAAACGTCTGTGAGGCATTCCTTTGTGGACGGCAGAATCTATCTTTACGACCACATGGCTTCCAGGCTGATACTCATGTAAAAGCTTGCTGAGTCTCAATTTTCCGTGATCTCTCGGTTTCTTTGTCAACACGCGACGAGCCGCAGAGCGGTAACCTTTTGATTTTCTCATCTTTCCACCTTATTCTTCCATAATCACATTTAGAACATCGAGTTTCAAAGGCTTCGCTTTGTTGTTGAGAATTTCTGAAACACTGTTCGCCGTTCTTCCTTCATCACCGGTCACCAACTCCTTTACGTAGAGTCCTCCCTGGCACCGTATTCTCATTTCAGCCTTATTGGACGAAAGCTTTTTAATGTTCACGTCATATATGTACTTTTCCCGCGTTAGATCAGCACGTCGATGCAGAACGCGCAAGGGTGTTTTCTGAAGAATAAGGGCGTTCGTAAGCCTCTCCTTCAAAGTGCACAAGTCTTTGGAGGTTATTTTGTTCTCGAACTCTATCACCACGGCATATTCTTTTTGTTTTGTCTCTCCTCTTTTGAGTTCTCTCAAAAAGACCCTGTCTGTAAGTTTCAACGCTACGACATTAACTTTGCCCTTCCCGCGACGGTTCACTTCCCTCTCCAGTTTCCGCAGGTCCAAGAAGCGTCTCCTCGGTCTTGTTATTTCGAGCACGAAAGGCCTACCGCCCCCAAGCATTCTGACGTCAATGTCCTCTCGTCCAGATGCGTGAAATGACGCATGCGTTCCCCCAGTGGCTCTCAGGAAGGGTTCTTCAACTATCTCCTGCACCGACTCAGGGTACATTTTCCCTGTCCAATTGCATTTTTCACAGCCTTTTCCCCGGCAATTCGAACAGAACCACTTTGATTGAGGAATGTCACGGACGAGTTTTCTGTAGCGACCAGCCACAAAAAGTGGGTTTGACCGCAGGTCAATTCTGCCTGTAAAAGGGTTTACGAGCACAACAATATCAGGTTTCTTGAAGTCGACAGGCTTTCTTACACTCTCAGCTATTTTTTTCCCTATTACCCTGCCAAACTCATTTTTCAGATTTTCACCGTAGTCAACCTCAAATCTTGCTCGGAACTCGTCTTCCCGTTCTGCAACTGAGACAGGCAATTCTATTCCAACCAAGAAGTTGCTGTACTCATAGTAACCAAGCAGCGTGACAGATTTCGCTACCAAATCATCAAGTAAAGAAAATCTGTTCTCGCATAGAAAGCACGTACCCCGCTCATGTTTCGCACGGTTGTATACCTCCATTTTTTCGAGAACCTCAGCAGCAACATGTGAGAAGCCGTTTGTGGCCAGAACCTTCAGAACCTTCACGCCTTTCTTGTTTCCGCAAAGCGCCAGAACATGAGCATCCATTAAAAGTGTATGCTTGAGGACGCGCCCTCTTTCATCGTTTTCTATGCCATGTCCAAGGAGGGCAAACTGCCGTCCCAGGCAGTGGTCACACAAAGCATGCGCTTCAAGCATACTTAATGCCTTGTGCAAAATGTCCATGACACGTTCCTTCTAACCTTTAACGTAGCCTATTTCATGTTAAGGGACAGCCCCTTACCGAAGAACGGAAACTTCTTCTGTCTCCGCATTGTCTTCAGCATTTTCCGCATCATCATGTACTGCTTGAGAAGTTCCTTCACTTCTTTCTCGCTTGTACCTGACCCCCGTGCAACGCGTTTCATTCGTGACGCATTGAAAATCTTGGGGTTTTCCTTCTCTTCAGGAGTCATTGATTGTATCATGACACGCCACTTCTCAAGACGCCCCTCGGCTGTGTTAAGCATCTCGTCAGGTATCTTGTATCCCATGCCAGGGATCATCCCCATAAGCTTCTTCAAGGTGCCCATGCCTTTCATAGCTTCAAACTGTTCGTACATGTCCATCAGCGTAAACTTGCCGCTCAAAATGGCTTTGGCCTTCTTCTCAGGAACCGTAACCTCCGCCTCGTGAACTTTTTCAAGCAGTGTCTCCAAGTCTCCCATTCCTAACAGTCTGCCCACAAACCGAGAAGGAACAAAAGCCTCGATGTCCTCTATTTTCTCGCCTGTGCCGATGAATTTTATGGGTGCGCCCGTAGCTGCCACAGCGGACAGGGCTCCTCCACCCCGTGCCGAACCGTCCAGTTTCGTTACCAGAATCGAGCCGATGGGTGTTGCTTCGTTGAAAGCTTTGGCCTGAGAAATGGCTTGTTGCCCCATGGTTCCGTCTATTACCAGCATAACCTCGTCAGGCTTGATACTTTTCTCAAGGGCTTTCATCTCTTTTATCAATTCCTGCTCTTCTTTATGGCGGCCAGAAGTATCCACTATTACTATCTCTTTGTTGCTGAACTGTTTCAAGCCTTCCATAACAACTTTCACGGCGTCTCTCGCCTTGGGGTCGCCGTAAAGCGGCACATTCACCCTGCTTGCCAGCTGCTGAAGCTGAGCATATGCTCCAGGCCTAAAGGTGTCACCGCAGACGAGAGCCGGCTTCAATCCCCTTTTCTGAAAATACCTTGACAATTTGACTGCAGCAGTTGTCTTTCCTGACCCTTGAATGCCTACAAGCATTATTGTTTTCCTTTTTCCAGATTCCACCCTCAAGGGAACAGGCTTGTCACCTAAGAAACGCGTCAACTCTTCATAAACGACTTTTATGACGTGTTCACGCCTTGAAATGCCAGGCGGAACCTTCTCCTTCAGTGACCGTTCCTCAATCTTTCTTGAAATGTCAAGCACAAGCTTTACATTCACGTCTGCCTGAAGAAGGGCCCTTTGTACATCATGCACCAGCTCTTTAACTGCAGCCTCGTCGACAACTGATGCTTTGAATATTTTCTTGATCGCATCGTATAGAGACGAGCCTAATCGGTCTAATGCCATGGTTTCCTCCCTAGTTAGAAGCCATAGGCCTTTAATAGCTATTCCGTTCTCATGCTTGACTTCCGCAAGCTTTTTACATTTCTTAGGCGTCTACCAAAACATTGAGGGCTCGGTTTGAGTGAAAATGTCAGAATTGTCGAAAAGGAGAAAGCCCCTTCAGGGGCCACGTTGATTTTCGGCTTTCCAGATGTTGGGCTGGTCGGTCTTATAGCTGCTTCACATCTAGTTGATCAACTTGGTTTGACAGAAGTCGCATACGTAGACTCGCCACTTCTACCTCCACTCATCGTGTTGCATGAAGGGTTACCGCACTCAGCCATGAGGATTTTTGCAGGCCACGACATTGTCTTGGCGGTATCAGAAGTTCCGATACCGACCGACATGATTTATCCAATAATGGACGCATTAATTGAATGGGGAAGATCGAAGAACGTCAAGATGATGATCTCTCTAAGTGGCATTCCCATCCAAGACCGACAGGATGCTGTGGAACTGAAAGCTTTTGCTGCTGCCTCAAGCCCTGAGACGCTGAAGGTTGCCAAAGACAGTGGCATAGAAGTTCTTATGGAGGGATACATGGTTGGCCCTCAGGCAGTTGTGCTACAGCGTGCCTCTAAGTATGGTTCGCCTGCTCTCACATTGCTTGCACAATGCTTCTACAATTATCCAGACCCTGAAGCTGCAGCTGAAGTGCTGAAAAGCTTAGCCAAAGTCACCGCCGTAAAAGTGAATGTTGCCAAGCTTTTGGAGAAAGGTGAAGAAATCCGCTTGAGAGCCAGGGACGTGATGAAACGGACCCAGCAGGAGATGTCTAGAATGAAGAAAGGACAGGAATACGACATCCCAATGTATGTGTCTTAGGGGGACGAAGAAAGTGCTTGAGAAGAAAAAACGCAGAAGCTTCGACTTCATCGATGCTTATTTTGAAGACTTTGAGCGGTGGGTAGAACGAATGGATGAGATGTTTACGCAGAAACCCTGTTGGAATCTGAGGAACTGCACGATGGAGCCGCTTCGTGAGATCAACATGACAGCAACAGAGGTCATTGTAACTGCTGACTTGCCACTAACAGAAGAGAGCACTGTTCAAGTCAGGCCGATTGATAATTCTCTTGAAATATCGGCGAAAATGAGGCGAAAACTCCGTCTGCACGAGCTGGGAATCAGTCAGTATCAAGGCGAGATAGAGAAATTCCGTTGCCATGTCCACATTCCAGTGCCGGTAAACATGGATAAGATGGGCATAAAATATAAGAAAGGAATACTGGAAGTTCACCTACCCCGCAAACGCTAACCTGCAATATTGTCATGGTGAACATTGAAGCCTCAGCAACTGAATATCGTCACATATCAGACGGCTCTTCTTGCATCATCGGCTTCCAGACTTGTATGGAACAGGTGGAGATAAATGTTGACGGAAGTTTTTTAACCGCACGTGATGCTACATTGCACAGTAGAGAAGGTCGAAACCAGTGGCGGGCGAACGTGCCATTCACTTTGCTATTTTCACTCTTCTGCTCACAGGCCTATGCGCCCTGAGCTCATGGGCATGTCACACTTACCTGGAGGATCCACTGATCCTTCAAGTAGCAGGGATTGCGCTGAGCTGGGGAGTAATTCTGCTGGTCTTGTACGCGAGCTTCATAAAACTTGATTGGCAATGGTGGAGCGAAAAAGAACAGCCCCCTAGAAAACGTTGACCTTTCAACCAGACAAGATTGAACATTGCCTGTCATTCAGGACCTATTTTGTTCGGACTATTTTTGTCTTGCCCAGTATTTTCCAGTATTCAACCTCAACGCCTGGCGTAAGTTTCGATTTCAATTCTTCCTCTTTTGGATAGGGGAGATCAATATATTCGTATGTTTCCATGTCCATGATCTGAATTCCAGTGGGGGTCACTGCGTAGACCTGCCCCATTCTCTTGTCGATTATAGGCACTTCTGCCCCCAAATCGACAGGCTTCACAAAACTTCTCTTGACTCCATCAAAAACGCCTATGGCGGTTATTCTTGCCTTGGCTGAACCGTGCTTTCCAGGCTTTGACTTCTGTATGTCAAGTATGTGGCACGGTTCACCGTCGATTATCATGTACCCACCGACTCTCAATTCACCAACATCGACTGGCTTACTCACACTCTGACCTTCATGTGAACGTGTATTTGCAGAGCAATTCTAAGCAGAATTCATATATATGGATTTAGGCACTGCTTCTCAGCGTTTTCGTAGCTTCCAGTTTGGGTGAAAGAACTCCGGAGCGTTCAACTTGTATGCATGCGCTTCTAGGTTTCACTTATTTTTCATGATCAACGAATCCGTATACAAAAGCATCGACAGAGTGTACTTGTAACACAACCGTGTCTGTTCTTCCTTTCTGTCTAGCAGTTGGTTGAGTTGTTCCCAAAGTCTTTTATAGTGTTGTTTTGTAGGCTTTGATCAACTGCCATAATATGCTGCCAAGTCTACTCAGGCTGAGGCGGAACATTGTTCAAAAGTGTCGGATTGGTCGCACGTTTTGACAAAAGAGAATGCGTAAAGCTAGCGCAAGAACTGGATGCCTACCTCAGAGCAAGAAGTCTGGAAGTCTGCGTCGAAGATACTCTGGCTGGAAAAATGACCACAGACAGCAAAAGCGTCCCGCTGGAGGAACTTGACGTTGACTTCATAATCACGCTCGGCGGGGATGGGACGATTTTAAGAACATGTATTTCAATCCCTAAACCTGAGCCACCTATATTGGCGATAAACATGGGAGTCAGAGGTTTCCTCACGGAGGTTCTGCCAAAGCAAGCCTTTGCTGCCGTGGACAGGTGCCTGAGCGGAGACTACCAAATCGAAAAATGCATGAAACTTTCCATCATTGAGAACAGCATGAGATTTCCCGATGCGCTTAACGAGGTCGTAATTTCAGCAGATGAACCAGCTAAACTGCTTTACACGCGAATCCTGAAGAACGATGAACATGTACTGGACTGTCAATCAGATGGCTTGATGGTAGCCACACAGACAGGTTCCACAGGCTATTCACTGTCAGCCGGAGGGCCTGTGCTGGATTTGGGAGTCAACGCTTTCGTGCTGACGCCAATATGTCCGTTGGGTCTGTTTCACCCGATAGTTTTCCCTGCAAGCTCAAGAATCACGGTTGAAATTGTGAAACCAAAAAGGATTTCTGTTCTTGTTGACGGCCGCCACCGTCAACTCATAAGCTCAAGACGACCACACCTCACTGTTACACGTTCAAGATACGAGACCTCTTTCATACGGTTCAAGCACAACTTCTACGATCGTCTCAGAAGCAGACTCTTATTCAAGGGATAGCATGAGCCCAGCGGACAAAACTGAAAAGAAAGCAGTGGTACTGGACACGTCAGCTCTGGTCGCCGGCTTTGACCCGTTCTCGATAAGTGAAGAACAATACACGGTCCCATCAGTAATAGACGAAGTCTCTCGGAATTCGGTGTCTGTGCTAAGGTTTGAAACAGCCATAGAGAGTGGAAAGGTAACCGTCAGGACCCCCAAGATGGACTTTCTGGAAAAGGTGAAAGCTTCAGCGTCAGCTGTCGGAGACGCTTTTTTCCTTTCCGAAACGGACATCCATGTCTTGGCGCTCGCACTTGAACTGAAGGCAAACGGTTACCGCCCATTGGTAGCCACAGACGATTATTCAATACAGAACGTGGCCAATCAAATGAGGATCGAATTCGCCTCGCTTGCCACCTTCGGCATCCATCGACGCTTCCACTGGGTAAGATACTGCCCTGCATGTCACAGAAAATACGCTGAAGAATACAGAGGTACAAGATGCAAGGTATGCGGAACCGAACTCAAGAGAAAGCCTGTGAAAGAAAATCGCATAAACCGTTAGGAAAAGCAAAGCATAAGACAGAGACCATATCTGTAAGACATGAAGGAAAAAACTTGATGGGCTCAGTTGAAAAGAAGACGGTTTACTTCAAAGAAGCCGGTATGGAAAACACTGACATTGTACTGGCAACTGTCAAAAAATACGTGGAAGCTGAAAAGATCGAACACATCGTGGTTGCATCAACAACAGGCAACACGGGTGCAAAGGCAGCCAAAATATTCCAAAGCTGCAACGTCACGGTTGTGGCACACAGTCATGGGTTTAAAGAACCCGGAAAAAGCGAGCTGGATGAAAGATTCAGAAAAGAGATCATGAAGGCGGGAGCCAAGGTCTTTGTTGGAACACATGCGCTGAGCAGCGTTGAGAGAGCCGTCCGGAAAGATTTCGGAACGATCCAAACCATGGAATTGATGGCAAACGTTCTCAGACGCATGGGAGAAGGCACGAAAGTGTGCGTGGAAATCACACTTATGACCGCAGACGCGGGTTTGATTCCCGTCGACAAGGACATTGTGGCAATCGGGGGAACAGGAAGAGGGGCAGATACGGCACTCAGAATATGTCCCGCCAACACAGCAAGGTTCTTCGACCTCAAAATAAGAGAAATCATAGCAAAACCCTCCAACTTCTAGACAAAAACAAGCCATGCATGATTGTCGGGCTTAAGAGCATCTCCATAGAAAGCAGGTGACAAAATGGCAAAGGCGGGCCGTCGAGAACCGGAAGAACTCGTGAAAGAATGGTACAGCAAAAGCGCCAAGGGCGAGTGGCGAAGGCTACAAAGGGACCCATACCATCAGATTGAACATCTGGTTACAATGCATTTTCTACAAAAGTACCTCCCCAAACGAGGACTAGTTCTGGATGCCGGCGGAGGACCAGGCAGATACACCATTGACCTGGCAAAGGCAGGCCACAACGTTGCCCTTCTGGACCTCGCTCACGAAATGCTAAAACTAGCACAGCGAAAGGCAAAACGAGTCGGTGTAACCCGAAACATCAAAGAGTTCCTGCAAGGCTCTGTTGAAAACCATTCAAGGTTTCAAGACGGAACATTCGACGCGGTAATGTGCCTAGGAGGCCCCCTGAGCCACCTGTTAAGCCAACAGCAAAGAGAAACAGGCACCAAAGAGCTCGTGCGCGTCGCCAAGAAGGAAGCTCCAATCTTCGTCTCAGTAATCAGCCGCGTCGGACTACTAAAAAGCATTCTAACGTGCTTCCCGCATGAAATGTGCTACGCGAAGCACCATGGGGAAGTCGGCGATTACATCCCAGGCCTGCACGCACAGGGTTTTACTGCTACACACTGGTTTCTTCCCGAAGAATTGCAGGGACTATTTGAGAAACAGAACGTTCAAGTCTTGGAGATGGCGGGATTGAAAGGCCTATCTTCTCATCACGTGAAGGAAACTAACAAGCTGTACAAGGACCAAGAGAAATGGTGAATGGGGATGGAAATCATCCTTAAAACATGCACTCATCCATCCGTCGTCGGCAACACTGAACACTTCCTGCTTGTCGCAAAGAAAAAGGCTAAACGTCATCACTCTCGCGCTTGCTGAAATATTTGATATCCTCATGCTCAACATAGCCGCATGATTTAAACAGCTTTTTCGACGCAACATTAGCATCGTCAACCAAAGCACAGAAGAGTCTTAACCCATGCGTCCGCAACACTCTTTCACACTCAAGAATCAACGCTTTCGCAACGCCCCTACGCCTGAAACTCGGATCCACGGCCAACCTATTTATCCAACCCCTCCTCAGGTCGCTGCTCATAACAGCCAATCCGACCATACGGTCACCATCAAAGACTCCAACAAAAAAGTCAGGTTCAACCCTCATCTGCGCCGCCACATTCTCCCTACTGTCCCTACCCCTAGGCTTGAAAGGCAACCCTGCCAAACGCCACAATCTAACCATCTCTTCATAATCATCCGAAACCAGCCTACGAAACTCCAACAGCACACCCTCCAAATACCAAACCACCAACACAATATAAAAACACCCACCAAAACACGGTTCAGCCACAACTTCAGTCTGCCCGAGCCTATCGAGCGCAAGGCACGGATTAACTGCTCAAAGAGAAATTTCTGACCTCAGAGAAAACGCATTTCCTGAACAAGCAGCAGGCGTATAAGGATATAAGCCCAAAAAGCACAACTACTCAACCATCAACATAAACGTGAAACAACATGAAAAACGGAAAAGTCTGGTTCGACGAGCTCACAATGGAGGAAGCTGAACAAGCCGCCAAAAACGACGCAGTCATCATAATACCCGTGGGAAGCGTCGAAGAACACGGAGCCCACCTGCCCCTCTGCACCGACAGCATACAACCCGAATTCATAGCTAAAGAAGTAGCCAAAAAAACCCGAGCCCTCATCGCCCCACTGTTGAGATACGGCGTCTGTAACAGCACCCGCAACTTTCCAGGCACCATCTCGATACGGTTTGAAACCCTCTACGCAATAACCAAAGACGTACTCGAAGAATTCATCCGCAACGGCTTCACCAAATTCCTCATACTCAGCGGCCACGCCGGCCAATCACACATGGCAGCCCTCAGACTTGCCGCCCAGCAGGTCATCTGGAACCACGAAAAACAAAAGAAACAACCTAGAATAATGGTCTGCTCAGACTACGACTTCGCCTACGAACTCAAAGGAAAAAACTTCGACGAAAAAGACGGCCATGCAGGCACAATCGAAACCTCAAGAGTCAAAGCCATAAAACCCGACGTCGTAAAGACCAAAGCCCAAAAACACTACCCCACAATCCCTAGGTTCGAAATACTCGCAAATCCCGAGGCCTACTTTCCCGCAGGAATAATAGGAGATCCAAACTCAGCAACAACAAAGAAAGGCCAAATGGTAAACAAGTACGTAACAGAACAAATAATCAAACTAATAGAAGAACTGGAAAAATAGATGAGAAACACGCAAACAAGGCGTGTCTAGCCTTCCTTCTCAACTTCCCGCGTAACATCTTCAATTATGTCTAGCGCGGAATCCACAAGCTCCCTCGTTATGATTAGCGGCGGCGCAATCCTGATAGTTGAAGCACCACAAGTAATCACGTTAATTCCCCGCTTCCAAGACCGCGTCATAATTTCGTTAGCCTTCTTCGGAGCCGACTTCCTGCTTCCCTTATCCTCAACAATCTCCATACCTATCATCAAGCCTTTGCCTCTCACGTCGCCCACGATGTCACTTTTCTCCATAAGCTCGCCAAGCCTTTTCATGATGTGCGCACCCTGCTTCGTCGCATTGTCAAGAAGCTTCTCCTCCCTAATAACGTCAATGACTGCAGATGCGGCCACACATGACAGGGGGTTTCCTCCGAAAGTACTCGCATGCGAACCTGCAACCCAATCCATAACCTTCGACTTGGCAATCGCCGCACCCAACGGCAACCCAGACGCCAAAGCCTTGGAAGTAGCAACAATATCTGGCTCAACACCCCAATGCTCAATGGCAAACCATTTCCCAGTGCGGCCCATGCCAGACTGAACCTCATCATCAATGAACAGCAGACCATACTTGTCCGCAATCTTCTTCAAACGCTGGAAATACTCAGGCGGCGGCACAACATAGCCGCCCTCGCCCTGAATCGGCTCAGCTACAATAGCAGCCGCATCTTCAGGAGGCACATACTTCTGGAAAACATACTCATCGATAAAGTCAACACACCAATAATGGCAACTTGGAAACTCCAGCTTAAACGGACAGCGGTAACAGTAAGCATAAGGTACATGAGTAACGCCAGGCATCAACGGAAAGAAATACCGCTTCTGAGTCGGCTTACTCGCCGTAAAAGACAGCGCTCCAATCGTGCGACCGTGAAAAGCACTTATGAAACCGATAAACAACTGCCTGCGAGTATGCCACTTTGCCAGCTTAACAGCTGCCTCAACAGCCTCAGCCCCACTGTTACCAAAGTAAACTTTCTTCTCAGATCCTCCAGGCGTGATCTTGGCCAGCTTCTCCGCAAGGTCAACAACCTCTTTATAATAAAAATCCGTGTTAGAGTAATGTAGAAAACGGTCACACTGCCCCTTAATTGCCGCAACCACCCTCGGATGATTATGCCCCACGTTCATGCAAACCAAACCAGAGTTAAAATCGATAAACTCGTTTCCATCAACATCCCTGACGATGCATCCCTTACCCGACTCGACAACAAGCGGATAAAACCGACCATAAGAGGGCGAAATAAACTCTTCATCCTTCTTAACAACTGCCCGAGCCTTAGGCCCAGGAGGAGTCACAACAATCTTCGGATAACTAGCCATACCAGCATCACCAGCCAGAACAAAACGATCAGAAAAATGGTTTTATATAGCTATCGATATGCACCCATAAAAAAGAACATGAAAAACACCTGCCCACAGTCAGCCACACTGAACCTGAGAACAAAAACCAGCCCACAGGACAAACAGGCTACTGCTTGACCACTGCTGTCTCAGTTGCTGAAAAAACTTCCATTTCTGCCTTCTTCCCTAACGACCTCCCCGCTAGACAAGTTTATGCTCCCAAGCTGTAAACCTTCGAAAAACCTCAACAATCCGATGGTCCCAACCGCCATCAGGATTGAACGATCTGTGACCTCAACGACGACTCCACTCAAACCGCCACTTAAATCGGCTAAAAAGACATGCGCATGATTAATCATGCGTTCCTCCCGAAGGCATCTCCCTCATTTACCTGCGCACCGTATTCCCGTTTCACGAGGCCTTCGCCGCTGCCTACTTCTTAAGTATGCTTTGCTTCTCCTCGGCTTTTCACAATACGCCTTCTTCGTTGACCAACATCGCACGCACAATAGACCAGTTTATTACAACAATAGGGGATTGTGCCTTTACGCACAACATCAGGTCAGAGGCACTCGGAAGCGAGCTTACGATAATGGTCCCAGTCTTCATCAGACCATTTTTCAATCGTTACAATGTCCTCTTCAGTCAAACTGCGGAACCTGCCCTGAGCAGCAAAATACTCTCTCACAGGCTTACGCTTAGACTTATCAATCAACCTGTCACTTGGAGGATTAAACTTGAACTTCCCGTTTTCAACTTCATAAAGAACAAACAGGCCAGTCTGCACTGCAAGACGTCCCATCTCAATCGTCTTGCTTGTGTCATAACGCCAACCCGTTGGACATGCCGCTAAGAGATGAATGTATTTTGTCCCCTGAATATCTCTAGCCTTCCTAACCTTGTTCACAAAGTCCAGCGGAAAAGATGCGCATGCGGTCGCAACGTACGGGATCTTGTGTGCAGCCATAATCATAGGCATATCCTTTTTCCGTTCCTTCTTGCCCGAAGGCGTCGTCGTCGTCCACGCGCCGTACGGTGTCAAACCACTCCTCTGCATTCCTGTGTTACCATATGCCTCATTGTCATAACAAATGTAAATGAAGTTTGTTTTCCTTTCAGCTGCCCCTGATAAAGCTTGGATGCCGATGTCAGCTGTTCCACCGTCGCCAGCCCAGCCTACGACAGTAACATCTTTCACTTTCCTCTGCTGAAGGGCCGCAACAACGCCAGAAGCAGCAGCTGCCGTCGACTCGAAAAGTATGTTTTGAAGAGGAACGCCAAACGCCGTATACGGATAAGGTCCCTGAATGACCGTGGTGCAACACGCAGGAACAATAAGAAACACCCTGTTTCCCAAAGCCTTGAAAAGCAACCTTAACGAAACTGCAGCACCGCAGCCCGCACAAGCAGCATGACCCTTAAGCAGATACTCTTCCTTCGGAAGCTCTTTCATCGTCACCATACTGCTCACTCCCTCAAATCCACCCACTCAGTCTCTTTCTCCACCCTGCCCGCATCAAGCATCTTCAAAGACCTCTTCGCAACCTTCTCAATGGTCTCAGCAGTCACATCCCTTCCACCGAGGCCCGCGATGAACCCAGAAAAGAGCGGCCGGTCTTGCTGACCATAAAGAGAAGCCTTAACCTCTGAACCCAGAAAACCTTCCATACCGAATGAAATGTGCCTGTCTAATGTGACGAGCATCCGCGAACTGGCCGCAAGCTTGACTATTTCTTCCACCGGAAAAGGGCGATAAACTCGCACTCGAGCAGAACCAACCTTCAAACCTTCTTTCCGAAGCTTATCCACTGCCAACTTAGCATCGCTCCCGATAGTTCCCATCGCCAATAACACCAAATCTGCATCATCACACCTGTACTTCTCAATTAACCCACCGTACGCGTGGCCGAAACGTTCCGCATATTCTTTATCAATCTGGGGAATAAGCCGCTTCGCATTCTCCATAGCTTCCTGAATCAAGTAACGGAATTCCATGTACCATTCAGGCGAAACCAAGTTTGCATGAGAATAGGGCTTGTTGACATCTAGAACCCAGCCCGACTTATACGCTGGCAAAAAAGCGTCAACCTTGGCCTGATCAGGTATCTCTGCAGGAGCATACGTGTGAGAAAGAATGAACCCCTCAAGACACACCATAGCAGGCAAGAACACGCGTTCATCCTCACACAGTTTGTAAGCTTGGAGGATAGTGTCAAAAACCTCCTGATTGCCAGCGCAGTAGAACTGAATCCAACCCGTGTCACGCTGAGAAAGCGAGTCACTCATGTCGGGCCAAATACTCCAAGGGGCTCCCATAGCACGGTTAACAACCGCCATCACAATCGGCAAACGAGACCCCGAAGCCCAATGCAAAGCCTCATGCATAAGAGCCAAACCGTGAGAAGACGTGGCAGTGAAAGTCCTAACACCCGCTGCAGCTGCACCGATACACGCTACCATGGCGCTGTGCTCAGACTCCACTCTAATGTATTCTGCATCCATCTCACCGCTCTCAACGAAATCCGCAATTTTCTCTACTATCGTCGTCTGAGGAGTTATCGGATACGCTGCAACAACCTTTACTCCGGCAGCCTTTGCAGCATAACCTGCGAGGTGATTAGCCGTGTCGACAACCCGTTGCACCATCCTACTCTTCCTCCCTCACCATAACTATCGCCTTAACAGGACACTCATTCGCGCATATTCCGCATCCTTTGCAGTAATCATAATCTATTTTTGGAGAATCGTCCTGCTGACGAGTTATGGCCGCGTCAGGACAGAAGACCCAGCAGAGAGTGCATTTTGTACACTTGGAATAGTTGACTTCAGGACGGAAAGTCCTCCATGACCCTGTATTCCCCATACTACCCTCCGTCGGACATGACAAAGGCGTTAAGGGTAAATCTCCACGTTTCTTCGGAGCCAAAGTCATCAGTCTTCACCATCCCACCACTTCTTCAGGCGTTCATACGCCAACTCTGTCGCCCTGACGTTCTTCTCGCTGACCCCACCCGACCAAGTTTCCTTGACAGCCTGCAGAACACTGGCCAACTTCACTTCGCCGCTGGCTTTCGCAAATGCTCCCAAAATCGAAGTGTTCACAACAGGCAACCCAGCCACAAGCAGATTCAACTCTAAAGCAATTCCAGTAGCATCAACAGTCCCAACCCGCCAGCCTTCCAAACCAATCTCTGAAGGCTTTTTCTTCGTGTTCAAAACAATGACCCCTCCCCCCTTTAAACCCTCAGTCACATCGACGACTCTGTAAATATACGGGTCGAGCACTATCACGTAATCTGGACTGTATACTTGACTATGTACAAGCAAAGGTTCACTGCTTATCCGCGCAAAAGCTTTAACTGCTGCACCCCTCCGCTCTGCTCCAAAGTATGGAAAAGCCTGAACCCATTTTCCCTCAATGAAGGCAGCATGAGCCAAAACTTCTGCGGCAGTGACACTTCCCTGACCCCCGCGGCCATGGATCCTGACCTCTTTAATCACTGCTTTCCCCTTCCACTAAAGAATTAGTGAGAAAAGGCTACAAGCTTATTAGTGTTAGCTCAAACAAGTAGCAAAAGCAACATCAGAAGAAGGCCGCTGAATGTAAACAAAGCAACCGCTGACATTTTTGCCCTGTGAAGAGCCTTTTCTATCAGAATGCACAAGGATTCAAGCTGTTTCCCGCCGATGACTTTGACGTTTGGAACTGTTATCTCACAGCACGAGAATCGTGCTGTGCCCATGTTAACCTTAGCCTCAGCTGCCGCTGTCTTAATGTAGTCTATCAATTTCTTGTTGTCCATCAATTCTCCAATCGCATGGTATCCATGGCTCCTCAGCACCAAAGCACTTACTGCATGAGTATCCGTTGTGAAGACCTCACCATCGTCAAACCCCATAGAGCAAAGCGACGCAAGTATTTTTTCACGAAGACCCGAAACCATGTTGTTACCATCTATGACGACGTAAACGGTTTTCCGCTCACCACTTCCAATGACGACCGCCGTAATGCCGCCTGCCCCCATGCCATCTTCGAGGCTGAATTCCTTCGGCAGAACTGTCGCAGAGCCAACAGACAAGGACAGCCGTTCAATTGAAACCACTTTCTCAAAACACCTAACTGCAACATCCTTCAACGCATCTAACGAGTCAAGCATCTCAACTTCCCTGTCAATGCTGTTGTGAGCATTCACAACGGCACACAAGTTCAGTCCATGCTTACTTGCCTCTTGGCGCACAAAACAGCCTAGCTCATCAGGCAGGTCTTCAATAGTCTTCGGCGCAAGAGTAAATGACATGAAAGCCGAATCACCAAAGACTTGGCAACAAGCAGTCGCTATGCCATTGGTTACTTTAACAAACGGTGAGACCTTAACGTCAAATACGTCTAAATCTCTCAGAGCTTCAGCAACGCTGGAGACGATTTTTCTGTTCTCCGCTTGAGAAACCAAATCAAACTCGTGTCCGAGCAGACCGTGAGGCACAGAAACGATGCAACCAAGCTCCTTTTCAATACTAGATTTCAGCAGAGAAGGCAAAACGCTGCTCCCAACATTTCTGAAAGGCCCAGGATGAACAGAGGGCACAACCAGAGCAACTTTGCCTTTTGCAGTGTCAAACTTCAACAGAGAAGCTTTGATGTCCCTTTGCTCTCCAAGTTTTTCAAGAAGCTCCTCAAAAGGCGCATTTAAATTGAGGACCCAGTTAAGCATAAAGGCCTTGAAAAGGGACATCGGCGGCATACCAAGAGCCTTCTCGCCCACTCTGTTTACGAGAAAGAGAAAAGCAAAAGGAGCCACCACACTTACTGCAAAGCTAACAGCAAAAAAAAGTAACATATAAGACCTAAACGGATAACCAACGTAAGTCCAGAAAACCACAAACGGGATCACGGATAGAAGTGGCTGAAAAAAGGATGAAGCAAGAAGCCGTGTGTAGCCCATTAGGGTTGTTGAACTGAACACTAACAGCCGCAAAATCATTGCTGCTGAAAAGCCAAGGAGGCACAATCTGACCGACCAAGAAAAGCCGAAAGCTAATCCGATGAGGACCCCCAAAAGAGTGAAGAAGAACCATGCTCCCCAACCAAAAAGTGAAAGGGCCAGCGTCCTTCTTAGGTCAAAAATCGTGTCTTTCTTGATGAAAAACAGGTTTGTAAAGTAATCAGCGAGGAAGCTTAGAGTAAAGAGCCCAAAGCCGA
>Ga0078972_1005148_pt1 | contig 33943 bp, 30 predicted proteins | sample YelNatPaOPGAMG01_FD_67568 | JGI IMG/M metagenome (GOLD analysis project Ga0078972, IMG submission 67568) | Hot spring thermophilic microbial communities from Obsidian Pool, Yellowstone National Park, USA - OP-RAMG-01 (SPADES assembly) (version 2) | ecosystem: Environmental > Aquatic > Thermal... | reverse complement strand
CCGAGCAGAAGAACTTTATTGAAACCCATTATGATAAAGTTTCTTATCTTCTATTTAATCTTGACAACAAAAATTCACCAAAATTTGATGATGTCTATAAAATTGTAGTTGAAAATTCTATACCTGTAAATCCCTTGTATTTCACTAATTTCGAACAACGGGCAAGAGAAATATTAGAATCATATATCAGTGACTTTAATAACAGGATGAGAAGAATGCCACCAGGCCAGAGAATGCCTGAAATATCCACAAATACAATTAATTATAATAATGCAATGAATAAACTTATAGAATTTGCAAGAAATATAAAAACAAATCCAGATTCAGCCCAGGATAAAGCGTCAGGCATAAGCGTAGCATATTCAACCAGTCCCTCGGTTCAAAACGCTCTTGCGAGGATTTTCCTTGATAATTCTAATTATGAAGAGGCGCAAAAATATACCACAAAAGCTATTGAAATAGATAACAAGAATTATGATGCATATACTATGAGGGCTGAAGCTAAATACTCTTTAAAAGATATAAAAGGAGCTATAGAGGATGTAAAAAAGGCAAGCGAGATTGACCCGACAAATGAAACCACCAAACTTTTATCTTCTTTTCTAACAAAAAGCCCGTCTTTTTCAAAGATAGATTTTCAGGCGTTAAAAGATAGTTTTTCCGGGTCCAAGACAGATGAATTAAATAGCGATAGTGTCAATATAAATGGCGATTTGCCATCGTCTGATAAAGTTAAATCTTTTGATGAAATAACTGCTGACGAAAAAAAGTCAAATTATTATCTGAAGAATGCTATGGTTAAATCGCAGATGCAGGACTATAATGAAGCGATTAAATATCTTAATATGGCTATAAGTAAAAATCCCGATAATATGGATGCCTATATCGAAAGAGCGAATACATATAATCTTATGGGCAATTATGATGAGGCGATAAAAGATTCTACCTATGTATTAAGAAATGACCCGGGAAATATCTACGCTCTAAATATAAGGGCCTGGGCTCTTTATAAAAAAGGCGATGTGGATTCGGCTTATGATGATACCAATAAAGCGATAGACATAAAGCCAAATTATGCGGATGCGATGTTTTTAAGAGCGTTAATATACGAGAAGCAGAATAAGTTTGATGAAATGTTAAGCGATTTAGAAAAAGCAAGCAGATTAAATCCTAATTATACTTCTAAATTTCATGATGCAATTGCGAGTTACGCTTTTAAGGCACCAAATTTTATGAAGTACTATGATAGAAATAAAGATATGTTTAAGGTTAAAAAGGAAGGGGATGAAAAACCTTTTGACATTAAGAGATTTATGGGGCTTATGATTCTTACCATTATAGGAGGAATTTTTATAGGGCTGGCTCTTCTCCATTCTTTTTCTCCAAAGATTTCAACTCATACGCATACAAACTCTAATATAACGGAAACAAATATGATATCTCCAACCGTTTTTTATGAAGGTGTCGCGACAGGAAAGTATAAGATAATTAAAAAAATCGGGCAGGGTGGAATGGGCAGCGTTTATCTGGCGATGGATCAGAGTTTAAACAGACAGGTTGCCATTAAAAAAATGAATGAAGATATAAAAATGAACGATAGAGAAAAGCAAAGATTTATAGAAGAGGCAAGAACTGTTGCGATGCTACATCATCCTAACATAATAGAGATATACACTATATTTGAGGAAAAAGATGATATATACCTTGTATTTGAGTATATAGATGGGATAAGTCTTGATAAAAAACTGGATCAGGAGATAAGAATGCCTTTCTATGAAGTTAAGGAGATAACAAATGAGATATCCAAGGCGTTAAATTATGCTCATAGCAAAAATATTATACATAGAGATTTAAAGCTTTCAAATGTTATGGTTTCAAATGATGGTTATATCAAGGTTATGGATTTCGGGCTTGCCAAGGTTTTAAGAGAGGCAAAAGCGAGGTATTCATCTTCAGAAGTTGTTGGAAGTCCTGCCTATATGGCTCCGGAACAGGACCTTGGGGTCTTTGTAAAAGAATCAGATCTTTATTCTCTCGGTGTTTGTATATATGAAATGATAACAGGTGACTTGCCATTTACAGGTCCGGATTATCATTACCAGAAGGAAAGAAAATTATACACTCCGCTTTCATCGATAGTTGTCGGTCTGCCGGAACAATTAGATAAGATCCTTGCAAAACTTCTTGAGCCAAAACCAGAAGTTAGGTATCATAGCATTGAAGAATTCCTGAAAGATTTTAACCCTCTTAAGTAGTTTATTGATATTCTAATACAATTTCTTAACGGATTTAAAAAATAATTCTTTTATTTTGTAAAATAATTCTTGGAGGCGTTTATGAAGGCACTATTGAAAAAATTCAGAGAAAAGGGAATATGGATGGATAATGTCGCCGAGCCAATTTGCGGAGATAATGAGGTTAAAATAAAGATTAAACAGACGGCTATATGCGGAACCGATATCCATATATATAAATGGGACGAGTGGTCTCAGAAAACAATACCCGTTCCTATGGTGACAGGTCATGAATTTGTTGGCAGAATAGTTGAGGTCGGAAAAAATGTCAAGGGCTTTAAAATGGGTCAGAGGGTAAGCGGAGAGGGGCATATTACCTGTGGATATTGCAGAAACTGCAGGGCGGGAAAAAGGCATTTGTGTATAAACACAAAAGGAATTGGCGTTAATATGCCCGGAGCTTTCGCTGAGTACCTTGTTATGCCCCAGGAAAATGTTTTTCCGGTTCCTGAAAAAATAACCGATGACGAAGCTTCCATATTCGACCCGCTTGGAAATGCGGTTCATACTGTCCTTTCTTTCGATATAGTGGGAGAGGATGTTCTTATAACCGGAGCCGGACCTATTGGAATAATGGGCGCCTTGATATCAAAACATATAGGGGCAAGGCATGTCGTTATAACCGATATAAACGATTACCGGCTTGAACTTGCCAGAAAATGCGGATTAGAGAATGTCGTCGATGCAAGAAAGGAAAAACTTCCGGATATTATGAAAAAGTTATCAATGACTGAAGGTTTTGATGTCGGTTATGAGATGAGCGGAAGTTCTGTCGCTTTCAATGATATGCTTAATGTCCTGAGAATGGGTGCAAAGATAGGGCTTCTTGGAATACTTCCCGATTCTACTCAGATTCCCTGGAGTTCGGTGATTTTTAAAGCATTTATGATTAAGTGCATCTACGGAAGAGAGATGTTTGAGACCTGGTATAAGATGGCTTCAATGATAGAAAGCGGCCTTGATGTAAAGCCGGTTATAACTCATAGGTTCCATATAGACGAATATCAGAAAGCTTTTGAAATAATGGCAAGTGGTAACTCGGGGAAAGTGATACTTATGTGGGAATGAGAAGTGAAAAGGTGAGAAGACGGCTCACCGCTCGCGGCTCACGGCTCACAGCAAGAAGTGAGAAACGATGAGGATTGTGGATTATGGATGATGAATTATGGATTTTGAATTCCTTAATTCAAAATTAAACATTTATAATTCATAATTTTTTAATTGTAGTTGCACTCCGACGTTTCAGTCGGAGCAGGGAGCGAAGCTCTGCTAAAGGGGTGAGTAGATGGCTCACGGCGGATGGCTCACAGCTCACGGATACAAGAAGTAGCGGGCGAATTGCCATTCGCCAAAAGTGAGCAGGTGAAATGAATGAGAAATTATAAAGGAAGATATTATATATGAATAAAAAAATTTTCGTTTTAATTTTAATGTTTCTTTTCAGTTTTAATTCCTGCGATTTTGTAAAACAGAAAGTTGGGGATTATTATTTTAATAAGGCGAAGAAAATAGCCAGTATGGAAGAAGTTAGCGAAAGGGATATAGATAAATTTTATGAATACATTATGAAATCCCTTGATTATAAGACGGATCCTAAGGAATCTATAGAACTTGTTGAAGATGTTACGCAGGCGAGCCTTAAAGCGGGCTATATAAAATCATATGAAAATCAGCTTAAATTTTTAAAGAAATATGCTGAAAAAAATCCGAAGGCCTGGGAGGTTCATTTAAATATAATAAATGTTTTTTCTCTAAAAGGAGACCTCTATAATCTTAATAATTTAAAAGAAGATTATGAAAGGAAGATTCCAGCCGATAAAAATTTTAAAATTTTATCTTTTATGGTTGAAACAAATCTTTTGTACTGGAACGAATCCTACGGCGAACTCTCTTTAAATAACACTTATGATGAGATGATAGATTACCTTTCTAAATACTGTTCTTATTCAAAAGATATAAATGACGTTATAGCGTTAAAGGACTCCGGATTTTTTAAAGATTGCGACTCGGGTTTGAATTATTATTTTGAATCAGCCATAACAGATTTTAAAAACAGAGAATCTAAAATTAGAAAAAATTGCGAGAGATACTCAAAGATTCAATCAGATACAAACTTCTCAAAAATTGTAAGGTATGTCATAGATGGGAACAGACATCTCGCTAAAAAAGAATACTCAAACGCTATTATATATTACAAAGCGGCACTTTCGCTTGATGAAAATTTTTATGACGCTAAAAAGAGTTTGATAGAAGCCGAGTTTCAGAATAATCTCTCTCTATCGCTTATGAAGAGAGATAAAACAGATGTGGAAAATCTGGTCTATGATAGAATCTCGGATATTGATGATATGATAAATACATCTAATAATCTTACTAAAATTCCCTTTTCCGATAATGATAAATTCCTTTCTAAACTATATTCGTTAAAGGCGGCCATGCTTATGGTTCTCGTTCAAGACGATATGAATAAAAATAAAAAAGAAAGAATGTTAAACACGATTAGAAAGGCAGTAGAAAATTCAATTAAATATGACCCGCAGAATAAAATGGCGAAAGAAATCCTTTCAAGATTAGAACAAAAATGATTTTGTTTATTTTCTTTTTTTTAACCAATCTATTTTCCGAAGAGAGTTCAAGCGTAAATATAACGATGGATAAAAACTCAAATTCAATAAAGACCTATTTGAGTTATAATCTGAGGTTTTCTGATTTTAATGATATACTTAGATTCTATAATATACCCCTGGATTTTTATCGCAGATTATTTACAATAGATCTTCGCAGTTCTTTCAGATTAAAATACCACGGCTACTCTACATATCCTTTCAGATATTTTATTTCCAAGAAAAAAAAGGTGGAATTCAATTCAAAAGGTGAATCAGCAAAGCAGGTAGAAGAAAAAAATTATTTCAAACTTTCCTTAAATCCATTTTATGAGGACCTTAAAGAAAATATTGACTGGTATATTTTAGATATTACTATGAGACATTTTTCCAATGACTGGGGGAATCTTGATTATAAGTCCAAAAATCAGTTTTTAAATGATTTATCATCTCTTAATATACCGCTTTTAAGTTCAATTGAGAAAAATAAAAATGATAAAATATTAGGGAAGGAGAGGTATAAATGAAAGGAATAATACTTGCAGGTGGAAGCGGAACAAGATTGTATCCGGCTACTAAAGCGGTATGCAAACAATTGTTATGCGTTTATGATAAACCGATGATATATTATCCGCTTTCGACCCTTATGCTTGCGGGAATAAAAGATATACTGATAATTTCTACCCCGAAGGATATATCTCGATTTGAAGAACTTTTTGGAGATGGAAGTGAACTTGGAATAAATTTAAGTTATAAAGAACAGCCGTTTCCAAATGGAATAGCCCAGGCATTTATTATCGGAGAAAAATTTATAGGTAACGATAATGTGGCTCTTATCCTTGGAGATAATATATTTTACGGGCATGGGCTTAGCGAACTTTTAAATAAAGCGAAGTATAATATGAGTTTAAATAAAGCCACTATTTTCGGATATTATGTTTCGGATCCAGAGAGATACGGGGTTGTGGAATTTGATAAAAATAATAATATAATTTCAATAGAAGAAAAACCTAAAATTCCGCGCTCTAACTGGGCGGTTGTCGGGCTATATTTCTATCCCAATAGCGTCGTTGAGATATCTAAAAATCTAAAACCATCCAGTAGAGGGGAACTTGAGATCACTGATGTAAATAAAAAGTATTTAGAAAGAAAGAGTTTAAATGTTGAGATTATGGGGCGCGGCTATGCCTGGCTTGATACGGGAACACATGAGAGTTTGATAGAGGCATCTGTTTTTATACAGACGATAGAAAAAAGACAAGGACTGAAGATTGGTTGCATAGAAGAAATTGCCTACAAGAAGGGTTTTATTGGTAAAGAAAAACTTAAAAAACTTGCAGAAAAGTATTCTAAGAATTTTTACGGGGATTATCTTTTAAGGGTCTTAAAGGAGTGAAATGCCTTTTGAGTTTCAGAAATTAGATATTGATGGAATTGTTCTTGTTAAAGCAAAGGTATTTAAAGATGAAAGGGGCTTTTTCATTGAAAATTATAAGTATTCCGAGTTTAAAAAAAACGGGATAGATTGTAATTTTGTTCAGGACAATCATTCCGTCTCGGTAAAAAATGTTATAAGAGGGCTTCATTTTCAGAAACCGCCTTTTGAACAGGCGAAGCTTGTGAGATGTTTGAAGGGCGAAATATTTGATGTCGCCGTGGATCTTAGAAAAAAATCTCCAACCTATCTTAAATGGAGAGGAGTTGTGCTTAGCGAAAAAAACTGCTATCTATTGTTTATTCCAAAGGGATTTGCTCATGGATTTAAGGTATTAAGCGATTTTGCAGATGTTTATTATAAATGCGATAATGAATATTTTCCTGAGTATGATGGGGGAATAAGATACGATGACCCCGATATAAATATAAACTGGGGGATTGATTCTCCGGTTGTATCTGAAAAGGACTTGAAACTTCCATTTTTAAAAGATATTGAAGGGGGAAGCAAATGAGGAACATAATGGTTACAGGCGGAGCCGGATTTATTGGCTCGAATTTTATCAGATATTTATTTTATAAGACAGACTTTAAAGGAAGAATTATAAATTATGATAAACTTACATATGCCGGGAATTTGGAGAATTTATCGGATATAGATAAAAAATTTAAAAAGAGATATTTTTTTATAAAAGGCGATATAAATGATTATGAAAAAGTGCTGGATTTATTAAAAAAATATTCTATAGATACGATAGTTCATTTTGCCGCTGAAAGTCATGTGGATAGATCCATATTTGGTCCTGACGAGTTTATAAAGACAAATATAAACGGGACTTTCAGTTTATTAAAAGCATCATTGAATTTTAAAAATAAAATAAGATTTCATCATATAAGCACCGATGAGGTCTATGGCTCTCTCGGAGTTCAAGGTTATTTCTATGAGAGCACTCCCTATGACCCGAGGAGCCCCTATTCAGCTTCAAAGGCATCAAGCGATCATCTGGTAAGAGCGTTTTATCATACATACGGTTTAAATGTAACCATATCCAACTGCTCTAATAATTATGGACCCTACCAGTTTCCCGAAAAGCTTATTCCGCTCATTATATTAAACGCGATAGAAGGGAAAGAACTTCCCATCTACGGCGATGGTAAAAATATAAGGGACTGGTTATATGTTGATGACCATTCGAGCGCTATATGGGCTATATTGAAAAAAGGAATTCGCGGCCAGACATATAATGTTGGGGGAGAATGCGAGAAGGAAAATATAGAAGTTGTTAGAAAAATATGCGAGGTTCTTGAAGAAATATATCCGTCCGGTAAAAATATAAAATTGAACGGAAAGAAATATAAAGAACTTATAAAATTTGTTAAAGATAGACCAGGCCATGATAGAAGATATTCTATAAACTGCGATAAGTTAAAAAAAGAACTTGGCTGGAGGCGGGAATATTCATTTGACGATGGTATTAAAAAAACGATTAAATGGTACATAGATAATAGAAAATGGGTTGAAAGCATAAAGACAGGCGAGTATAAGAAATGGATAGATAAAAATTATAAAATGAGAAAGTGAAATCCCCCTGTCCCCCCTTTTAGAAAGGGGGGAAAAAGAAAGGGGGATTTGTATCGGCAGAGGGATATAAAGCAAAGCTATCGCTTCCTGCCTGCCGATGATCAAGAAGCAACGCAGCGCCTGCCTGACGGCAGGCAGGTCAGGCAGGTGCGGCTACAAAGAAGGCAAGGCATCCCGACGACGTGCGTCGAGGTGCCGCTACAAAGATGTAGCAGAAGAAAAAAGGAGATTGTATGAAAAAAGCACTTATAACGGGAATAAGAGGCCAGGATGGAGCGTATCTTGCAAAGTTATTGTTAGATAAAGGATATAAGGTTTATGGCGCCGATAGAAGAAGCGGCGATTCAAGTTTATGGAGGTTGAAAGAACTTGGAATAGAAGATGAAATAGAACATATTTATATGGATCTCTTAGAGTATTCCAATATTATGGATGTTATTAAAAAAATAAAACCGGATGAGATTTATAATCTTGCTGCACAGAGCTTTGTTCAGGCATCTTTTGACCAACCAATTTTAACAACTGAAATAGATGGAATGGGCGTTTTAAGGATTCTTGAAGCGATAAGATTATTCAGCCCGCAAACCAGAATCTATCAGGCATCCACAAGCGAAATGTTTGGGAAGGTTCAGAGCGTTCCTCAAAACGAAAAAACCCCGTTTTACCCGCGAAGTCCCTATGCAGTTTCAAAATTATTTGCTCACTGGATGGTAATAAATTATAGAGAATCTTATGGAATTTTTGGATGTAGTGGAATATTATTTAACCACGAATCGCCGTTGAGAGGTCTTGAATTTATAACAAGAAAAACAACATACGGTATAGCAAAGATAAAACATAAGATGGCAGATAAAATAATTGTTGGAAATCTGGATTCAAAGAGGGACTGGGGTTATGCAAAAGAATATGTGGAAGGGATGTGGATGATGCTTCAGCAAAAAAAGGCGGATGATTATGTGCTTGCCACGGGGGAGACACACAGCATAAGAGAGTTGATAGAATATTCTTTTAATTATATCGGAATAAAAATTGAGTGGAAAGGAGGAGGGATTAAGGAAAAGGGTATTGATTCTAAAACAAAAAAAGTAGTTGTGGAGGTATCCCCTAAGTTTTACAGGCCCTGCGAGGTTGATTTGCTTTTAGGAGATCCCTCAAAAGCAACTAAAGCGTTTGGCTGGAAACCTAAGACGAAGTTTAAAGAGTTAGTTGAGTTAATGATAGACGCGGATATCAAGAGAATTAAAAAAAATAGCGTTTGTCTGGATAAAGAATAAAAGGAGATTTTATGAAAGTTGTTATACTTGCCGGAGGAAGCGGAACGAGATTGTGGCCTGTTTCAAGAGAAAATTATCCGAAACAGTTTATAAAGATAAACGGAGAAAGTCTATTGCTTGGAACTTATAAAAGGTTTTTAAAACTCATAAATCCCGAGGATATATATATAGTAACCAATAACAGATACAAGTTTTATGTTATAAACGACCTCTCTATTTTAAACGCTAAAATAGAGGAGAATATAATACTTGAACCGGTCGCAAAAAACACATCAGCAGCGATACTTCTTTCTATTAAATTTTTAACTGAAAAGAAAAATATTAAAGAAAGCGAATTAATATTTATAACCCCGTCTGACCATATAATAATTAAAGAAAACGAGTTTATATCGGCAATTAACTCTGTGAAGGAATTTGTAAGAGATGGTTATATTTCTACTTTTGGAATAAAGCCAAATATCGCTCATAGTGGTTATGGATATATACAGATAGGCGCTAAAATTAAAAAGGATGTTTTCAGTGTTAAAAAATTTACCGAGAAACCGGATATGGAAACCGCTAAAAAATATATTTCCGATGGAAAATATTTATGGAATTCGGGGATGTTTTTCTTTTCCGTTAAAACAATACTGACAGAGTTTAAGAAATACAAACCCCAGATGTATAAATTTTATCGCAAGGATTACTCCGATATGATAAATGATTTTACATCGCTTGAGAGCATTTCAATTGACTACTCTATAATGGAAAAGACGGATAGAGCTATTGTCGCGTCAAGCGATATAGGATGGTCGGATATAGGAGGGTGGGAATCATTCGGGGATGTGATGTCAAAGGATGTTAATGGAAATGTGATAACCGGAAATCTTTTAATAGATAATGTAAAGAACTCCATAATATATTCTACAAGCGAAAAAAGATTGATTTCTTTAATAGATCTTGAGGATATAATGGTTATAGATACTGATGATGCTACGCTTATCACTAAAAAAGGAAGCGGCGAAAAGGTTAAGAAAATGGTTTCTGATTTAAAGGCGAGAAATTTTAAAGAAGCATTTGAGCATACGACGGTCCACAGACCCTGGGGGAGCTATACGGTCCTGGAGGAAGGACCGAGATACAAGATAAAAAGAATATTCGTAAAGCCAGAGCATAAATTAAGCGAGCAGATGCATTATCATAGAAGCGAGCACTGGGTTGTTATAAAAGGAACCGCTAAAGTAAGTGTAGATTCCAGGGAATATCTGGTTCATGAAAATGAAAGTATGTATGTCCCGAAATCAACCAAACACCGCCTTGAAAATCCTGGCAAGGTCAATTTAGAGCTTATAGAAGTTCAGAACGGCGAGTATGTGGGAGAGGATGATATAGTAAGGTTTGACGATATTTACGGAAGAAAATAGCAATTAAAATGAGAATTTTGTTAACAGGAGCGGATGGACAGTTAGCAAAAGAGTTTATTAAAAATATAAACCCAGTTGATTTGTATTCTTTCAGCAAGGAAAAACTTGATATATCCGTAGAGAAAGATGTAAGAGAATCTATAAGATATGTAAAGCCGGATATCCTTATAAATTGTGCGGCTTATAACGATGTAGACAGAGCGGAAAGCGAATTTGACATTGCTTCAAGCATAAATTCTAAACCCTTAATTTATTTCTCTAAATACTGTTACGAATATAAAACTAAAATAATACACTTTTCTACTGACTATGTTTTTGATGGTAATAAGAAAGAACTCTATAGGGAAACGGATAATCCAAATCCTATAAATAATTATGGTAGAACAAAACTTGAAGGGGAAGAAAATCTCAAAGATAATTATGAAAATTATATTATTTTTAGGGTCAGCTGGGTTTACGGCGAAGGGAAACAAAATTTCATATCCAAACTTCTGAAATGGTCTAAGAATTCTAATAAACTTAAAATATCCACAGATGAAATTTCAATTCCAAACAGCACATCTTTTATAGTTGGTGCGGCAATGAAAGCAATAAACAACGATCTTACAGGAGTGATGAATCTTGTCTCATCAAATTGGACATCAAGGTATAACTGGGCTAAAAGGGTCATTGAGATACTAAAAATAAATATAGAAATTGAAGAGGCAAAACAGAAAGATTTCAATCTTCCAGCAAAAAGGCCCTTTTTTTCCGCTTTAAATAATGAAAATATCAGAAAGACCCTTGGCATTGAGATAAAAACCTGGGATGAGTATCTTAATGAGTTTTTAAATCGCAAGAAGGAGTTTTTTTATGATTAATATCTCACCTCTCACTTCTCACCTTTCACTTAATTGGGAGGTTTAATGAAAAAGAAGAATATCGGGAAACTGGTAAGCGATCTTTCCCGGACCAATATAGAGTTATGGCACGAAGAAGATAAAGCAAGATCGGATAATGACAGGGAGGTTGCAGACGCTAAAAGAAATATAGATAAATTGAATCAAAAAAGAAATGATTTGATTGAAAAAATTGATGATGTGCTTCTGGAGGCGTTAAATGGCAGAGACAATAGGTAGTCTTGTAGACAAAATAAGCATTGTTAATCTTAAGATATATCATATGAAGGAACAGATTTTAAGAAAAGATGTGGATAAAAATCATATAGATAACTGCAATATTAAGCTCAAAATTTTAAATCAGCAATTAGTGGACCTGGAGGATGAATTAACAGAACTTTTTTATAATGTAATTGATGGCAATGTTCAACTAAAGGTTTATAGACAGTTTAAGATGTATAATGATCCGTCATACAGAATTAAAAAATGAATTTTTTAATAATAGTTTATAAAGGAATAGGAGATGTCGTTCTTACAACTCCACTCGTTAGAGTTATAAAAAAAAAGATAGAAAACAGCAAAGTATATTTCCTTACAAAAAAATATTCTTCAAATATACTTTCTAACAATCCTTATATAGACGGGGTTCTTATTAAAGAAGATTTGAAAATAAAAGATTTAAGGACTTTAAAAATAGATGTTTCCATAGATTATATGCTCTCAAGTTCATCAGCCTTTTATTCAGTTATGAGCGGGGCTAAAAAAAGAATAGCGTTTTACAGAAAATGGGGATTTCTATTGTATAACACTATGATTAAAACCGATTTCAATGGTTATAATGCCATAAAAAAATTTGAGTATTTAAAACCTTTTGGAATAAAAAAAGAAGATATAACTGATTTTAAACCCGAGGTTTATCCGTCAAAATCTGATTTTGATAAGGTTATAAATAAATTAGTAAATATAAATATAAAAAAAGAAAAGATAATCAGTTTAGATATAACAAGTCCAAGAGTTTACAGACAGCTTTCTGGCGATAAGTTTATTTATATTGCTGATAAACTGATTGAAAAGGGCTTTAAAACAGTATTTGCTCCATCAAGTTTTGAGTATGATTATGTTCGCGATACGATAAATAAATTTTCTAAATATAAATCTATGCATATGGTTATTGATAATCTCTCATTGATGGAATTATCCGCTCTTATATCTTTGGCTAAATTACATATAGGAACCTCGTCGGCTCCTATGCATATAGCGGTGGCTTTGGGAATACCCACATTTACAATATATAGCCCCTATACAGATCCTGTTGTCTGGACTCCTCCATGGGGAAATAACAGATATGTTTTCGGAGAGTTGGAAAAGTTAAGCGAAGTCCAGATATATGAAAAGATTTCTTTTTTTATAGATGAGCTAAAAATTTTATAAAATGGTTTTCTTAAAATTTGGTAAAATTTACTTAGGGTTCACTGAAAAAGTCTATGGAGCGTTCGCTTGAGCCAAAAAGCCGAAGTTTTTTGCCAAAAGAAATAACATAAAAACAGTAAGAAGTTAGAGGTAAGAAGTAAATCCCCCTTACTCCCCCTTTGATAAAGGGGGAAAGAGGGGGATTTCGCTCCTCACTTTTCACTTTTTTACTTCTCACTTTTCAATTATTTCGTTAGGGTTTTTCAGCGAACCCTACTTATGAAAGAACATATTTTAGAGTTTTTTTTATGGATATTTTGAAAAAAATAAAAGAAAAGAAAGCAGTTATAGGTGTGATAGGACTTGGTTATGTGGGATTGCCACTTGTAATTGCGTTCGCACAAAAGGGTTTCAAAGTAGTTGGATTTGATACTGATGAAAAAAAGGTAAAAAAACTTTTAAATGGCGAGACATATATAAGGGATATTCCACCTCGCTCTATAAGAAATACTTATTCTAATTTTAAGCCAACTACGAAATTTTCTAATTTGAAGGATATGGATGTAATTATTATCTGCGTTCCGACTCCGCTTAACAAAAATTACGAACCTGATATGAGATATGTTTTTGAGACCGCGAAAGTTATAAGCAAATACCTTCGCAAAGGTCATCTTGTGGTGCTTGAATCCACAACATATCCAGGTACAACTGATGAGGATTTGAAATCTATCTTAGAAGAATCGGGGCTTAAGGCGGGGAAGGATTTTTACCTTTCTTTTTCTCCTGAAAGAGTTGATCCTGGAAATAAGAAATTCAACATTTCTAATACACCAAAAGTGGTTGGAGGATATTCTAAAAAATGTTTAGAGATGGTAAAAATACTTTATGATAACATAACACTTACGATTCCTGTTTCATCTTGTAAAGTTGCGGAAATGGCTAAAATACTTGAGAACACTTATAGAGCTGTGAATATTGCTCTTGTAAATGAACTCAAGATATTATGCGATTATATGAATATAGATATATGGGAGGTTATTGAAGTGGCAAAAACGAAACCTTTTGGCTTTCAGGCATTTTATCCCGGCCCCGGGCTTGGAGGACATTGTATACCGATAGATCCTTTTTATCTTAGCTGGAAGGCGAAGGAATTTGATTTCCGCGCTCGTTTTATTGAGCTCGCGGGCGAAATTAATTCATCTATTCCATATTATGTCGTAAATAAAACTATTGAAGCTTTAAATCTACAGGATAAGTCCATAGGCAATTCAAGAATTTTAATTTTAGGCCTTGGATATAAGAAAGATGTGGATGACCCAAGGGAATCCCCTTCATTTAAGTTGATAGAACTTTATGAAAGATATGGAGCTAAAGTGGATTATAACGACCCTTATATTCCTATCGCTCCAAAAATGAGGAAGTGGAATATAAAGAAGAAATCCGTATCTTTAACGTCGGAAAATATAGCAAAGTATGATTGTATAGTTGTCTCTACAAATCACTCATCATACGACCCTTTTTTTATAGAAAAGTATGCGAAACTCATAATTGATACAAGAAATCTATTTGGCAATATTAAAAGCAAGAAAATTGTAAAAGCATGAAAATATCATTTACTATTATTGGATATAATGAGTCCTGTTTCTTGAAAGATTGTTTAAATAGCATAAAAGATGTCGCTTATGAAATTGTCTATGTTGATTGCGGAAGTTCTGATGAAAGCGTTGAAGTTGCGAAAAAAATCAACGCTAAAATTTTTACAAGAGAAAATAATTTTAATATAAATATAAATAAGCAGTTCGCGATAGATAATTCAAGCGGAGATTGGGTTTTTTATATGGACCCGGATGAAAAACTTTCAGAGGAGTTAAAAAAGGAGATTGTTTCAACTCTTAAAAATACAGATTCCTGTGGGTTTCTTATTCCGAGAAAGAATTTATATTTTGGTAAATGGCTCAGGTACGGGGGAAAGTATCCAGATAAACAGCTAAGGCTTTTTAAAAGAGGTTTTGCAAGATTCGAGTGCCGCTCTATTCACGAAAGAATAAAAGTGGATGGAAAGGTAGCAGAGTTAAAAAATCCTTTTTATCATACAGTAGTAAGAGATACACAACATCTTGTAAATAAAATGAAATCGTACGCGGAAAGGGAAGGAGAAGAAATTAAGAGATTGAATAAAAAACAAAGAGATATAGTTTTAAGAGCTATCAGAAGATTTATTATAAATTATTTTTTTAAGTTGGGTTTTCTTGATGGTGTAACGGGCTTGTTTGTCGCTGTCATAGATCTTTATAATGGACTTCTATTCTATTTTAAGTCAAATGAATTGGAATAATTTTGCTAACAGTTTAGACACGAGAAGAAAATCGGTTTTTTGTAGCAGTACCTGCCTGCCGTCAGGCAGGTAACGTCGGAGTGCCGCTACATTGCTTCTAAGAGATGAACTATTCTAATTTTGTATAATATAAATATGAGGTTTTTATATTTGTAATAGTTCTGTCAGGCAAAAGAAGGTGAAACGGTGAAAAAAGTAAGTAGGGTTCACTGAAAAATTCTATTTGAGCAAAAAACAAAGGATTTTATGAGCGAGACGAGGCGTCTGCGAGCGAGCATACTACGAAGTAGTCTGTAAGCGAGCAGCAACGAAGTATAGCGTTCTCTCACTCCCTATATTCTTTCATTTGGAGAAAGAAGTTTGAGGCAAGTTTTAGGCGAGGTGAACGAGCAATGTTGAATAAACATTGTAAGTGAGCATCAACGACAAAATTGTCCAAAATTCTTTTCTCCCTTTCAGGGTTGCCCGCTTTTTGGCTACAACTTCGTCGCTCATCGCTCACATATCGCCTTCGGACTAATATGCTCGCTCTTTGCTCCTTGTTTCGCCTCCTGCCTGCCGTCAGGCAGGTAAAAATCGGGCAACCAAATGAAGAAGTATAGGGGTGAGCGAACGCTCGGCCAAAAAGCCGAAGTTTTTTGCCAAAAGAAATGTAGTGGCAAAGCTTGCTTTGCCTTTTTCAGAGCAAGCTCTGAAACTACAATTAAAAAATTATTTCGTTAGGGTTTTTCAGCGAACCCTAAGTATGCCCGGTTGGCGCAGATGGCTAGCGCGTTCCCTTGACATGGGAAAGGTCATAGGTTCAAGTCCTATACCGGGCATAAAAGGTAAGAAGATAAAAAAGTGAGAAGTAAATCCCCCCTCTCCCCCCCTTTCTAAAAAGGGGGGGATTAAGAAAGGGGGATTTTTACGAGCAATAAATTACCAGATTAACCGGCAGCCTGATTTAAATGGTATATAAACTATGGATGAAAAGATACTAAAGATAAGACATTCTCTATCGCATATACTTGCCCTTGCAGTCAAGAGAATATATAAAGATGTGAAATTTGGAATAGGTCCCGCTATAGATAATGGATTTTATTATGATTTTGATTTCCTTGAGCCGATTAAAGAAAATGATATAGAAATAATAGAATCCGAGATGAGAAAGATAATAAATGAGAATCAGGATTTTATACTCGAAGAGTGGAATAAAGAGAAAGCCATTGATTATTTCTCTAAGTTAGGCGAAAATTTCAAGCTTGAACTTATAGATGGCATCGAAGGAAGTAGCGTGAGCATATATAAAAACGGAGAGTTTACCGATCTCTGCAAAGGACCTCATATTTCAAACTCAGGTGAACTTAGAAATGTGGGTTTTAAACTGAGCTCTATTGCGGGGGCGTACTGGAGAGGGAGCGAAAGAAATAAAATGCTTACGAGAATTTATGGTTATGCTTTCGCTACCAAAAAAGAATTGAACGATTATCTGAAATTTTTAGAGGAAGCTCAAAAAAGGGATCACAGAATAATAGCCAAGCATCTTGATCTTTATAGCATAAATGAAGATGTTGGTCCTGGTTTAATATTATGGCATCCGAATGGAGCTACTATAAGATATGAAATAGAAAATTTCTGGAGAGAAAAACATCTAAAAAATGGATATAAGTTTATATATACTCCGCATATAGGAAGAGAAAATTTATGGAAAACATCTGGACATCTGGATTTTTATAAACAGGCGATGTATTTGCCGATGAAAATAGATGAGATAAATTATTATGTAAAGCCAATGAATTGCCCTTTTCATATACAGATATATAAATCAAGAACGAGATCTTACAGAGATCTTCCTCTCAGATGGGCTGAACTTGGGACAGTTTACAGATTTGAAAAAGCCGGCGTGCTTCACGGGCTTTTAAGAGTTAGGGGTTTTACTCAGGATGACGCTCATATAATATGCACGCCAGAACAGGTTGAGTCAGAAGTGGTTGAGGTTTTAGGTTTCAGTCTTGATATATGGAAGGCATTTGGTTTTGATAGTGTAAAAGCGTATATAGCCACAAGGCCTAATGATTCTATAGGCGATAAAGAAATGTGGGCTCTCGCTCAAAATAGCCTAATTAAAGCGGTTGAAAAACATAATTTGAATTATGAAATAGAAGAAGGCGGGGGGGCTTTTTATGGTCCTAAGATTGATCTAAAAATAAAAGATGCTATTGGTAGAGAATGGCAGACGACCACAATCCAGTTTGATTTTAACCTTCCAGAGCGTTTTGAGATGGAGTATTCATCGCCGTCTGGAAAATTAAAGAGACCTTATATGATACACAGAGCGCTATTAGGCTCGCTTGAAAGATTTTTTGGAGTTCTGATAGAGCATTATGCTGGACTTTTCCCGACGTGGCTCAGTCCCGTTCAGGTTTATTTATTAAATATTACAAGTCAGGAAGAAGGATATGTCAAAGATATCTATAAAAAACTTATTGAAAATGGAGTAAGAGCGGAGATTGATCTTACAACCGAGCCAATATCGGGTAAAATAAGACGTGCGGCTTCCTTTAAACCACCCTACATAATAATAGCAGGAAAGAATGAGACGGAAAAAAAAGTTATTTCATTAAAAGTGAGAGGAAACAAAAATATAAATAACATAAATTTTGACGATTTTCTGTTTAATGTAAAATCTGAAATATCTTCAAGAAGCAATAAGTTATCATATTAAAGTCCCGCCCTTTTGATATAGACATAAAGTATTTTGCTTTTTATGAGATATGATTATGAAATTTATTACAATATGTTTGTTATAGATTTTGTGTCAAAAGGGCGGGACTCGCTCCTTCGTGATAATAAGGAACTTACTTTTTATGGACCCCTCAACTTGTAGTCGCACCCCGACGCCTGCCTGCCGTTAGGCAGGCGAATTGGCATCTTGCTAATCTATTGAAGCAATCTCTATTCCTATTCAGAGCAAGCTCTGAAACTACAATTTTGTTTGTAGCTGCAAAGCGTCAGCTTTGCTTATCTTTGCAGAGCTAACGCTCCCTGCCTGACGATGCGTTGCCTTCTTGCGCGACGGCAGGCAGGTGCCGCTACTAATCCCCCTTTTTTCCCCTTTTTGTAAAGGGGGATACAGGGGGATTTTGGCGGTTAGTAAATCCTGCCTGGCGGCAGGCAGGCGCCCGCTACTTGCTCACCTATTTTTATTATCTGACCATACAAACTCAGATTTGGCAATTACAACTGTATCTCCTTCTTTTATTCCTTTTTTTAACAATTCTTTTACAAGACCTATTTTCTTTAATATATTAAAAAGTCTTTTGGTTGCTGATTCATTATTTAGATCTGTTGTGGAGACAAACTTTTCCACGCTTTTTCCATAGACATAATAAATATCGTTTTTTTTAACTATTTCAAATCCTTTCTCTACCTTTATAAAATTTGAATCTTTTTTTATTTTCACTTCATCAACTTTTATATTTTCTATTCTATAAACGATATAATCAAGAAGTTTATCTATCCCCCAGCCGCTAACTGAAGAAAATAAAAAGACCTTCGATTTCTTATATTTCGACTTAATCTTTTTATAAATTTCATTAGAACCGCTAATATCGGCTTTGCTTACAGCAAGTATTTTTTCTTTCAAAACAAGTTCTTTTGAATACCTTTTAAGTTCATTTTCTATTATTTTTATCGATTTAACCGGTTCTATGTCATAAAATCCATTAGGATCTATAAGATGAACTAATATTTTAGTTCTTGAAATGTGTTTTAAAAAATCATGACCTAGTCCTTTTCCATGGCTTGCTCCTTCAATAAGCCCGGGAATATCTGCAACTATAAAACTCTTATCCTTGTGAAAACAAACGCCTATATTCGGATTTAATGTGGTAAATGGATAATCTGCTATTTTAGGGGTTGCCTTAGTAATTCTTGATAAGAATGTCGACTTTCCCGCATTTGGAAAGCCAATAAGCCCTACATCAGCTATCAGTTTAAGAGTAAGTATTATAGTTTTTTCTTCCCCTATCTCGCCCTTTTCAGCAAAATCCGGTGCTCTGTTTGTAGATGTTTTAAACATTGTATTTCCTCTTCCGCCACTACCACCCTTAGCAATCAAGAATTTCTCCCCTGGTTTTATTAAATCGTATAACACATTGCCATTTATATCTTTCAGAACAGTTCCAACAGGAACATATATTACAGTATCAGGAGCTTTTTTCCCGTATTTATTTGAACCTTTTCCATGCTCGCCATTTCTGGCTCTTATATGCGGTTTTAAAGCGAGATGTATAAGATTATTAAAACTTTGGTTGGCTTCTATATATACATCCCCGCCTTTTCCCCCATTACCGCCATCAGGTCCGCCAAAAGGAACATATTTTTCTCTTCTAAAAGAAACGCAACCGTTTCCGCCGTTGCCTGCTTTTATATATATTTTTACTTCGTCTATAAAATCTTTTATATCCATAAAATAAAAAACCTCCCCGCACTGCATTCGGAGAGGTTTTATAAAAAAATAAACATCAATTTAGAGGATAAACGCTTACCTGCTGTTTTCCTTTTTTATAGTATTCAAATTTTACCATTCCATCTTTAACGGCAAAGAGCGTATAATCTCTACCTGCTTTAACATTTAAACCGGGAAGGAACTTGGTTCCGCGCTGCCTCACAATTACCTCGCCGGCTTTTACTTTCTGTCCTCCATACCTTTTAACGCCCAAATATTTAGGATTACTATCCCTTCCGTTTGTAGATGAGCCTTGAGATTTAGTATGAGCCATAACAACTCCTTATGAAAGTTTTATATCGTTAATTTTAATTTCGGTTAAAAGCTGTCTGTGTCCCAGCGACTTTTCATAGGCCTTTTTAGGTCTTTTTTTAAATACTATAACCTTAGGAGTTTTTATATGCCTTATAACGGTAGCTATAACCTTCCCTTTATTTGAAGGAGACGATTTTTCGTCTCCGCTTGACCAAAGAGCTTCAATCTCAATATTTTCGCCTTCTTTGGCGTTTACTTTTTCAATCTGCAAAACTTCACCCGGGGTAACCCAGTACTGTTTTCCGCCTTTTTTTATTATTGCATACATAATATATTATAATAGCAAAAATTGGAAAATATTTCAAGTTTTTATATAATTTAGATATGGCAATAGAGTCAGAACTTAATATATGTAAGGCGTTAAAAAACGCAATTGACAATACGCCCGTATCATATATAATAACGGATTTAAATTCCAATATAATATATGTGAATGAAGCGACAACATCGCTTACCGGGTATTCTAATGAGGAACTTATAGGCAATAAAACATCAATTTTTAAAAGTGGTAAACACAATAGCGAATTTTATAAGAAAATGTGGGGGATCATATTATCAGGAGATTTTTTTTCATCCCGAATTATAAATAAAAAAAAGAATGGAGAATTATATCAGGTTAGATTAAATATACAACCCATTAAAATAGACGGTAAAATTCAATATTTTCTTTCAAGAGAAGAGGATTTAACAAATATAATAGAACTCGAAAATAAACTGATAGCGACTCAAAAATTAGAATCAATAGCGCTTATGGTTGGAGAATTGGCTCATGATTTTAATAATTTTTTAACCGTTATAATAGGTTCGCTTGAACTTATCAGGGAAGAAGTAAAAAGCGCTTCTGTATACGAACAATTGATAAACGAGATATTAAAAAGTGCGAAAGAACAGGCAAATATGATAAGACAGTTATTAATATTCGCTAGGAAATCCACTCCACTAAGACGTGAAACAGATGTTAATGGTATGCTTATAGAAATAAAGCCGCTTATACAATCGCAGATAACGTCAAGAAACAAACTTGAATATAAACTATCTGAAAATCTAAACAGAGTTGAAATAGATGAACAATTAATAAAGCAGGCATTATTAAATTTAACTGTGAATTCAAGGGACTCTATAGAAACCAATGGAACTATTACGATAAAAACCTATAACTATAATTGTGAGAGTGAATTTATAGAGCCGTATCATACGGGCAAATATATAGTAATAGAAGTTCTGGATACAGGTAAAGGTCTTAGCGATGACGCCCTAAACCATCTTTTTGAGCCATTTTTTACAACAAAACCAAAAGGCAAAGGAACCGGGCTTGGACTTTCAAGCGTGTACGGGATAGTTAAAAATCACGATGGCTATATATTTGCTTCTAATAGGAAAGATACAAATGGCGCTTCTTTTAGAATTTATCTCCCCGCAAAGACCTGAGAAGTGAGCAGTGAAAAGTGAAATCCCCCTTCATCCCTGCCTGACGGCAGGCAGGCCCCTTTAATAACCCTAACTCTGCAATTTTTTAGGGAATAAGTCGTCCATTTTACATAAAAATAAATTAAAATCCCCCTCTAATCCCCCTTTTTCAAAGGGGGAAAAAGAGGGATTTTAAATTTTGCTTTTTCAGTATAAGTTAAATTATATTCATTTTTTACTTATTCCCTAAATAGGGTATAACTATTAAGTAAATTTTACTTATTTTTAAATTACTTTTTTCAAAATTATAGAGTTATTCCCTAAAAATTAGTGAGTTTGAGTTAATAAAGGGGGGAAAATAAAAAAGGGGGATTTAAAGAACCCCTCACCCTTCCCTCTCCCCTCAGGGGAGAGGGTTAGAGTGAGGGGGATTCAAAGGCTAAAGGCAAATGACTAATGGCTGGATATGTTGAATTGTTTTTAAGGAGACCAAGCTGTTACCTAAGAAAATTTATTTTATCTCAGTAGATAAAACTTTGTCAAGCGGTTTTAGCTCATTGTTTTTTACTTCTTTTGAAAGTTCCCTATCAAGTTCTCTTTTAAGTATTTTAGCGATATCAGGAATTGTTTGAGTTACGCAGTGTATAGAACCGCCAGCAGTAATGGAAGAATCGGAATTTACAGTAATGACCTTAAGCCCGGCTGACTCATATAACTTCTGCGCTTCAAGGTTTGAAGAAGAATACTTTGAATAAATCGGCATAATAACATAGCCGTTTACTATCAAAGAATTGGTGTATGTGTACCAGACATTGTTATCATAATAACCGCTTGCTCTTAAAACGGTATATTTTTTGCCGTTAGGAGATTCTTTATTTTCAAAAAATTTAGCTGCTTTATCAAATGTGGATTTAAATGGCTCTTTATCCGATTTCGCAACGAGCACTGTATTATCATTTAAAAGCTTCATAAACATATCTATATGACCGGTGCCATCTGACGGCTCGCCAGGATATCCGGCATACTCAAAAGTATAAATATTTTTAATCTTAAAATAATTTTTAAGCGTGGAATTAACCTCATCTTTTGATTTATCTGAGTTCCAGATATATGTTCTCTCGCTCATAAATAGATTACCATAAGTGTCAACCATAAAGTTACCGCCATCAAGAATTAAATCCGCTCCATAAACGGGAATGTTCTGAACCTCTCCTACTTTTTGAGGAACTGCATCATCATCCGGCCGATACTGATAATGCCTGTAAACTGTATCAACTATACCGACCTTTTCTAATTTCTTGGAAAGCCCGAAGGGACCATAATCCCTCATCCAGACAGTATCTACAGGTATTGAAAAATTAACATATTTTTCTTTAGGAACCCCGCTCATAGAAGAAGGTCCTGACATTACCCATATATAAGCGTTCGCCTGATTTGTAACCGCTTTGGCTATATCTTGCAACATCGTAGAGTATCCAGCGTAAGATATTAAAACCGCGGAAGCTGGTTCATACTCGGCTGGTATTCTGAAATCAGATGGCGGCAAAGCTTTTGATATGGATATAGAGTCCGTCTTCTTTTCTTCTCTTTTTAGATCGAGCCAGTTCGGTAATGGATCATTTATATTCTTTGAAAAAAGATTTAGTGAAAAAAGCAAAAAATATAATATAAGGATTCTACTCACCATATGATACCTCCAGTTAAAAGCATATAAATATATTTTAAGTTAGTAAAAGATAGTGTAAAGGGACTTAAGACCTAATTTCAAACAGGAATTATGGGCTTCAAATCCTAACAGATATTTTTGATGTTGAATTATGAATGATGGATTATAAATTATGGATTTTGAATTGCGGATTATGGATTTTGGATTTCTAATTCAAAATTAAACATTTATAATTTATAATCTTTTTAATTGTAGTTTCACCCCGACGTTTCAGTCGGGACAGGGAGCTTGCTCTGAATAGGAATAGAGATTGCTTCAATAGATTAGCAAGATGCCAATTCGCCTGCCTGACGGCAGGCAGGCAATGACCTAAGCAAAGTAAACTTTGCAACTACAAATAATAGGATTAAGGCAAAGCAAGCTTTGCGACTACAAGTTGAGGGGTCCAAAGACAAGCGAGAATTTAAGCCGAAAAAGGCAGTTGCTTGGAGTGAAACTCGGGACACGAGCACTCATTACCCCCACCAGGAATCGAACCTGGATCAACTGCTTAGAAGGCAGTTGCTTTATCCATTAAGCTATGGGGGCAGAAAAAGAGTAAGAAGTAAAAAACTGAGAAGTAATTGAGTGAACTTTAAATCTATATTTTATAAAAATTAGGTATTTTCAACAAACTTTATTGCATTTATTGCTGCCATACAACCCGTTCCTGCCGCGACTATCGCCTGCTTGTATGTCGGGTCTGCCACATCTCCCGCTGCGAAAACGCCCTTGACAGATGTCTGGAAATTTGAATCTACTATTATATATCCAAGTTCATCTATTCTTAATTTATTGCGGAAAATATCGGAATTAGGATGGTGTCCTATCGCGACGAAAATCCCATCAACGCCAATCTTTTTTGTCTCCTGTGTCTTTACATTTTTTATACTGATTGAGTTTACTTTTTTATCGCCTGAAATTTCAAGGGGTAGATGATCATATATAATCTCTATCTTTTGATTTGATTTCAATTTTTCCTGGAGTATATATGCCGCTCTTAATTTATCCCTTCTGTGTATAAGATAGACCTTTTTCGCAAATTTAGTAAGAAAAAGCGCTTCTTCCGCCGCACTATCCCCTCCTCCTATGACGCAAACAACTTTTTCTTTGTAAAAAAAACCATCGCAGGTCGCGCAGGCGCTTACGCCCTTTCCCTTGAATTTATCCTCGCCTTCTATATTTAGCCATTTTGCGTCGGCTCCAGTCGCTATTATTATTGATTTTGACTCATAATTTTTCGCCCCGGTTTTGATTATAAATGGGTTTCTTGATAAATCCACCTCCTTTGCAAATTCAGTTATAATATTCGCTCCCAATCTTTTTGACTGATTTATTAAATTATTCATAAGATCAAAACCGCTTACCGGCTTTTCAAATCCAGGAAAGTTTTCTATATCCATGGTCTGAAGCAACTGCCCTCCGGGAGTTGGTCCCGCTATTACCGTTGTCCTAAGTCCTGCTCTTGCACCGTATATTGCAGCCGTAAGCCCTGCGGGTCCTGAACCAATAATCGCTATATCTATTACTTCCATTATTCCTTCTTTACGCTTGCCATAGATGTCTCATTTTCCCAGAATCTTACTTCTTTAACATTTATACCGCGTTTTGTCATCTCTTTCATTATCGTTATGGCTATTACTTCTGCTGTCGGGTTATCTTTTGTAGTAAAAATTTTCTGCTGATTTTCAGATAAGACATCAACCAGCGGATCTTTTTCGGATAGTAAAACCCTGTGATCAAGGTTCTCATCAAGCCAGTTTTTAACCCTTTTTTTTACCTCAGCGAAATCCATAACCATACTCTGAGCGTCAAGTTTATCCGATTCTATTATCACCTCAATTTTCCCGTTGTGTCCATGCAAATTTTCACATTTTCCATTATAATTCAATAATCTATGAGCGTACGCTATTTGAAATTTTTTTTTAATTGAATACCTTGTCATAATTATATTTTACAAAATTAAAATCCCCCTTTTCTTATTCCCTGCCTGACCCCGCCCTTTTGATATAGACATAAAGTATTTTGCTTTTTATGAGATATGAGTGTGAAATTTAGTACAATATGCGTGTTATAGATTTTGTGTCAAAAGGGCGGGGCTGACGGCAGGCAGGCGCCCGCTACTGCTCACTTTATAAATATTTCGTCAGTATTTTTTATGGATTTGTTTTAAGACATTCTGGAAACTGGTTCTTTAAATCTTTCCAACTGACGGCATTTTCTCTGAATTTTTTGATTTCCTTTTTGTAAAATTTTTCAAATTTCAATATTGAAGAAATATTTTCTAATATTTCAACTCTCTGCTCTCTGTACAAATGCTGGATTGGCTCGGATAAAAGATAATAGTATTTCTTTTCAGCTTCTTCTTTTGTCATCTCCCCTCTTTTTACCCTTTCTATATAATTTTCATATATCTTATTGTAAAAATCATCTCCAATTACCGAGGTAAGCGAATCTTTTAAAGATAGATAATATTCCTTATAATAATTCAAATCATTTAAAGGATAATTGCAAAGCAAATCCTTTTTTTGAGATTCGTCAAGTATTAATTTTTCAAATGTATAAGGCGACAGGATATAGGCGCAGAATTTATCAAGAATATCATCTCTTAAAAACTTGTCTTCTTTTATTGAGTCAATTTTTGAATTATAAAGTATATACTCCATTTTTTCATACCAGGACAGCAGTAACTGTTCATAAGTCATATGATTTAAATTAAATTTTGTCTCAACTTTATAATGATATATTCCCTTTACTATTTCTGACTCAACAAGCGTCGGCGAATTTATCGCTGATTGAGGAATAAGAATCTCATTTTTATAATTTCTTTTTGTTTTTATGCAATTCTGGTTGTTAAATCCGAATTCTATATATGCCGGATATTTGGATAGATAAGTTATTAAATTTGATTTATTTGATTTTTCAATCTCTTCCAGCGAGTTTATTATCAGGGAATTATCAGAATATTTTTTTATATTAACGCTACAGGAGCAGAGAAACAGAAAAATAAAAATTAAAATATTTTTTTTCACTTATTCGCCCTTTCTATAATTTTAATAAATTTTTTGACAATATTTAGCGGTAATCCAACTACATTGTCGTATCTTCCCTTAATTTTAGCAATAAGCATATCTTTCCCGTCTTGAACAGCCCAACCGCCCGCTTTATCAAGATGTTTTGAAGCAATTTCTTTTATCTCGTCATCTTTTAATTTTCTCATATAACATTGGCTGACTTCCCAGTCGCATATTTCTATATTTTTATCAAGCCACATTAAGCAGACACCAGTATAGACCCTCTGCCATTTTCCGGATTGTGTTTTTAAAAACCTCATAGCATTGTCTTTGTTTTTAGGTTTCCCTATAATTTTTCCTTTACAGTAAACTATCGTATCCGCTGCGATAACAGGTTTGTCTGGATTTCTTGAAGCGACATATAAAGCTTTCTTTCTGGCGAGATTCATTACGATTAGATTTGGTTTCTTAAAATCAGTTTCTTCTTTTATTCTTGCCGGAATTATTTTGAATTTAATCTTATTTTTTTTAAGTATCTCTATTCTTCTTGGAGATTTAGAAGCAAGTATAAAACTCATTTGATTATTTGCTTGTATATTACAGCCGCGATAAATATCCCTGTTACAGTTGCTATGTTAAATTTAAAAACAAGTCCGAGCGTAAACTGTATCACGCCAAGGTCAACCGTCGTCGGATTTAAGCCGGTATTAACCGCGGTTGCAAGGATTGAGTTGACATTTCCGGTTTGAGAAAACCAGATTGAACCCAATTTATTTATAACGCTTCCAAAGAGCGTTCCCGTAACTACGACAATGAGTATGTGAAAGATGATCTTCATTTCTTATCCTCTTCTCTATCTATTGATATGTTTGAAGTAAAAAGCGTGTTGGCGCCGAGCCAGTCAAGATATTCATCCAAACCCTCTGAAATGTCGAGAAATATTATTTCTGGAACTGAGTAATTATGCATTGATTTAACTAAAAAAATTATATCCTTTACCAGTATCGTTTTAGTTTTTATTAGAAGTAAAATCTCGTCTGATTCTTCTATTTTATCTTTCCATCTATATATCGATTTTATTTTTTTTATTATATTCACGCAGGCGGCAAGTTTCTCATCAACTAATCTCCTGGCTATTTTTTTAGCCAGTTCTTCGTTATCTATCGTTACGAGGCATAATTTATATTTAGCCATAATAATATAATACAAATTTTTTGCTCTAATTTTATAAAAATGATAAATTATTTTTAGTATGGTTATTGTTCTAAACCTGAATATGGCTATAGATAAAACATTTTATATAGATGATTTTTCTACAGGCAAAACCTTCAGGAAAAACGCGGATATTTCAATTGCGGGAGGCAAGGGAGTTAATGTTTCAAGGGCTTTAAAGACGCTTGGGATTGAATATAAATTGTTTGGTATCTGTATGGGATTTAATGGAAAACTTATTATTGAAAAACTTAAGCGGGAGAAAATAGAAAATAAGATTGTGTATCAGAAAAACGGCGAATCAAGAAACTGCATAACGGTGGTTAATAAAAAAGGGCTTTCAACGGATATAAATGAAGAAGGCGAGCGAATAAAAAGAAAATCATATAACCTATTGTTAAAGAGTATAATTGACGAAATTCCTCAAAGTAATGGTTTATGTATTTCAGGTAGAAGTATAAAAGGAATAGATGAAAATTTTTATAGAAAGATAGTGAGAGCCGCTAAGAAAAAAAATCTTAATGTTTATCTTGATATAACCAGCAGATTTTTGAAAAAATCGGTAGAAGCCGGCGCCGATACGGTTAAAATAAACTCATCTGAATTTTTGGAATTTTCAAATAAAACCAATACCCTTTCCAATATAGAGAAAACTTTTAATAAATATAAAAAATACGGTTTGAAAAGATTTATAGTTACCGATGGACCCAGAGATATAATAGCGGTATCGGATAAGGAAGTAGTTACGCTAAAACCGCCGGTTCTATATGATTTTGTATCCGCTGTCGGAGCGGGCGATTCTTTTATGGCTGGACTTATATACTCGGATATCCAAAAATTTAATTTTAAAGAAAGCAGTGTCTTCGCAACCGCCTGCTCTATTTCTGATTGTAAGACGCTTGGCGCAGGAATAATAGATAAAAATTTAAAGGATATAATAAAAATAAGTAAGAGATTAGATGTGCTATGTAAATTAGGAGGAAAATATGGAAAAAATAAAAGAAATATTTAAAAAAGCGTATGATGAGTCAAGGAAAAATCTTACCGAAATAGAGGTTTATGAAATTTTTAAAATTTTAGGTCTTGATGTTCCGAAGTATTTTTGTATCAAAAAAGATGGAAATATTGAAAAGTTTTTAAATGATATTTCCTATATAAAAACGCCCAGGATTGTCTTAAAAATTATCTCTTCAATCAACCTTCATAAGACCGACTCGGGAGGCGTTAAGGTCGTGGAAAATTCTTATAATAAACTAAAAGAAGCGTCTATTGAACTTTTGAAATTCAATGATATAGATGGAATTATGGGCGTTGAGTTTATATCCCATTCCCCTTTTTCGCTCGGCGAGGAACTTCTGCTCGGGGCAAGAAGTGATGATGCCTATGGTCCGATTATTGCTTTAGGTCCCGGCGGCACTCATACCGAAAGTTTTGTTAAAACGCTTAATAAAGAATTCGGGGTTTCTTTTATGCCCGTTCTTTCGGTAAAAGATGATAGAGATATCTCTTCCTTTATTGACGGTTGCTGGATACTTAATTACTGTTTCGGGAAGGTAAGGGGGCTTAAGCCATTAATTGATAAATCAGAGGTTTCAAAATGGATATCCCGGGTTTCAGACCTGGTGAAGAGATTTAATGATTCATCTGATGACTTCGCTATAGAGGAAGTTGAAATTAATCCTCTTGCTCTTTCAAACCGTAAATTATACTCGCTTGACGGGGTTCTCAGATTTAGAAAGTCCAAAAAATTTAAAAGAAACATTCCATCCAGAGATTCTATTAGAAGCATAGTTGATCCTGCGAGTATCGCTGTAATCGGGGTTAGCGAGAAGAAAATAAATATGGCGAGAATAATACTTAATAATACTATTAAAGCGGGTTTCAGCCAGGATAAGATATTTGTTATAAAAGATGGAGTTAAAGAAATAGACGGAGTTAAGGCGTATCCGAATATAAATTCGCTTCCTTTTAAAATTGATATGTGCGTTGTCGCGGTATCAGTTGATAATGTAATAGATGTTTTAAAGGAAATTAGGGATAGCGGAAAGGTAAACGGAGTTGTTTTAATAACCGGCGGAATTGGCGAAAAAAGCGGAAGCGAAAATATAGCGACAAATTTAATTTCGATTATAGAGGAAGCAAGAGAAAAAAATCAATCCTTTGCTTTAAATGGCGGAAACTGTATGGGAATAGTTCTAAACAGAGCAAAGGTGAATACTTTTTTCATACCTGAGTATAAGATGAAATATCCTTTAGGTAAAAATCCGAATATGGCTAAAACCGCGTTTGTAAGTCAGAGCGGCGCTTTTGTTATCTCTACTCTTACCAGGATTCCTCATATAATCCCTGATTATACGATTACAGTTGGAAATCAACAGGATATCACTGTTGTTGATTATCTTGATTATTTTGTTGATTCCGATATTGAAGTTATCCTTTCATATATAGAAGGCTTTAAATACGAAGATGGAATAAGATTGATTGATATTATAAAAAGGGCTAAAGAAAAAGGAAAGACAGTTGTTCTTTATAAAGCAGGAAGGACATCTTTAGGTCAGAAGGCTGTTATGGGACATACGGCATCTATCGCGGGCGATTATCTTGTTTCAGAAAAACTATTATCATTGGCGGGTGCTATCGTCTGCGATAACTTTGATGAGTTCTGCGATATGGCTTTTCTCTCGACATATCTTGCTAAAAAAAATCTTAGCAGGGAGACATTTATGGTTTCAAATGCGGGTTTTGAAACCACCGGAATGGCTGATAATATAAAAATATTGAATGCCAAGGCGCCTTCCCAGTCGCTAAAATCGAAGGTTGATGAGATTCTTAAGAAACACAAACTTGATTCTTTAGTCGATTTTAAAAATCCGATGGATATAACCCCTATGGCAGGCGATGAAGCTATAAGCGATATAATAGAATCTATTTTGAAATCCTGTGAGTATCAGAATCTTCTTGTCTCAATGGTTCCTTTGACTCCGAGCATGAATACTCTTCCACAATCTTCTAACTATCCGGATAAACTTGAAAAGTCCTTTTTAAATAAAGTATCTTTAATGATTAAAGAGACAAAAAAGTCCGTGATTTTTTGCGTGGCAAGCGGTTCTCTTTATGACCCTTATGTAGATTATGCTATAGAAAAGGGTTTTGTGGTATTTAGAGACGCTGACAGGATGGTAAGGTCTTTTGAGAAATATATATCATTTAGAGGCAAGGTATAAAAAGTGAGACGTAAGCAGGTGAGAAAGTGAGAAATGTTGGATTATGGATTATGAATTTTGGATTGTGGAGTCCCGAGCTTGCTCGGGAAGAGACAGTTGTAGTTTCACCTCCCAGCACTCAACTAAAGGGATGGTTGGGAAATTTTTCGGGTAGCAAAGAATTTTGTCTTTAAACAGTTTAGTATATAAGAGGGTTATTGAGTGCTGGGGAGTTTACTCTGAAATAGCATCCCGACGTGACGTCGGAGTGCCACTACAAAATTGGTAGCTGGCGAGCGACGAGCGATGAGTGACGAGTAACGAGATACAAGTAACAATTTGCTTCAAGGAGGTTTTATGGAAAATTTTATTTATTCTAATCCGACTAAAATAATATTCGGTAAAAACACGGTCTCGAGAATAGGAAAGGAATCTTTAAAATACGGTAAAAAAGCCCTTATGGTTTACGGGAAATCAAGCATAAAAAACAATGGCGTTTATAATATAATTGTTGATTGCCTTAAAAAAAATAATATTGACTTTGTTGAGCATAGCGGGGTTAAACCGAATCCGATATTATCCCATGTTAAGGAAGGAATTCTTAAATTTAAAGAGAATAACTGCGATTTCATAATTGCCGCCGGCGGAGGAAGCGTTATAGATGAATCAAAAGCAATATCAGCGGGCGTATTCTATGAAGGAGATGTCTGGGATTTTTTTATAGATAAAGCCGAAATAAAAAAAACAGCTCCGTTGCTTGTTATTTTAACTATTCCCGCTACGGGTTCGGAATCAAATGGCGGTTCTGTGGTTACCAATGAGCGAACGCTTCAGAAATACTCCGCTCATTCTCATCTTTTATTTCCTAAGGTTTCAATACTTGATCCAACCACTACATTTTCACTTCCTGAGATACAGACGGCGTATGGTTGTGTAGACGCTATTTCACATTTATCCGAAGGTTTTTTTACTACTTCTGATAGGGATTCCATTATAACCGATAATTATGTTTATGCCGTTATAAAGTCGCTTATAGAAGCCACCGATAGAATATTTAAAAATCCAAAGGATTACAATGCGCGAGCCACATTTATGTGGAGCGCTACGCTTGCTTTAAATGGCCAGCAGGCGCTTGGCTATAAATCGGTAGAATTTGTAAATCATATAATAGAACATTCTTTAAGCGCGATCTATGATATTCCTCACGGACTCGGACTTTCAATAATATTTCCCGGTTTTTTAAAATACCTTATTGAAAGAAAAGATTTGGAAAGAATACTTAAATTTGGAAACGCGGTATTTAATATTGAAAATGACGGAACGAAAAAGAATGCGAAAAAAACGGTTGAAAAAATTGAAGAATTATTTATAAATATGGGTTTGAAAATAAGGCTTTGCGAAAACTCAATCTTTGAATCTGATTTTAATAAAATAGCCGATAATTCGTTAGAACTCGGGAAACTCTGGGGATGGAGTTATTCTAAGGAAGACGTTTTAAAAATACTGAATTTTTGCAAATAAAAACTTCCAATTTCTTTTTTTTGAGTTTAACTTTTTACTTTATATATTAGGACTTATTTCCTAAATTTAAGGGGGTCTTTTTTAATTGATAAATATTTATAATTTAATATAATATTAAGTGAGATATTGCTTTTAGGAGTTTTGATGGATAGAATAAAAATTTATAAACAGGGAATTGAATATGAAAAAGATTAAACTATTAATATTATCATTATTTGTTACTTCTATTTTTTTATCGGCGGTTGATAATAGCGATATTGAAAATTTAAATATTAATAGCGTAAAAGCAAGTTCCGTTCCTTCGGTCTCGGTAAAATCTTATAATGGGAGGGCAAGGGAATTATGGCTTAAAGCGAGTGAAAAATACTCTGAAAAAAACTTTACTCCTCAAAAAGTTACAAGACTTGATAGCAAAGCCAATTATATGGTTATGCTTCAGGGATTTCACTGGTATGCCGATAGTTACTGGTATAATCCTCCAAATGGCTGGTGGGGCGTTTTGAGGGATAAAGCAAAAGATATAGCCAATTCTGGTTTTGGAATGGTATGGTTTCCCCCCGTCTCAGTCGGAAGTTATTCTCCGAAGGAATGGTATAACCTTGATTCTCAATGGGGAAAAGAGGACTATTTAAGACAGGCAATTAACGAGATGCATAAATACGGGATATATGTAATTGCCGATGTGATTTTAAATCACAGAAATGGGACGAATGACTGGGCTGATTTTAAAAATCCGGACTGGCCAACCACCGTTATAGTCCAGGATGATGAATGGAAGGGTTTACCAGATAAGCCCTATAATGGCAAAAGCCCCAACTATGATGAAGGGCAGGGAGAATGGGGATGCAGGGATTTAGACCATAAAAATTCTTTAGTTCAACAGGATACAAAAGTTTTTATGAGGTGGCTTAAAAATGATTTAGGTTTCGACGGTTGGAGATATGATATGGTAAAAGGTTTTTCTCCATCTCATATAAAAGATTATAACGATGCGTCTCAACCAGTATTTACTGTTGGCGAGTATTATGATGGAAATAGACAGCTGGTTGTAAACTGGGTAGATGGAACGGATGATTCAAGTGGTAAAAAAAACGCATCAAGTGCTTTTGATTTCCCGACAAGATTTAATCTTATCCAGGCAATAGAATCCGAAAGATATGAGATATTGAATGATAATGGAAAGCCATCTGGCTTGATTGGCTGGTGGAGCGAGAAATCGGTAACATTCGTAGAAAATCACGACACATCCCCAAGAGATCCTAATTTCATAGCGAATGCATCCCAGGAATATAAGATTCAAAGAATGATGGGGTATGCGTATATTCTAACCCATCCAGGAGTTCCATGTGTTTTCTGGCCACATTTCTATGATTGGGGCAATGATTATAAAAATGCGATAATAAAACTTATTCAGATAAGGAAAAAAGCGGGTATAAGTTCAACAAGCCCGATAAAGATACTTGCCGCTCAGAACGAACTTTATGCCGCTTTAATAACCGGTGATAACTACTATTTGGTTTTAAAACTTGGTAAAAACTGGGGATGGTATCCCGGGGACCAGTGGACGCTTGAAACAAGCGGCGAGAGATACGCCGTCTGGACTCTTCCTAAATAAAAATATTTATAAAGTGAGCAAGTGAGATGACGGCTCACAAAAAATTGCTCACAGCTGACAGCTCACGACTCACAGATATAAGCAAGTGAGAGACGAAATATGGATTAGAGATGTTGAATTATGGATGATGAATTGTGGATGTTGGATTATAAATTATCATCCACCGCGGGATGAGATTACTTCGCTACGCTCGTAATGACAGCTGAAGCAGTCACTTCGCTTTGCTCGTAATGACTCAAAAGTCAG
>Ga0078972_1005145_pt1 | contig 33952 bp, 30 predicted proteins | sample YelNatPaOPGAMG01_FD_67568 | JGI IMG/M metagenome (GOLD analysis project Ga0078972, IMG submission 67568) | Hot spring thermophilic microbial communities from Obsidian Pool, Yellowstone National Park, USA - OP-RAMG-01 (SPADES assembly) (version 2) | ecosystem: Environmental > Aquatic > Thermal... | reverse complement strand
ACCGGAGAATCCTATCTTCACCTTTTCTGGCATAACGCTGCACGGCAGAGCACGGTGGCCGGCCGAAACTGTGCAGGCGTCCCGACCGAATATCGAGGATCGCAGAACCTCTTGAATGTGGAAGTCTTTGGACATCATGTCGTGGGCTTTGGCTTTACGGAGGCCGCGCTCCACCGTTTCAAAGATATCGATGCCTTTGGTGGCGACCTATCCGATCTTTCGGTCGTCGAGGAGGAGAACGGGAACTGCTACTTCCGGCTCGTTGTCAAGGGAGATCGGGTGATGGGAGGGCAGTTTATTGATGTGGGGCAGAGGGAGCGCGACGTCGGCCTCCTTTGGAGCTTCATCACCCAGAGGCGGAGCGTGGGGGGGTTGATCCGGATTCTCGAAAACGAGGCGTTGTTGAAGCAGAAGCCCTGGGCTCGTCGATTGGACCCTTTTTTCGCAACAGAAAAGGGAAGGCTTTCAATGAATAGGGAGAAACGATGATGGACAAAGCGTTGGTGATCAATCCGGAAAAGTGTACGGGATGCCACTCGTGTGAAATGGTCTGTTCCCTCCATCACGACGGAGAATGTAGCCTCATTCTCTCAAGAATCGGGATCATGAAGACGGGCGGTGGAGGGTCGAGGGAGAACATCCCCATGGTGTGTCAGCAGTGCCGTGATCCTCTTTGTGCGGAAGCCTGTGTCATGGGCGCCATTTCTCGAAATGAGGAGACTGGAGCCCTGATCGTCAATGAGGATCTTTGCATCGGCTGCAAGACCTGTGTGATCGCCTGCCCATTGGGAGGAGTCCTCTATCATGCGATGAAGGCATACGCCATGAAGTGCGACCTCTGTGATGGTGATCCTCAGTGCGTCAAATCTTGTGTCTACGGCGCCCTCGAGTATCTCCCCATGGATGAGTGGGGAAGGCGAAAGCGGTTGAAGGGAGCTGAGAACCTCGTCAGGCTTTTTGATGTGCTCTATAGGTAACCGTCCGTTGCATAGCGGAATCCCAAAGAGGGCCCCCTGTGCAGGGATGTTTGGAACGTCGTAACGCCTATCACGAAACAAACAGATCCGGAAGGAGTCCTACTATGAAAATCGGAGGTTATGGGGGTCAGGTTTTATTCATCGATTTGACCACGCAGACGATTAAGAAGGAACCTCTGGACATGGAGATGGCCAGAAAGTTCTTAGGGGGGTTCGGGTTGAACTGCAAGTTTGCATGGGATCTCCTTGATCCTCAGGTAGATCCTTACTCTCCCGACAACATCATTTTCATGGGCATGGGTCCTTTGATCGGGACTGCGGCTCCGGTGTCTTCGAAACATTCCGTCATGAGCAAATGGCCGTCCACAGGAACCATCTCTCCAGGGACAGCAGGAGGGGATTTCGGGCTCAACCTCAAGCTCTCAGGATATGACCAAGTGATCATCAAGGGAAAAGCTGAGAGACCCCTCTACATCCGGATCTGTGGTGACGAAGTCGAACTTTGCGATGCGAAGGAACTGTGGGGAAGGGATAACTACGAAACGACCGACTGGCTCTGGAATCGCCATGGCCGCAACTACGCCGTGTTGTCCGTGGGGACGGCAGGAGAGCATCTGGTAAACACCACGATCTGCCTGGTCGACAAGTATACCTCTTGGGGAAAGGGGGGACTTCCGGCCATCATGGGGTCGAAGAAGCTCAAAGCCATCGTGGCTTACGGCAACAAAGGGATCGCCGTTTCAGATCCCGAGAGGCTGACTCGACGAACACAGGAGATTTTGGAACGTTTCAGGAAACATCCCGATTATCAGAAGCTCGTCGATCTGGGAACGATGGATGGGTTTGCCGGATGGGCCGATGTCCATGGGATGTCGATGAACAACTGGACAGGGCGATTTCCAACAAAAGAGGCTTATCGTCTCTACGGAACGGACTATTATCTGGAGCAGATTAAAGCGGGAAGGTGCGCGGATCCGACCTGTCCCATCGGGTGCAAGGATCACGTGAAAATCAAGAAAGGGGAGTTTGCGGGTACGGAGGCCTGGGTTTCGTCCTTCTATGGTCGTGTCGTTCACATGGCCGCGCGGTGTCAGGTCGGAAGCTATGAGAAGGCGGTGAAGGCCCAGGAGTTTTTCCAGAGGACAGGGCTTTGCATTCACTCGTATACCGCCCTGATCGATTGGGCGGTGGAGCTCTACCAAAGAGGCATTTTGACAAAGGAGGATACGGGAGGCGTCGCGTTGAAGCACGATTTCGAAACGACGATGCACCTCGCCGAGCAGGCCAATCGCGGGGAAGGTCTTGGCGGTGTCTTGTCGAAGGGCTACAAACAAGCGATCAAGGAGATCGGCCGGGGTTGCGAGAAGTATGCCGTCCAAGTCAAAGGGATGGAACCTCTTTACGATCCTCGTATCAATCGTCTATCCGGTCCAGAACTGAATCAGGTCGTCAACCCGAGGGGGGCTCATGCTCCTCAGGGCTGCATTACGCTCTATATGTCAAGAGATCTGCCGGCTGAGGCGTTTCGACCATGGCTTGAGGATCGAGGGGTTCCGAAGGAAGCGCTCGAACGGATTTTCCCTCGACCGGGATACTTTAATATCGCCCGCATGCTTCCTTATGGTGAAGATTGGGTGGCCTTCATGAATGCCGTGGGAATGGGATGCCTGAGAGGTCGAGTCGATCACTTCTTCAAGGGAGAGGATTGGGCCGAAATCTACTCGGCGGTGACGGGGTTCGGGACTTCTCTGGAGGAGTTGCGGAAGGCAGCGAGGCGCAATTACACGCTTTACAAGGCCCTCAATGTGCGGGCAGGCTTTTCCCGTAAGGACGACGTCTTTCCGGATCGGTGGTTCGAACCCCTCCAGACCTCCGATCGTGGAACGATGGTTCTTTCTGATTATTTTGGGAACCCCTTGAGCAGGCAGGACTGTGAGCGGCTGCTCGACGATTATTACGATGAAAGGGGTTGGGATATCAAAACAGGCATTCCTACAGAGAAGACGCTGAGAGACCTCGATCTGGGGGAGGTGGGCGAGGAGCTTTCGAAGGTTGTACGCTCACGGTGAAATGACGGAATGGGTTTCTCTGGCCGATAGAACGACATAAAGAGGACAGATCTAAGAGGAGGAGCCGAACATGGCGGATTGTGCGAATTGTGGGTCGTATGCGTGTCGAACCAATCAAAAGGAGAAGGCTCCGCCCGATTGCCCGATGAATCAGTTTCCCGAGGCCTATGAGGAGACGATGGAGGAGTACCTCAAACCAGAAACCCTCCGGATGGCCCGAGCGGCTGCGATCGTCGAGGCGACAGGGTACGGAAAATGGACCCGCCTCGAGGAGATCATCGAGTTTGCCTGGCGGATGGATTTCAAGAAACTGGGACTCGTGTTCTGCTCGGGCCTGAGAGCCGAGGCGAGGAAAGTGGCCAAGGTTCTCAAGGCCGCGGGATTTCAGGTTGAATCGGTCTGCTGTAAAACGGGTTCAAAACCGAAAGAACTGCTGGGGCTCAAAGAGGAGGAGAAGGTACGTCCGGGAACCTTTGAGCCTATGTGCAATAACATCGCTCAGGCCAAGATCCTCGGCCGAATCAAGACGGACCTGAATGTCCTGATGGGCCTTTGCGTGGGTCACGATTCCCTCTTCCTGAAACATTCCCGGGCCCCCGTCACCATCCTTGCGGTGAAGGATCGTGTCCTGGCCCACAACCCTTTAGGAGCCATCTACGCCGAGCATTACTACGAAACGAAACTCGCCGGCCACAAGAAACCTTCTCCCCTTTGAGCCAGAGACCCTGCGCGGCCTAAAGCATTTTCCCTTGAGTCTCAGGTTGGTCTCCATTGACAGGACAGCTGCCCTGAAACATAATGTGAAGAAAGCCTTATTACGGGAAAGAGGAGGAGACAAAGCGATGGAGCAGTGGGAAGCGTTTTATCGGGCCAAACAGGTTGAAAGAACGATCGAGGCATTGAAGAAGAACCGCTTCGAAGCCCTCTACGTGCCGGATGGGAAAGCGGCTGTGGAGGAGGTTCTCAAAAGGATCCCGGAAGGGGCGAGCGTCGGGATGGGAGGCTCGGTGACCTTGAGCCAGATCGGGTTGATCGACGCCCTCAAGGAGCGAAAGATCCCTTTCATCTGGCCTCAGACCCAGGCCAAGACGCCCGAAGAGATGCGAGAGCTCTTTCGGAAGTGCTACGCCGTGGATGTTTTTCTTTCAGGGACGAATGCGGTGACCGAGGACGGAAAGCTTTTCAACATCGACGCCACAGGAAACCGGGTGGGCGCCATGTTCATGGGGCCCCTCAAGACCATTGTGGTCACCGGCGTGAACAAGATCGTCAAAGACCTCGACGAGGCGGAGAAGCGGGTAAGACAGTGGGTGGCCCCTCAAAACGCGAAGCGGCTCAACCGCAAAACCCCTTGTGCTGAAACGGGCGTTTGCAGTGATTGCAGCTCTCCCGACCGCATCTGTAATATCTTTGTCGCCCTCGTTAAGAAGCCGGCGCGGACCGATGTGACCGTGATCCTCATCGGCCAAACCCTGGGGATGTGAAAAACAGGGATGAAGAAGACGGAAGGGTGATACGACAATCCAGAGCCACAGCTCCCTTTTCAAGGACTTTGACAGGGTTGATGTCGATCCCCTCGATTTCAGGAAAGTCCGTGACAAGCTGGGAGAGCCTGAGGAGGCTGTCGACCAGGGCTTCCACATCGAGAGGCTTCTCGCCCCGCACCCCCTTCAAAATCTTCGAGCCCTTCAGTTCCGAAATCATTCCATGAGCTTCTGCGCGGGTGATGGGCGCTACTCGCAGAGAGGTGTCAGCAAGGATTTCAACGTAAATCCCTCCAAGGCCGAAGAGCACGACAGGTCCAAAAGAGGGATCCCGCTTCGCTCCGAGAATCACCTCTTTCCCCTCAGCGACCATGGCCTGGGCGAGGACCCCCGAGCCTCGGTTCCCGCTCAGGGAGATCAGTCGTTCATAAGCCTTTTCAGCCTGTGCGAGGGTTTCGATATGAAGTATCACTCCTCCCACATCGGATTTATGGACGATGTCCGGGGAAGCGGTTTTAAGAACCAAGGGCCTCCTTATCTCGTCCATCGCCCTTTTCAGATCCTCCTTCCGATCCACGACACGATACGGGGCCACAGGGAGTCCATAGGCCTCAATGACTCCCAACGCCTCCGTGAGGGAAAGATTTCGTTTCTCTCTCGTAACCCTCTCGATGATCTTTCCGACGCGATCACGGTCTACCGGGTAGAGGGGTGGCTTCTCCCTTTGGCAGGCTTTGCGAAGGTGATGATCTCTCGAAACCGCCAGAGCAGCCAGAGCGTCGAGAGGCTCGGCAAAGATGGGGTAGTCGATCGTCTTCTTGATGTAGGCTGTTTCTTCTTCGTCGGTGATGTAGCAGAGGGCTACGGGTTTTTGATAACGAAATGAGAGTTCTTTCATCGCGGTGATCAACCGTCGCGAGGGCTCCTTTTCTTCGGCGATGGCACCGTGTTGAAAGAGAACACCATCGACCCCTTCGATCTTGAGAACCTCTTCGAGAATCTTGGTGTAAAGATCGAAGTCGAAGAGGTCACCGAGATCGAGGGGATTGGTCGGCCGGATCACCTTGGCGCGAAAGTACTGATGGACTTGTTTTCGAAAGGATTCGGCAAGGGGGCAGAGACGAAATTCGTGTGCTGCAGCTCCATCGGCGGCCACGATGGCCATGCCTCCCGAGCGGCTCACGACAACCAGGTTGTTTCCCTTCATCGCTGGTAGGGAAAGGATTTTCACGGTGTTGACAAAGGTTCGAAAATCCGTGACGCGGACGATATCGACCTGCCTGAGGGCTGCATCGACGATACGATCGTCATTGGCCAGAGCGGCTGTATGAAGCCTTGCGATCTCCCGGGAACTCTCTGCCGTATTCGCTTTATGGACAAGGATCGGTTTCGAGGTGGACCGGGCAAGCTCCATCAACTCTCTTCCCCTTTCGAGGCTTTCGAGATAGAGGCCGATCATTTCGGTTTCGGGATCCTTGATGAGATATCGAAGGAAGTCGATTTCGTTGAGATCGAGCTTGTTGCCCATGCTCACCATTTTCGAGACACCGACGTTGGCGCTTGAGAGGAGGTTGAAATAGGAAAACGAAACCCCTCCGCTCTGAGCGAGGATGGAGAGCTTCCCCTTACGCATGGCCCCGTGTTTGAGGCTGACAAAGGGGACGACAAAACCGTTCTCCATGTTGAAAATCCCGATCCCATTCGGGCCGACGATCCGAATTCCCCAGCGCCGGGCCGCCTCGAGGGTTTTCTCTTCGAGCTTCGCGCCTTCTTCCGAATATTCCCTGAACCCGCCGGTCTCGATCACTGCCCAGGGTATACGTTTTCTACCGCAGGCCTCCAGGATCGCGGGAACCGTGGGAGCAGGAGTGAGGATTACGGCCACATCGATTCCTTCGGGAAGCTGATCGAAAGAGGTGAGGATCCTTCTGCCGAAGAGTATACCTTCCTTCTTGCCGATAAGAAAGATTTCTCCCCGGAACTGAAACTCAAAAAGGTTGCCCACAATACATCGGGCCAGGTTCTCGGGATTTTCCGAGACACCGATGACGACGACCGCTTCGGGATAAAAAAGCTTTTCCACGTTTCCCCCTCCTCCGCTCGAATCATATAACGGCCGTCTTGCGTTTTCAACCCGAAAAGGCCCGACCTGGTCATGCCTCTGTTTGGCGTGCGGGGGGAGGCCTTTCTCGCAACGTGTCAGTATCGGTTGCTCTCAAGGAAAAGACTGCGGCAAGGGGAGTCGGACTTACTTCGTGAAATAGGAGCAGTAATACCCGTGGATTTTATTCCCGCAAAAGCCATTTCCAGAGGGGAAGGAAGTGAAGGGTTTTCCCTTTAACCTTTTCGCTGGCCTCTTGGCTTTCAGTTATCACGAGGCCCGATTTTATTCGGAACCGATCCATCACTTCGAGGAGTCCTTTCAACTCCCTTTCTTCCTTCTCCTTGGCGAGGGTGTAACACACTTGAATGGCCTCTTGGGGCCCGCGGGTCGTTCTAATAAGGAAGTCACACTCATTCTTATTCTTCCAGTAAAAGATCTCGTTCTGTTGGTGGAGAAGGTGAAGAAAAACCACATTTTCGTAAAGCCTACCCAGATCTTCAGAAAACCTCAAGGAAATTGTATTTCTCAGGCCCGTATCGATAGAATAGACTTTTCTCGGGTTGACCTCCTGTTCTTTTAGGGAGTAGGAGAACTTCCTCGTAAAAAAGATCAGATAAGGTTCGGTGAGAAAGGTCGAAAACCTTTCAACCGTATCCACCGGAATTCCCAGATAGCCTTTTATCTTGTTAAATGAAATAGGTGAGGCCACGCTCGTCAGATAATATCGGGCCAGAGATCTGAGCTTGTCAGGTTTCCGGATGGCATATCGACCCACAATGTCTCGGTTTATGACATCCTCAAAGTAACGGGACAGGATCTCTCGTTTTTCACTCGCTAGCACCACCTGCGGGAAACCGCCCCATTCAAGATATTCTCTCAAGAGTCGCCTGATCGCGGCGCGCTCTCTGGTAGGGACCAGTTCGGGTTTCGATCCGACCTCGATATTTTTGAAGAGAAGAAATTCTCTAAAAGAAAGGGGATAGACCACAAGACCTACGTACCTTCCGGTCAGAGCGCTACCGTATTCTCTGCTCAGGAGCCTCGCAGATGATCCTGAAACAAAGAGGTTCGCTTCCTTCCGCTCATGCAATGACCCCACGAACTTCTCCCAGGCGGGGACAAGGTGAATCTCATCCAGGAAAAGGAAAGGCTTGGTTTTGGGTTCAAGCCATTCCAGATAGGCCTCCCAAATGGCTTGAAGGAGTTGAACCGAAAGCTCACCCCATCTCGGGTCCTCCAGATTGACGTAAAGAGTGGATTGGGATTCCAGACCTCCATCGATCAGGGCCTTCATGTATTGGAGCATCAGTGTGGACTTACCCGCCCTTCTGACACCCACGATGGTTACAATCTGGCCTGTAGCAAGCAATCTTTTCATCTGGTCGAGGTAATGCTGCCTGAGTATCCCCGTTTCTCTGATTCCCTTCCAAAAGTTCCAGTCGGTCAGGACCTCGATCATCTTCGCTTTTTCCATAGCCCAATCCTTCCGATATATCGGTTAAAAAGTGGCTTTTTTTACCGACAAAGTCAAGAAGATTCTCATCCGAGGCAATGCTTCCGTTTCGGGGGGCCAGACTTCCGCATCAGGCCATGCCGGCAACAATGATTCGGCGGGACGCTAAACCAGTGGAGAAGACGGCAGACTTCGATCTTACTTTCGGAGGGAGCGGAGCTCTTCTTCGACTTTTTCAGTCAAGAAAATCTTCAGCAAAGACTGATAAGGGACGTCCCTTCGCTTGGCGAGAGCCTTCAGATGCGCTATCAGCGATTCTGGAAGTCGGATTGAGATCGTCCTGGTCGACGGTCTCAGATTTTCAAAGATGACGCTCTTGGCTTTGGAATAGTCGACGTATTCCGTCGAATCATGGCTCGCCCAGAACTCAAACTCCTCCTTCTCGTTCCTAAATCTCGGGAGTTCCTTCCCTCCCTTGTTTTCCCTAAGGCGTAATCACGCGCCTCGTCCTTTGAATGTCTTTCATCCTCTGCGACCAAAAGCGGCTGGCTGAGAAAGACTTCTTCGCACTCGACGTAGCTGACATGATGCTTTTCCCAATTCTTTTCGATAGTTCCCTCATCCCAATCGAAACCTTCAACGTGAGATAAACGATCCATCCCTGATCTCCGGCAATCGAGGTTTAAGAACCGGCTCCAGCGCTTGACTCATGCTAACTTGCTGTAAATGAAAGCGCTATCTGGGCGTTCACTTTTGGGAGAGGACCCACAAAAGTAAACCCGCTTGATTATCCGACGCTGCTTTGAGCCCCACGGGGTGTCTGGGCAGACCTGGAGTAACCGTCCGCCTTGGATCCGAATCAGTGTCGGCCTTCCATCAGAGTTGGTGTCCGAAACACATCGGAATATGCAATATGCTTCAAGGAGGTCGAATGGAGACTCAATATTCCATTGTTCCAATTGCGGAGCGAAGCGGAGCTAAGTTCCAGAGATGGCCCCCGTCTGAAATCCCCCCATGCTTCCAGCTTGTCATATGACTTCTACCTCTTCTTTTCGAGGTTTTCAAGGGTTTGTTCCATAGAGCGCCCCCGTTTCTGAATGCTCTGTTAGGGTTCAGATTATAGGCCAAATAGAAACCTTTGCCGAATCTGACGTCCCATTTTTAACAGAACCCTTGACATTTAGTTATTTCTCCGTATAATCATAGAACCATAGAAACCATCAGGAGGTGCCATTATGGACGTTTTAAGAAAATGTTGGGTGATGTGCTGCATCGTCATGGTTTTTATTTTCTTGGGCGTTTCCTCTGGCGTAACCCAGGAGATTCGGGGCCCTATCAAGATCATCGTTCCTTATGCACCAGGAGGCAGTTCGGATATTGTAGCTCGTCTGATCGCGGATAAGCTGAAAGACCTTTTGGGCCAGCCGGTCATTGTGGAGAACAAACCAGGGGCCGGCGGGCGGATTGGAACCGAGTATGCTAAAAATCAGCCGGCGGACGGGAGTTCGATGCTGATCATGAATCCCGCCCTGTTTGTGGTGAGTCCTTTGGTTTATTCTAAGCTTACCTATGATCCGGATGCCGATTTCAAACCTCTTTCTCAAGTCCAGATCTATCATTTTGTCCTCTCTGTTCCGGCCTCCTCGCCCATTAAGGATGTCAAAGGTTTAATCGAGTGGATGAAGAAAAATCCAAAACAGGCCAACTACGGTTCCCCTGCGACCGGAAGCCTGCCGCACTTCTTTGGGCTGATGGTTGGGAAATATGCCGGTGTCGAGATGGTACATGTCTCGTACAACGGCTCCGGGCCCCTCATCACAGCCTTGATCGGCGGGCAGATTCCTATGGGAGTGGATACCTTCGATGCCCAGTTCAAGTATCATCCTGAAAAAATTCGCATCCTCGCTACAGCTGGGGCTAGCCGTAAGCATCCCGAGATCCCAACATTTAAAGAGTTGGGTTATGTGGATATTGAGGGTGTCGGCTGGAATGGTATTGTGGTTCCGGCCAAGACACCTCAGGCCATCATCGATAAGCTGAGTCAAGCCGTCGTGAGGGTGGTCAAGATGCCTGAGGTAAAACAAAAGCTCGATCAAATTGGAGCCGAAGCCACCGGCACCACCGCTGAGGAGTTTGCCAGGATTATCAAGCGGGACCGGGAAAAGTGGGGGCCCATCATCAAAGCCTCTGGATATAAGGCGGATTAATTTTACTCAGATATGATTTGAGGTTCTCACCTCGCGTTAACAGGTTGGCCCCACGTCTTGTAGGGGTCAACCTGGTTGCGTTGAATCTCTTTTGTTACCAAAAAATGGATTATGCACATTAAGAATCCTAAGGATTTTAAAGCGGGCCTCCTCTTTATACTTTTTGGCGTCGCCGCATCAGTATTCGCCAGGGGTTACTCCCTCGGCACAGCCGCTAAGATGGGGCCCGGATATTTTCCGCTTTTTCTGGGCCTAATGCTGACTGCCTTAGGATTGATCATCTCCTTGAAAAGCCTCTCCAAAAGAAGAGAGACAACGAAAAAAGAGCTGATTCGGTTTCGTCCCGTTGTCTTTGTTCTTTCCTCCATTGTTCTTTTTGGTCTGTTACTCTACCCCCTCGGAATGATTTTTTCGACTCTTCTTTTGGTAACGATCTCAAGCATGGCAAGCGATGAGTTCAATATGAAGGTAGCTCTTTGGAATGCTATTGTTCTGACCCTGGTGATTCTCATCATTTTTGTCTATTTCCTCCAGTTTCAGATTCCGGTATTCCCTGCTTTTTTAAGGGGACGAGTCTGATTTTACAGGAGGAGAGTTCAAATGGACCTTATTTCGAATCTGGCACTGGGTTTTCAGACCGCAATCTCTCCTCAGAATCTGCTTTACTGTTTCCTTGGGACACTGATTGGGACACTCATCGGAGTCCTCCCCGGGATTGGGCCGGTCCAGACGATTGCGATTCTCCTCCCAACGACCTTCGCCTTACCTCCCGTTTCGGCTCTCATCATGCTCGCGGGCATCTATTATGGAGCTCAGTATGGAGGCTCTACGACCTCTATCCTGGTCAACGTGCCAGGAGAGGCTTCTTCGGTGGTGACCTGTCTGGATGGTTATCAGATGGCACTTCAGGGCCGAGCTGGAGCTGCCCTGACCATCGCTGCTCTTGGGTCATTTGCTGCAGGGTGTTTTGCCACGTTTCTGATCGCAGTCCTTGCCACCCCTTTGTCCGAACTGGCTTTCAAGTTCGGACCGGCGGAGTATTTCTCCTTGATGGTTTTTGGATTGATCGGTTCTATTGTGTTTGCCTCTGGTTCTCCGATAAAAGCAATCGGGATGATTATTCTCGGCCTCCTTTTTGGAGTGGTCGGGACAGATATTACAAGTGGGACCCAGCGGTTTTCTTTCGGGATTCCTGAATTGGCGGATGGCATCGGCTTTGTCCCATTAGCGATGGGCCTTTTCGGTATTTCCCAGATCATCAATAGTCTCGAACAAAAAGAAAAGCGCGAGATTTTAAAAATGAAAATATTCGGATTCTGGCTTAAGAAAAAGGACCTGAAAGAAGCTGCTCCAGCAGTGGCTCGTGGAACGCTCACTGGATCCTTTCTGGGAATTTTACCCGGTGGAGGAGCTATCCTATCTTCCTTTATCTCCTATATGCTGGAAAAGAAAATCTCCCGTGATCCTGAGAGCTTTGGCAAGGGCAACATCTGTGGAGTCGCCTCTCCGGAATCAGCCAACAATGCAGGCGCACAGACCTCCTTTATTCCTCTCCTCACTCTTGGGATTCCTTCGAATGTGGTCATGGCCATGATGGCTGGAGCGATGATGATTCATGGGATCCAGCCGGGTCCGAGGGTCATTAGTAGTAACCCGGACCTTTTTTGGGGGGTCATAACCTCCATGTGGATAGGAAACTTGATGTTGGTGATTTTGAATCTTCCATTAATTGGAATATGGGTGAAACTCCTCACCGTACCCTATCGTGTTCTTTATCCTGCCATTCTTCTGTTCTGTTGTATCGGAATTTATAGTGTGAATAATAATGTCTTTGATATCTGGTTGACCGCGATTCTCGGCTTTTTAGGCTATGTTTTCATAAAGCTTGAATGCGAACCGGCACCGCTCATCTTAGGGTTTGTTCTGGGACCTCTGATGGAAGAGAACCTACGGAGAGCAATGTTGCTTTCCCGAGGAGATCCCTCTATCTTTTTCACTCGTCCCCTATCCCTTTTATTCCTGATCATGGCCTTTATTCTATTAGTGGTGATTGCCGTTCCAGCCATCCGTAAGAAAAGGGAGGAGGCGTTCCGTGACGAAGGGTAAAGGGGGTGAAATCAAAAGTAACATGGCACCGCGAAAGAAACTACCTCTCTATCTCCAGATTGAATCGATTCTCAAATCAAAAATTCTCACTCGGGAATTGAAAGAAGGGGACCGCCTCCCCCCAGAGAATGAACTGTCAAAACAATTTGGAGTGAGCCCATTAACTGTCCGACAGGCCCTCTCCCTTCTGGTAGGAGAAGGATTATTGGATCGAAAGCCTGGAATAGGGACAATCGTGAAAAAGAATCCCGAGGAAAAGATTACCATAAGCCTCTCGGGGAAAATTGACGAACTTCTTTCACTTGGTTGGGAGACTGAAACAAGGTGTCTTCGTTCCGAAATTATTCAAGGATTTAATAAACCTGTGCACTATTTGAAACTAACCCGGACGGATGCCATCTGTTTCGTTGAAAAAGTAAGATATTGGAGAAAGATCCCTATCATGGTAGTGGAGGAATATGCCCCTCACTCCCTGATCGGACCTTTTCCAAAGACCAAGAAATCAAAAATATCTTTGTATTCCATGTTGGTTCAGAAAAAAGGAGTCGTCCTGAAAGAAGTCGCCCAAACGATCGAGTCCTCTACAGCAGATCAACGAATAGCTTCCTTGCTTCAAATCGAAATGGGCTCTCCGTTGTTTTACATAGAGCGGACTTTTTTTACAGAATCAGGGCTTCCCATCCTCTTCCAAATCAATTTTACCCGAGCGGAGCATTTCAGATTTTCAGTCCATCTGGGCTGGGAGAGCAAAGGAAGAGAAAAAGGATGGGTAGTCTATTGAAAAATAAGAGTTTCCCGACAGGAAAGGAGTAGGAGGTCATGTCAGAAATTGTGGGCCCAGGGTGTCAAAGGGGAATTCCCGGCAATTTGGAGATGCCTTTAGCGGTGGAACGTTTACCGAATGGAAATACGCTTATCGCAGACGCTGGAGATGAGGCAGGGTTCGGGAGTGAAATCATCGAAGTCAATTCTGTGGGAAGCATTGTCTGGAATTACAACGAAGGTCTCCGTTTTGCCCATAGTGGCCGCCGATTAAAAAATGGGAACACGCTGATCACCGATACAACCAATAATCGGCTGATCGAAGTCCATCCAGACAAGAGAATAGTGATGAATTCGGATGAATGGGGGAGAGGGACCGGCCACCTTTCGGATGGCTCTCACCTTCATTACCCCAACGAGGCCTTTGAACTCGGGGATGGAACTTTTTTGGTCACCGATCGAAACAATGACCGCTGTATCCAGGTGGACCGAAACGGGAAAGTGATCTGGTCTTTTGAAAAAGAGCTTCACCATCCTCATCATGCGAATGTGCTCCCCAACGGGAATATCCTGATCGCAGATTCCGATGGGAATAGAATTTTGGAGGTGAATAGAAAAAAAGAGATCATTTGGTCTTATGGAGATGGCTCAAAAGAAACTTTATGGTGGCCCAGAGGTGCCTTGCGGATGAGGAATGGGAATACGGTGATCACGGATAGTAAGAATCATCGGATCCTTGAGGTTACTCGAGAGGGGAAAAGGGTGTGGACGTTCCAAACCGACCATGTGGATAAATTTTATATCACCTCTGTCACTGAACAGGGCACCTTCTTGATTGCTTCAACAGATGGGCATCATCAGGTCATTGAGGTGGACCGTACCGGAAATATCGTATGGCTATTCCGAAACTATCGAAGGCCTGCTCCCATTTACGCACGGCTCACCAATGGGTTCTTCAAAGAGGTTGGGGAGGATGGGATTCCAAGGCACTGGGTTTTGGCCACCCGTCTTTCTGAAGGGGGCGGGAGACTGATCTGGGATTATGAGAATAAACCTTATCCGTGCCCTGGATTGGATTATGATCGACCCGGGGGGCTTTTTCTTCAACAAAACATTGCGGTCAAAGCCGGAGAGACCTATCGAGTGGGAGCAGAGATCAAAACTATAGAGGTTCAGGGAGTGGCCTGTCTCCACATTGACTTCTACGATGCTCTTGGGGGAAGCCTGTATCGGGATATTACGGAAATGCCTTCGGGAGAATACTTTACGGGGACGAATGATTGGTCTCACGATCTCTTTGAGGTAAAAGTTCCTCAGCAGGCCACTTTCGCTCAGATTCGACTCGCCATAAACCATAGTGGGAAAGTCTTTATCAGAAATCTCATGATGAACCCCATGTAGAATTTATTTTCAGATGAAACAGGGAGGGAAAGGATGGCAATGGATAGGGAGATCAGCGAAAAGAGGAAAAGGCAATGCTTGAAGTGGGTGGAGATTTCAAAAGGGATCGTTAGACAGGCTTTTGAGCGGTTTAAGCCCGAGGAATTGGGCATTACCTGGACAGGTGGAAAGGATAGCACCTTAACGCTCTGGATTATTCGCCAGGTCTGTGAAGAAAAGAAGCTTCCCCTTCCCAAGACGATGATCATTGGTGAAGGGGATGAATTCTTGGAGATTGAAGAATTTGTTGAGAGAATCAAAAAGGAATGGAACGTACCTCTTGAGGTTTGTCGAAATGAGGATGTTTTAAAGGCAGCTCATTATAAACTGAATGCGCCGGTGAAAGTGAGGGATTTGAATGACCGCAATCGTGCAGAACTTGAACGTATTGGGTTTGATGAGGAGGAATTTCCATTTGAGGCAGAATCCTATGTCGGGAATCATTTAATGAAGACCGTAGTCTTCAATGAGTTTCTCGAAAGGAACAAGATCAAAGGGATATTCCAAGGGCTTCGATGGGATGAACATCCAGCAAGATTTAACGATGAATATTTCGAATATAAGGAAGGGGGGTACCTGATGCCAGAGCATACCCGAATCCGTCCCATTCTTCATTTCACTGAAAAAGATCTCTGGGATACCTATGCGGCCTTTAAAATCCCTTACTGTAGCCTTTATGAAAAGGGTTATCGGTCACTGGGGGCCAAGACGACGAGTTTGATTTCAATGGAGGGAGTTCCTGCCTGGGAACAGGATTTGGAGAATACAGAAGAACGAGCTGGCAGACGTCAGGACAAAGAGAAGGCTATGGAGAGAATGCGGAAGTTAGGATATATGTAAAAAATGCGAGGGTTCGAGGATTCGAGGGGGTCGAGGGTTCCAGCAGCAGTCTAAAAACAGAATAGTAAGGTTTACTGAGAATGCCTAAATTGATACCGCCTCATGGGGGAGAACTCAAGCCATTACTGGTCAAAGGCGAAGCCTTGAAAGAATGTGAAGCCAGAGCAAAGGCCCTCCCGCAGGTATACATGACGACCAGGGAGAGGGATGACCTGATCATGATGGGGATTGGCGCCTTTAGCCCCCTCGAGGGATTTATGGGAAAAGCCGATTGGAAGGGAGTCTGCGAAGATATGAAAATGGTGGATGGGACCTTCTGGCCTATTCCCATCACTCTGTCGGTGACCCAAGAAATCGGCCAGAGTTTGAAAGAAGGCCAGGAAGTAGCTCTGGTGGATAATGAGAACAATGAAGTCATGGGCACAATGGTGGTGCAGGAAAAATACACCATTGACAAGGCCTATGAGTGCAGGCAGGTCTTTAAGACCGATGATATCAGACATCCTGGTGTAGCCAAAGTCATGGCGCAGGGAGAGGTGAATCTCGGTGGGCCTGTGAAAGTTTTCAGTGAGAGTCATTATCCGGAAAGATTTAAGGGCCTCTATGCCACTCCGGAAGAAACCCGTAAACTCTTTGAAGAGCGGGGATGGAGAACCATTGCGGCTTTGCAACTCAGAAACCCAATGCATCGTTCTCATGAATACATTGCCAAGATTGCTCTGGAGATCTGTGACGGGATTTTCATCCATCAGCTCATTGGAAATTTGAAAGAAGGGGACATCCCAGCCGAGGTTCGAGTGAAGTGTGTGGATGTTCTGGTGAAACACTACTTTCCAGAGGAACGAGTGATTCAAAAGGGGTTTCCCTTGGAGATGCGGTATGCGGGACCTCGGGAGGCACTACTTCATGCCATATTTCGTCAGAATTATGGGGCGACGCACCTCATTGTGGGGCGGGATCATGCGGGTGTAGGGAATTATTATGGGCCTCTTGAGGCCCATGAGATCTTTGACCAAATTCCCTCAAACTCCCTCTTGATCAAACCTCTGAAAATCGACTGGACCTTTTATTGCTACCGATGCAAGGGGATGGCCTCTTATAAGACCTGCCCTCATCCTGACGAAAACCATCTATTATTGAGCGGGACGTTATTAAGGAAAAAACTGATAGATGGAGATTTTGTCCCGGAAGAATTCAGTCGGCCAGAAGTACTAAATATCCTAATGGATTATTACCAGCGCCTTAAGGAAAGGGAAGGCGTCAACGTGGCGAAGGAGAGATAGAACAGGGCTGGTGACGACCGATGGAAAATACAAAAGCCCTTGAGCCTGGCCAGCCGATTCCAAGGCATCGGTCTCGGTGTGCGTGGTTCATCAGCAAGGTACCTAAATTTGCCAATTGCTTCCTACGCATAATGTTCAAATTTCACACGTCCCTCCCATGTTGTAGGAAAACAGAGGGTCTTCTTAACCTTCGGAAGCCGTAATGCTTCCATTTCCTGTGGCTATTTCTCCCTTCAACCCTTGCTGACGGAGGGGGGTCCCTCTTCAAACTCTTGACAAAAGTCATGGTCGTGTTAAAATGCAGACCAATCCTATCAGGCGGAGCGAAAAGGCCTTGGTTTTGCAGGTTCTTCTCAACGGGATCTTTCTGGGTGCTATTTACGCCAACATCGCCGTCGGGTTTTCCCTCGCCTGGGGTGTCATGGATGTCATCAACGTCGCCCATGGCACGATGATCGTCATGGGGTCTTTCGTCACGTTCTTTCTCTTCAAATACATCGGCATCGATCCGTTCCTGAGCATTCCTTTTTCTATGGCCGTTCTCTTCCTCATCGGATACTTCGCTCAGAGGTATCTGCTGAACCTGGTTGTAAAAGTCGGTATCTTCTTGAGCCTCATCCTCACCTTCGGCCTCGATCTCGTCTTCATCAACGCGGTTCTGCTCATCTTCACAGGCGATTATCGTTCTGTGACGCCATCCTATTCGGGAAGCAACTTTCAGGTCGGAGGAATAAACGTCCCCTATATCCGTTTGGCCACACTGGGTATCTGTATCCTTCTGACCGGGCTCTTGCAGCTGTTTCTAACCCGGACCCGAACGGGAAATGCCATCCGGGCAACGGCCCAGAACAGACAGGCGGCTGAAATCGTAGGGGTCAACGTGGCTCGGATTTACTCGGTGACCCTTGGCGTCAGCGCCGCCCTTGCAGGAGCTTGTGGTTCGCTGATCTCGATGGTTCAGTCTTTCACCCCCTTCGAGGGGGGCTTTTTCATCATGAAGGCCTTTATCATCTGTGTGTTGGGGGGGCTGGGGAACGTCTATGGCGCTATGATTGGCGGAGTTCTTCTTGGCCTGGTCGAAACAACGGGAGCCCGTATCCTTGGCACCGGATTTCAGGAGGCGATTAGCGCCATCATCATGATCCTCGTCCTTATCTTTATGCCGAAGGGCATTGTGGGATCGAAATACAAATAGGAAAGCTCCTTCGAGGATGAAAAACAAAAAACAACTCCTCATCGCCGTTCTCATTGGGCTCGGATTCGTCATCCTTCCCCTGCTCATCGAAGGGTACTGGATCCGGGTGATCAGCTCCATCTTTATGTATGGCGTGGTTACGGGTGCCCTCAACATCATTGCGGGATTTGCAGGCTATGCTGCCTTTGGAAACGTGGTCTTCTTTGGCATCGGGGCTTATAGTACGGCCATGCTCATGCTTCGCGTCGGGTTTCCCTGGTGGGGAGGGTGCGTGATCGGAGCGATCCTGGCCGCCTTTTTTGCTGTGGTGGTAGGGTTTCCGGTCTTGAGGTTGCGGGGACACTACTTTGCCATCGCCACACTCGGTATCAACCGTGCGGTGGAGCAGATCGCTCTCGACTGGGGAAGCTTCACGGGGGGTGGGAAAGGAATTACGCTCCCTCTTCCCCAGATGGAGATTCAGAGCTTCTACGCCATGATCTATTTCATCCTTTTCGGGCTCTTGCTCGTCACTCTTCTTACGAACTTCGCCATCGCTCGAGGACGGCTTGGATACGCCCTTCGGGCCATCCGAGATGACGAGGATGCGGCTGAAGCGTCCGGCATCTTCGCGCCAAGTTGTAAGGTGATAGCCTGGGCTATCTCCGCCTTTATTACAGGCCTCACGGGAGGGGTCTTCGCCTATTGGTTCAGCTTCATCGAGCCGGCCACCGTTTTTGACATCATGATCGCCGTCAAGGCCTTTGTGATGATGATGCTCGGAGGTGCCGGGACCGTCATGGGTCCGGTTTTAGGAGCCTTCCTTCTTGAGTTGATCTCTGAAACCGTCTGGGGACAGTTCTTGACGATCCATATGCTCATCCTTGGGACCATTGTCATCGGGGTCGTGATCTTCATTCCAAGAGGAATGCTCCATCTTTTCCGTCAGCGATTCTCCCTGTCGGCCTTGATCAGGAATATTAAGAATCAGTCTATATGAGGTCCCCGTGGCGCTTTTAGAAGGAAAAGACCTTTCAAAATTGTTTGGAGCCTTGGCTGCGGTCGATCAGGTTGATTTCCAAATCGAGGCAGGCGAAGTTCTGGGTTTGATCGGACCAAACGGGGCGGGAAAAACAACGCTTGTGAATCTCGTGACAGGTGTTTATCCTCTCACCCGGGGGGAGCTCTACTTTGAGGGGAGGCGCATCGATGGGCTGAAGCCGGCCGTTATTGCCCGAATGGGGATAGCGAGGACCTTCCAGATCGTCAAACCTTTTCCCGGGATGACGGTTCGTGAAAACGTGGTCGTAGGCGCCCTTTTTGGAAAGGGTGGGGCTCAACGGAATATCAAGACGGCTTTCGAGGAAGCGGACCGCTGGATTGAGTTCGTTCATCTTCAGGACTATCGAAACGCCTCCGTGGATCGGATCAACATCTCCTTTCGGAAACGGATGGATCTCGCCAAAGCCCTGGCCATGGGGCCAACCCTCTTGATGCTGGACGAGGTGATGGCCGGTCTCAACACCAAGGATATCGAGGAGATGATGGCCTTGGTCCGGCGGATCAATAGGGAGCTCAAGATCACCCTTCTGGTCATCGAGCACGTGATGAAAGCCGTGATGGGCCTCTGCCAGCGGATCATCGTGCTTCATCACGGGAGGAAGATCGCCGACGCTACGCCCCAGGAGATCGTTCAGGACGAACGGGTGATCGAGGCCTATCTGGGTGAACGATACGCCAAGGCCCGCCAGAGATCAGCATAGGAAAGAGCATGCTTCTTGAGACGATCAAGCTCAACCTCGGATATGGAGACGTTCAGGTCCTCTGGGATATCGACCTTCATATGGAAGCGGGAGAGGTGGTGGCCCTCGCGGGCTCCAATGGGGCGGGAAAGACGACGCTCCTGAAAGGCCTGGTGGGGCTTCTTCGTCCCCTTTCCGGTGAGATTCGCTTCAAGGGCGTGGATGTGTCGGCGCTGCGGCCTTATCAACGCGTTCCTCTCGGTATCTCCTTGGTCCCGGAGGGAAGGGAGCTTTTCTATTGGATGGGCGTTGAGGAAAACATTCTCATGGGCGCCTATGCCAGGCAAGATACCAACGAGATCCAAAGGGATCTCCAGTGGATCTATGACCTCTTCCCGATTTTAAAGGAGCGACGTCGTCAACAGGCTGGAACGCTCTCAGGCGGAGAGCAACAGATGTGCGCCATCGCGCGGGGACTGATGGCCCATCCGGAACTTCTTCTTCTGGATGAGCTTTCCCTTGGGCTGGCACCGGTGATGGTGGATCGTCTGGTCGAGGCGATTCGGGAGATTCACCGCCTTAGAAAGATCTCCATTTTCCTGGTGGAGCAGGATGTTCAGGTAGCTTTCGAGCTCGCCCAGCGGGGATATATCCTCGAAACGGGAAAGATTGTTGCTTCGGATTCGTCGAAAAATCTACTCAGCGACAGTCGAATCCGAGAGGCTTATCTGGGCATCTGAGAAAAGGACAAAGGAAAGAGAAAAAAGAAGGCGAGTCACATACCTGCAGGGCTCCCTCGGACCATGAAACTCCTTGCAGTCCAATTCAGGCCCCTTCGGGCACTCCCGCAGGGTGGGTTCTTTGTAGGGGCAACCCTGTGTGGTTGCCCGGGGCTGGCTTGGTGCAGAGACGAATTCTTTTCGGCGTTTCGTAGGGCAAGCCCATGTGGCTTGCGGTGAAGGGTTTACAGCGGCAAGGGGTTCGTCCTTTCCCCTTTATCCTTGATCCTTCAGCCTCTTGCCTTTGGCCTCTAACCTTTAACGTCCGTAGGCTATCCCTTCGGCCTACGGAAAAGGTGCCGCTACAAGGCGTCCTTGCGCCCTCAGCGGAGCCCATTTTGTGGAGGGATTTTTGCGACGCTCGGGTCAACCTGAAGACAAGGGCGAAGAGTTGAATGAACGATAGAAGGAGGAGAAAAAAGGAGAAAGGAGGAGAAGGGGCATGAAAAGAGGAGGATGGGTATTTTTTGTCATATTGGTTTCGGCTTTTCTTCTCATGAGTTCGGCGATGGCTGCTGAGAAGATCTTGAAGCTTGGGGCATCGGTCTGCCTCACGGGTCGATTGGCAAAGGAAGGTAACTACGTGAAGGACGGCTACACCCTCTGGATGGAAGAGGTGAACAAACGGGGCGGCATCAAGGTGGGAAACGATCGCTATAAGGTCGAGATCATTTTCTACGACGACAAGAGCGATCCCCAAACCGGTGCGAAGCTGACGGAGAAGTTGATTACAGAAGATAAGGTGAAGTTCATCTTAGGGCCCTATGGGAGCGGGATCACCCTGGCTACAAGCGCCATCGGAGAGAAATACAGGGTGCTCACGGTAGCCTGTCAGGCGAATGCCCTCAACATCTACGAGAGAGGCTTCAAGTACATCATCTCCATTCTGCCGCCGGCCACGTATTATCTCAGACCTGTGATCGATCTTTCGCAGAAGCTCAAACCCGAAGCCAAGACAGCAGCGGTGATCTGGGCCGACGACGCATTTCCCGAATACTGTGGCACGGGAGCGCGCGATTATGCCAAGGAGAAAGGTCTGAACATTGTTTACGCCGGCAAGTATCCGAAGGATGCCAAAGACCTTTCGAGTATTCTCCTTGAGGCCAAGAACAAGAACCCGGACATCCTCCTGGGCGGCACGTACTTTAACGACGGCCTCCTCATCACGAAGCAGATGAAAGAGGCCAATTTCGATGTGAAGATGCTCGGTCTCTCCGTGGGGCCCCAGCTTCCCGCTTTCGTTGAGAATCTCGGCAAGGACGCAGAATACGTCATGGGGTGCGAGTGGTGGACTCCTTACTCACCCTGGAAGGATGACTTCTTTGGAACCGCCCAAAACTATGCGGAGATGATGCGGAAACGCTTCGGCTACACGCCCAGCTATCATCCCACCTCGGCCAGTGTGGCGGGTCTGGTCCTCCAGATGGCGATCGAAAAAGCGGGTACCCTCGACGTAGACAAGGTGACCGAAACCCTTCGTAACATGAAGGTGACTACGGTCTGGGGACCTATGGCATGGAACAAGGCCGGTCAGAATATCGAGATCCATAGCTCGGCTGTCCAGGTCCTTAAGGGTAAGATGGAGGTAGTCTATCCCTTCGAAGGCAAGACCGCGGACGCCGTTTATCCAATGGTGCCCTGGTCAAAGAGAAAGTAGCCTTTTCTTCCGAAGGGATGAGGTAGAGGAAGGGGATGGATGATTTCGGCCGTCCCCTTTTTCATTGCCGTCTTTGAATCGGATGGGGAGGAGAGGGGTAGGCTGCCTTTTTCATCCTTTACAAGGCCTTTTGGGTGCCCTCGCCGGGGCCCTTTGTACAGGGATTTTTGCAACATTTGGGTTGATTTTTCGTTTTCTGTAAGCGATAATACGGTTCACCGAGGAGGCCGGGAACCGATGACGATCTTCGAGATCACCTCTCTTGACTTGAATCTTGAGGATGTGAAGAAGCGCATGCGAAAGGGTGACTGGGAGCGGGTCCAAACCTTGCTCGATGCTGTCAAACCCCTCATCTCAGCACGGGCGGCTTACGATGCCTGCTACATCGACCAACGAGAAGAGGGAGGCGTGGTCATCGGCGGGATTCGGTTCGTCAGTCAAGTGCTGAAAAAAAACCTGGAGAAGATCGGCCGGGTTTTCCCGTATGTGGTCACCATCGGGCCAGGGCTTGAGGAGAGAAGTGACGTAAGCGCTGATTTCCTTGATCGCTACTATCTCGACGTGATCGGCAACGTGGCCGTTACGAGGGCGCGAAAGGCCTTCGAGGACCATCTTCGGTCGAAATTCGCTCTGAGCGGTCTGTCTTACATGAGCCCGGGCTCGTTACAGGACTGGCCCATCGAGGAGCAGGCGCCCCTGTTTTCGCTCCTCCAGGAGGTTGAGAAGACGCTGGGCGTAAGACTGACGGAGAGCTTTCTGATGATTCCTCGAAAATCTGTCTCGGGGATCTATTTTCCCACCGAGGTTACCTTTCACAGTTGCCAGTTATGCCCGCGGGAGAACTGCGAGGGGAGGAGGGCCCCTTTCGAAGAAACCCTCGCCCGCGAATATGGCCTACGGAAATAATCTCCCCTTCCTGAGACGTTTCGAATGATTCCCAAGAGGAGGTACTCGTATGACCGTGTTTAAGAGCGACGAGATGGAGCAAGAGGCGGTGGAAACGGGTGCTTTTCTGATGGCCTTGAGCGCGAGAACGGCGCCGAAGACCCGGGGACTCGATTCGGTGAAGACGATGGTCCTCAGCGGTGCCGATCTGGAGCCTCTGGCCAAGGCAATGGAGGCAAAGGCCGGTGAGAAATCGACCGAGCTTCCCATGTTCAAGCGAGATGCGGACAACCTTCGGGCTTCAAGCGCCGTCTTGCTGATCGGGGTCTCTCGGGAGCCGAAGAGAATGGAGCTTCCCCTCAACTGCGGTGCCTGCGGTTACGGAAGCTGCAAGGGGCTTTTGGCCTCGGGGAAGAGAGAGGGTGAGGATTTCACAGGGCCGGTCTGTCTGTTTCAAGCGGTGGATCTGGGGATCGCTCTGGGATCGGCGGCGAAGATGGCGGCGGAGCTCAATATCGACAATCGGATCATGTACTCCGTGGGAGCGGCCGCCAAGAAGCTGGGGCTCCTCGATTCGGATGTCATCATCGGAATCCCTCTCGCGGCGAAAGGGAAAAGCCCCTATTTCGACCGACCGTAGGGCGGTCGGATTTCCTGTCAAGACCTGGGATTGCTTCGGCACTTCGTGCCTCGCAATGACGAGGAAGAGAAGGCCTCGCAATGACGAGTAAGAGAAGGCCTCGCAATGATGAGGAAGAGAAGGCCTCGCAATGACGAGCAAAAGAGGGCGGCAGAATTACCTGGAGGAGACGACCCCGCAATGACGAGAAGGGGGGCCCGGGATGGAAAGGCGAAGAAAGCTTTCCGCCCGGGACCGTCTTTGCGAGCGAAGCGAAGCAATCCCAGGGGTTGGATTTGTTTTGAGCTGATAAAGAGGAGGTTTTTGAGATGACAGAGGGAAAAAAGAAGTATCGTTTCTTGTTCATTCAACCCTTCCAACTGCCCGCAGGAAGCAAGTATGCCGATAAGTACCACGCCCCCGGCCTTCCCAAGGAGCAACGCCTGCGGATGAACTATATCAACATCCGGCACCTTCTTGAAGACGTGGAGTGGGATTTTCACGGCGGCCCCATCGCGCCTTATGGAGACTGGGCGGTTGAAACACGGGAGGAGTTTTGCTACGTGGCGGCCGCACGGCTACCGATCGTGAAGGAGGCGTGCGAAAGCGGGAAATATAATGCCATCATTCTCCTCGGCGGCGGCGAACCGGGATTTCTTGAATCGAGGGAGATCGCTCGGAAATATGGCATACCGGTTACCTCCTGCGCTTTTTCCCAGATGCATATCGCTTCCATGTTGGGGAACAAGTTCAGCATCATCGACTTCGCCGAATCCCACAACATGTTCTACTACGACCTGGTCGTGCGGCATCGCTTCACGGATCGTTGTGCCTCGATCCGGAACATCAACTACTATCACGCGAGGCCCGGGCACGAAAACGAACCCACCATCGCCGACGAGCGCGAGAAGGCCCTTCGAGGAGAACGCTCCGAGGCCGTGGAGCGGGCGGTGAAGGAGGCCGTGGCGGCGATCGAAGAGGATGGAGCCGAGGTGATTACCTTCGGATGCTCGGATGTGTTCTGGCTTCAGCCTTTCCTGGAGAAGCGTCTCCATGAGATGGGCTGGGAGATTCCTGTCCTCGAAGGCTATAGCTGCGCCATCGTGTTGGCCAAGCTTTTCGTCGATCTGGGTGTGAGTGCAAGCGGCCTTACGTTTCCAAGCGATCGGCCGAAACAATGGCGGAGGAAGAAAGTGTTCTGACAGGGTCTCGCCCCTTCGACTTTGCAGATCATCACCCGGCCGTTGCGTTACGGAGCCCCGGAGGCCTTGTCAAGCGGGTTTTGTTGACACGCGAGCGGTTATCGGAGACCCCACCAAGGGTGAAGTCCAGCAGAGGTAACGGAACTTGGTATTCAACCTTGTCAACGTGTCGCGACAAGGTCTCTTTGGCTCCCCCTTGCGCAGCGATTTTTGCATCAAAATGGATCCGTCAGAAGGTGGAGCGGTCGACGCCCTGAGGCGGAGGGACTATCCTGAAAGGGACTTCAGAAAGGTCTTGAGTTCGTCGAGGTTCTCGGGCGTGATGTCTACAAACATAACGCCGGTCCGATAGTCGCCCCAGTTCTCTTCGGTCGGGACAAGATCACACCAGACCACCTGAACTTTGGCTGAAACCCTTTCAAGCCTCGTTTCGGAAGGGAAGAAAAGCTTGATGGTCAGGGTTTGCCCGACCTGCATCCGTTCCGGAAGATAGAGCATCAAACCCCCTTCGCTTGCGTTGGCTGCTCGGCCTTCTCGGACAGGGGTATCATCGAGGACGTATTCGATGGGCAGGTCTATGTTGAATCTCGGGTGTTTCCTTTTTTCGAAATTGACAATACCGTAGCGAAGTTTTTCTTTCCTTTCCATCCTCTCGCTCACGATCGATCCGTGCCCCCACCACAGCCATCGCTTTCCAGAGAGGCCCCAAACGGGATCGGAGGGCGTCATTGGGCCCTCATCCGAAGAGTTTCTGTCTTCTCTGACGTAGGTAATGGTCGGAAATGAAGTTCAGGGGTTTTCGGGCCTTCTCAAAATCCTCGTGAAGGGCCCAAAACACCTCGCTTAGAGCCGTTTCCTTCGCCCCCTGATGCTCGGCCGCCAGTTTGTAGAATTTTTTGCCCTCCTTTTCGTACTGGTCGGGAGGAATTCTCACCTTTCCGCGGAACTCGGGTCTGAGCTGCCCCGAAAACGGATAGCGGTAATCGCGCTCGGCATAATCTGGAAACATACCCAGGATAAAAAGGCAAAGGTCAGCGATCCGCTTATACAGGCCGAGGCGATAGGGCTCGTCTGCCACTTCCGCGAGGGCCATCAAACTGAAGAGATCGAAATCGCTGAAACGTATTTCCTCCCAGGTGCCTTCCTTGAGCTCGACCGAAACGACGTAGGTTTGAACCTTCGTGAAGGACGAAAGCATATCGGCCAGGTAATGGAGCAGGGACTCGCGGCTCAGAAACTCAGCAACCGATTTGGCATCGAAGATGGGAACCTTCAAGGTTCCCATCTTTTCAAGGGTGTAGCTTGCGCCTTTCAGATCTTTGCTCACCTTCCGAAGGAGGATCTCGAAAAAGAGGTTGGGTGAGATCTTCAAGAAGATCTCTTCCTCATCCATGACCCTTCGGATTACCTTCTCATCTTCGATGAAGGCGTTTCGAAAACCTTCGTCCTCCCTGAGGATCTCCTTGAGACGGATCTTGTCGATCACCCCTGGCGAGGTGGTCTCTACCAGGAAATCGAGGTCTTTTTCAGTCAGCCTCAAAGTATCGTAGCGGCTCCGAGACATTCTGAATCCCTCCTCTCGGTTTGCCCGAAGGATTTGCTCTGTTCTCCAAGACCTTTTTCCTCACCCCTTGAGAACGTTGCTGATATCCTCCACAAGGGGTTTGGATCCGACGTAGAGGGCTGTTCGCTGGTGGTGGGTCTTGGGCTGAATCTCCAAAATGGGGGTTCCCTTTTCGTCCACAGCGTGGCCACCTGCCTCCCGGCACATGAAGGCCACCACAGCGGCCTCGTACATCAACCGTAACTTCCCTTCAGGTCGATTCTTTTTCGGATCCGGATGATTGACGATAGCGGGATACATGAACATCCCTCCGTTGGCAAGGATTCTGTGAAAGTCTCCTGCCAGGGCACCCAGATAGCGAAAGGCGTACTTGCTCTCGTTCTTTGAGAGCCACTCCTGAACTCCTGTGGCATAAGTCTTACGGTTCGCCTCATTGAAGGAGAGCTCCCAGCTCTTGGGGTTCTCCGGAAGAACCATCCGGACCGGTTTGACGAAGTTCATCGTCTCGTCGATATGGAATCGCCACGTCCCTGCGTCCTTCAGGGCAAGGGTGAACGTGCCCGTCGGGATGACGAACATACCCGCTGCGATATAGTCTTTTCCAGCCCGAAGGTGATAGTCTTCAGGTCCCTCGAGGTTTCGCTTCGCCACGCCAAAAAGAAAACCGACAGGAAGGCCGTGAGGGACGTTCGACGAGCCATCCATCGGATCGAAGTAGACAAAATACCGCCCGCCCTCCGGGTCAATGGGGATGATCTCTTTTGACTCTTCGCTGACGGCGTGGATGACCCGCCCCGAGGCCCGAAGGTAATGGATCGTGATCTCCTGGGCGATCTGATCCATACGGAGCACATCCTCACCCTGGACGTTGACGTCGCCGGCCAATCCCAAATTCCCCTTCAGCGCGCCTGTAAGATAATAGTGCTGGATGTGCTTTGCCGCGCTGATCAGGCCATCCATCAGGATGAGAAAATGGTAGGTCCGGTTATGCTTTTCCTGATGGTGAAGCAGAAAGTTCATAAAGGTCTGCTCAAACTGGATCATGGTTCCTCCTTCTATGGATTCGAAATTCCAAACCTCATCCCCGTCTCCAAAAATAAACAATACGACAGAAAAAGTCAACTGAAATTTTCGCGTTTTCCGTCATGGCTCCGAAGCTGTAAAAAAATGGTCCCGGCCCCGCGGCCGCAATCCTAACATTTTTCCGGTCCGCCCTATGGAGTTAGGTAGCCCACCCTGCCATAGTTCAGCAGGGGTTCATCAAAAACGATCAGGACGGGGGGAGGAGGGCAAGGGGCGGCGAGACGGGATGCCTCGAGAGAAGAGATCCTGTTACCCCTCAGGCGAGCTGGCATGTGATGATCTATTTTGTGATGGAGGCTCGGGTTTTTCCGATCACGTCGCGGTTGACCACCGACTCGGGCCATTGGCCCAGGAGTACATTCGAAACCGCCCGGGCGGTTCGCCGCTTCAGCTCGTGGAACGATTCCTCCGAGTAGAAGCTTGCGTGGGGGCTGAGGATCACGTTTCCCATTCGAAGTAGGGGGTTCGCGGGATCGGGAGGCTCTTGTTCGAGGACATCGAGCCCCGCTCCGGAAAGGAGACCCTTTTCGAGGGCTTCAATGAGGGCCTTTTCGTCGACGATAGGCCCTCGGGAGGTGTTGATGAGAAGAGGCCGCTTCTCCATTTTACGGAATTCCTTCTCGCTCAGGAGATGACGGGTCGATTCGTTCAAAGGGCAATGAATGGAGATGAAGTCGGACTCTCTTAGAAGGGTATCCAGATCCGTGAACAAAACCCCCTCGCGGGGCTCTTGGAGGTAGGGGTCGTAGGCGATGACCCTGACTCCAAAGGACGAGATCCGTTTGGCCACCGCAAAGCCGATCTTTCCACAGCCCACCAGGCCCATCGTGCGGCCTTCGAGGCGATGGATGGGAGCGCCCTGACGGAACTCCCATCGGCCGCCTTTCACCTGCTGATCGAAGAAAGCCGTCTTTCGGACCAGTGTCAGAAGGAGAGCGATCGCCTGATCGGCCACCTCGCTCACACAGTAATCGGGAACATTGGCCACGATGATGCCCAAATCGGTCGCTGCCTTGAGGTCGATCGAGTCGACACCGATTCCATAGCGGGCGATCACCTTGCATCGGGGGAGCTTCTCGAGGACCCTCCGTGTCATAAGAGAGTACTGGTTCAAAACGCCGTCGGCGTCCTTGCACGCTTCAATCAAGGCCTCTTCCGTCTTGGCCTGGACAAAGACGAGCTCGGCTCCGATGCGGGCAAACTCTTCCCTCTCCTCATCGATCGAGCCATGGTCACAATCGCTGATGACAACCTTCCAGGTCTGTTGTTCCATGGGATTCGCTGCCTCCCTCTGCTCACGAATCGGTTGGGTCCGGTTTCTTTCCGGAGGGCCGAAGCCCTCCTGACTATTCGAGCCCGAGCATCTTAGCGGGATTGACCTTCACCATGAGGTGGATATCGTCTTCCGAGATTCCCAGATCGAGCATATCTTTGATGTAAATGCCCATCGACTGGGCAGGGATCGGATTGAGCCACTGGCCTGAATCGGTGGACATGACGATGTGCTTTGCGCCGATGGCCCGAATCGCCTCGGCGATCTGTTTCTGGGTGATCGGGTAGGCCACCTGCCGGGTCACATCGTTAAAAACATGTTCCAGGAAAAGGGCGCCGTTGTCAAGGACTTCCTTCATGTCCTCTACCGTGTAGTTGACAAAAGTGGCAAGCGGGTGGGTCACGATGATTTTCTTGACGCCCACCTTAGCGGCTTCCTTGACCACCATCTTCGCTTCCTGACAGGTGATATGGCCCGTTCCCAGGGCCACGTCATACTCGGCGATCTTTTTGAAAATGGGATAGAGCTCTTCCTTGAGGCTTCCGTCTTCGTTGAGAAGATAGATCCCTTTGACGTCCGCTTTCACCGCTTTGGCGAGGGTAGGAACGTGATCCTTCTGGGCTACGTAGTGGCTGGCATGGATGGTCGGCATCCAAACCTCCTTCGCGCCCATTTTAAGAGCCACTTCCACGGCCTCGAGATTGATCCCTCCCACGGGAAGATTGAGGGCAATCGCCCCGAAGACAGGAAAACCGGCCTGCTCGCTTGCGACCTCTGCACGGTCGGCGGTGATGACCACGTGGCTCTTGATCAAGATAGCCCTCATCCCCTCTTGTTTGGCAGACAGGGCAAGGTCCACGTCGTTCATGATACGCGGGAAGATATCTGGGGCCGAATGAATGTGGACGTCGATGGAACCTTCGAGCAATCTTCGAACACGCTTTTCGAACCTGAGCATTCATACCTCCTTTCAAAAATAGATCTCGGTTTGATTGATCGCCGGATCGACGGCAGCCTTGACCTTCGGGTCGTCGATCACGCCGATGACGATGATCACCTTGATCGAGGCGATGGTCCCGGGTGTGAGATGACCCCCCAGTGTGACCACCTTGTCATCCATGACCAGGGAGGCCGTAAAATGGGCGTGGACCTCGATCTCGCCATTCTCTTTGGTCGCGATCCATCCGGGGAGGGAGACGAGCTCCATAGGCTGCTCGAGATCGATAAAAACCCGGTATTTGTCCTCCATCTTGTAATCCGGAGGCATGATCTTGGCATTTCGAAACACCGCCTTCTGAAGGGCTCCGATACCTGAAAGGATGATCCCGCTTCGGATTGCTTCCTTTCGAGCGATCTCCTTGATCCCTTCCAAGAGATCGGTCCCGATCTTCAATTTCCCCATCACGATGCGGCTGAACTGATAACTTCCGGTTCGTTCCAGAATAGATTCGTTTGCCATTTGGGTTCTCCTTCTATCTTGCAATCCATACTTCTTGTGGGCAGGCCTCTTCGGCCTGCCCAACCTCTCTTTTACGTTTGACAGATATTGCTTTTCCCATGCGGAGACGTCGATGTTCCTATCTATTTGGTCGCCGTTTTAGCAAGCTCCCGATCGATCTCGGCAATGACCTTCGCCTCTTTTTGGATGTGCTTCAGGACGTCGTCGCCATGAAGGTAATACACTTCATCCCCTGGCTTTTCAATCGCTTCGATGAAGGTCTTGTCCTCAGCAACCTTCTTCGTGACCTCCCTCAGTTTTTCCACAATGTTCTTCGGCGTGTTCTTGGGAGCCGCGATCCCCACCCAACCGTAGTATTCGGCGTCGATTCCCAGTTCCTTGAAACAGGGGATCCCAGGAAGGGATTTCAGCCTTCTTGCGCCAGCCACAGCGAGGATTCTCAGTTTGTTGCCTTGGGCAAGAGGGATGGTTGTGGGGGGATATTGGAAGGCAGAATCCACGTGCTTACCTACCACTGCAGAGAGACAAGGGCCGCCTCCACTGTAGGGGACATGGCGGAACTTCAGTCCCGTGGCCTTGGCGAAGATTTCGATAGGAAGATGGCTCATTCCGTACAGACCACCAGAACAGTAACTCAACTGGCCCGGCTTCGCCTTGGCCGCGGCCATAAACTCCTGGAGGGTCTTAAAAGGGCTGTCGAAGGGTACGATGACAAGCGTCGGGCTCATGGTGAAGGAACCCAGGTAGACGAAATCGTCGTACGTGAAAGGAGGTTTCCGGCCGTTTGCGATCTCCCATTCCACGGCATTGGTAAAATTGACCGAGGCCACCGTAAGGGTGTATCCGTCGGGTGCAGCCTGAGCTCCTGCAACCGCTCCGACCATTCCGGTTGCTCCAGGTTTGTTCACCACAACGACCGGCTGTCCGAGATGTTTCTCCGCGATGCTTGCCCACGATCTTGCCTGAAGGTCCAATGTTCCCCCCGGAGGCATGGGATTGATCAACGTGATCGGTTTGGTGGGATAGTCCGCTGCAAGAGAGACCCCACTGACCATCCAGAACAACATTCCCACAACCACTGCCAACTTGAACGGATACCTCATTTCTGTTTCCTCCTTTCTTTGGATGTGGCCTGATTTTCTTACTCACCTTCTTCGAGGGCCTTTTCCCACGCGGCCTTAGGCCGTATGGCTCTGTAGATATTCCAGAGCACCAGAGCTCCAGAGAGAACGATCAAGGTCATGGTGATCGGGCTTTCCCAAAAGATCGAAAAGGAGCCTGCGCTTCGCATGAGGGACTGCCGAAAGGCCATCTCCAGAGTAGGCCCGATGATCATGGCCAAGATGAAGGGAGCGATATCGAACTCAAGTTTCCGAAATACGTAACCAAAAACCCCAAAACCCAGGAGAATCGAGAGTTCGAAAGTACTTGCATTGACCGAGTACGTTCCGACAAGACAGATGAGGAGAATAATGGGAAAGAGAATCCTGAAGGGAACCCTGAGCAGATTGACAAAAAGGCCTACCAGAGGCAGGTTCAGGATGACGAGGATCACGTTGCCAATGTACATGCTTGCGATGAGGCCCCAAAAAATCTGGGGCTGCTCCGTGATAAAAAGAGGGCCAGGTCGAACCCCATGGATCAGAAGGGCGATCATCATGACGGCCGGCGCGGGACCTGTGGGAATACCCAAAGCCAGGAATGGGATCATGGCGCTTTCCGAGGCTGCATTGTTTGCTGTCTCTGGCCCCGCAACGCCCTCGATACGGCCTGATCCAAATTCTTCCGGTTTTTTTGCCAGCCGTTTTTCCATCGTATAGCTCAGGAAGCTTGCCAGCACGTGGGCCGAACCCGGCAGCAACCCCACAATAAAACCGATGCCCGTCCCACGGAAAATGGGCCCCCACGAGGCACGAAGCTCTTCCCGTGTGGGAAGAAGCTCGCGAAACCTCACCTTAAACACTTCCCGAACCAAGCTCTCCTCTGTAGAGACGAGGATCTCTCCGATCCCGAAGGCCCCCATTGCAACCGGAATGAATCCGATCCCATCGAAAAGCTCTCTTATGCCGTGGGTGAAACGCATCGCCCCGGTCAAGGGATCCATGCCGACCGTCCCCACCAGAAGCCCCAGAAGAATCATGGGCAATGTCTTGAAGAAGGAGCCTTTTCCAAGAGATCCGAGAAGAACGAAGGCAACCAAGAGCACAGCGAACATCTCCGGAGGGCCGAATTTCATAGCGAAGTTTGCGAGCGTTGGGGCCAACAGCATTAACCCAACGATCCCCAAGGTCCCTCCGATCCATGAACCCCAGGCAGCGATGAAAAGGGCTGCCCCTCCTCGTCCTTTTCGGGTCATCTGAAAGCCATCGATACATGTGACGACTGAAGCGGACTCGCCCGGGATGTTCATCAGAATCGAAGTGGTGGAACCTCCGTACATGGCTCCGTAGTAAATGCCGGCCAACATGATGATCGCACCGGTCACATCCATCCCGAAGGTGGCTGGAATAAGAAGGGCGATTCCGGCAAGGGGACCAATGCCGGGCAGAACCCCGACGATCGTTCCCCAAAGACATCCGATAAAACAGAGATAGACATTCTTGAAGGTCAATGCAACTTGAAAGCCATTGTATAGGTTATTCAAAACTTCCATGGTTTATCTCTCTCAATCAAAACCTGCCATTGGAAACCTACAAGGAGAAAAATCCCTTGGGTAGCTGTACGGCAAGTAGTCTTTGAAAAAAGAGCCAACTTCCAACGCCAAGGAGAATAGCAAGGCCTGCTGCGATCCACAGTTTGTATCGGCTGACCCACCAAAAAAGAACGAACACGTAGAGCAGTGAAGTCAGAAGATATCCGACTCGATCCAAGACGAGAATGTAAGCGAGCGTGAGGGCCCCAATCTTAAGGGGCGTGGCCAGTTTTTCCAAAAACTCCTGCCAGTTGAACCTTTTTTCGATTTGCCTTTTGGATCTTCCCTGAAGGGTCCAACCGAGGCCCGTGGCGCAAAGGAGGATCGAAAGAGCGAGAGGGAAAACCCCCGGCCCAGGTTCGTTCCATCTGCCCATGGGAAGTTGAATGGAAAAGATCAGTCCATAGACACCTGCTGCAAGAAAGATCAGACCACCGCCTTGTTCTTTCGTCATCTCTTTCCTCCTACGAAGTCAGCGCTTACTACCTGGAGCCCCCCCTAACCCTTAAAGTCCCTGGATACTCCAGGGCTCGGTCAAGGGGCGTAGAATTTGTTCCTTAGCCTTTTGCCTTCAACCTCCAACCTTTAACATCCGCAAGCCAAACCCTCGACTACGTGAAGGCACCAACCTCTTCCAACGCTTCCACAACCTTGGTTGCTTCGATCTAAGGCCCGTAGGGCAAGGGCTTGTCCCTTGCCGCCTCGTGTCCGAGATTCGTAGGGCAAGGGCTTGTCCCTTGCCGCCTGGTGTCCGAGATTCGTAGGGCAAGGGCTTGTCCCTTGCCGCTTGGTGTCCAAGATTCGTAGGGCAAGGGCTTGTCCCTTGCCGCCTCGTCCTTCAAGAAGGTTTAAGCCCAAGCTCCTTCAGCTTTGTCTCTTTCGGCCAACCTGTTTTCATATCCCACCCCCGCGCTTCATAATATTCCTGAAGCAGGGGCTGGAGTTTTACCACGCTTCCTTTGCTCGGCCCGTCCGGAAGAGGCTCGTGCAGAACCCTCCAGGGAAGGGTATCGTCCTCAGGGGTCAAGCCCTCGCGAAGGTTGAAAAGCCTCTCGAGGTTGACCTTTCTCTCTCCTATCTTCACGAGTTCCGGGGCTG
>Ga0078972_1005143_pt1 | contig 33952 bp, 26 predicted proteins | sample YelNatPaOPGAMG01_FD_67568 | JGI IMG/M metagenome (GOLD analysis project Ga0078972, IMG submission 67568) | Hot spring thermophilic microbial communities from Obsidian Pool, Yellowstone National Park, USA - OP-RAMG-01 (SPADES assembly) (version 2) | ecosystem: Environmental > Aquatic > Thermal... | reverse complement strand
ACTCAATTTTATTAGATTTTAATTTTGAGTTAAAAGCAGTAACAGTATCTTTTATCAGAGTTGAAATATCAAATAAAGTTAGTGATAATTTCATTTTACCTGCTTCAAGTTTTGATATATCAAGTAAGTCATTAACAATAACTTCTAATCTGTTAATATTATTATAAGCGATATTTAAATATTCTTCCTGAGTTTCGTTTATCTCACCTGGAATACGGTCAAGAACAATAGAAATAAATTCTTTCATTATTGTTAACGGTGTTTTTATTTCGTGGGATACCATTGACAGGAACTCGCTTTTCATTTCATTTATTTGCATCAGTTTCTCATTTTTCTTTTCAATTTCTTCTTTTGCTTTTCTCAATTCTTCTTTCCTCTTTTCGCTTTCTGTTATATCTGTTATAGTGCAAACAAATCCGACAATTGTCCCGAATTCATCCTTAAGTGCTGAACAAGAAAACAGTGTGATAATATCTTCACCTGTATTTTTTTTCAATATAACTTTTTGGTTTACCAAACATCCTTCTTTTGATGTTTTATCAAACAGGACTGTTGTTAAATTATTATCACTAAAAAGCATCTGAATATGTTTATCTATTAGTTGGTTTTTACTGTATCCGAGCAGATTTATTGTTGATTTATTTATATCAATAATATTACCTTCCTGATTGATAAGAATAAGTGAATCGGACATAGTTGATATAATATTTTTTGATGCAGTTGCTGGTGTAATCAAAAACTCGTATTTTGTTATTGAATATACCAGACCCATAATCCATATAAGGATAACGACATCGCCGAGAGGTGGTATTATATAGAAATATAGTTTCGGTAATACAAAATCAGTTATTATTCCGATAGACAATGCGAGTAATGCTGTATAAAAAATTATCTTTGATTGTATTTTTTTTGTTCTATCACTTGTTTTTTCACCGAAAGTAAATATTAGATAAAATCCGACTAACATAAAGACAGTAATATATAGTATAAAAAGATATGGTAATATTGTTTTTGACCATACGAACGACCATCCGAATTGTTGTTTAATTGTATCAATAACAAGGGAATTGGTTAACTGTTTATAAACAAAGAATACAGGTGGAATAAAAATTGTGATGATGAAAAAAATATTTTTGAATAATTTTTTCTGTTTAGTAAAAATTATGCTGAATAGTAGAAAAAGACTAGGAAAACTACACCAGCCGAATGAACCTGTTTTAATAAGAAGTTTTACTGTTTCTTTTGATGTTGTCGGATTATCAGTATAAAATTTGCCGTAACTCCATATACAGAAACATAGAAGTAGTAATGATAGAACCCGATGTAATGGTGATTTGATATTTTTAATTAGGACATAGACAGCGAGATACAGGCATATTATAAAAGTTAAGAAATGCAGTATCTGTAAAAAATTCATAAATTTATTATTTATATTTCAATTATTGTTTTCAATCAAATTTTTATCTGATTAGAATTATATTATTTTTTTTTATTAAATTCAAATAGAGGTAGGTTTTAGGATACGAGATTATTTCTTTAAACACGAGTTATTCAGGATTTAGTCAATTTTCTTGCTTCTTCTAACATATCATTAATTGTGCGTGGGTTCTTAGGTTCATATCTAACCATAACCGCATTCAAAGATAATTTATATTTTCTATCAGGTTTATTATTATGTGTTTGGACAGTATAATTTAGACGATTTATTAAAATTTCTGCTCTTGGACGTGGATTTTCGACTCCGAGTACTACATATTCTTTTCCACCGAGATGTGCCATTACATCCGATTCACGGAATGTTTCTTTTAAAATATCTGCTGTTTCTTTCATAGTGATGTTACCTTCACAATATCCAAATTCGTTATTAATTTTGTCAAGGTCGTCTATTGTGATATAGAGCATAAACATACTTATATCCATCCTATTTACAAGTTTAATCATTTGCTGTGATAAAGTAATAAATCCTCTTTCTGTATAAAGGTTTGTTAGTTCATCAACAATAGACAAATTATGTAGTTCCACAAGTAACCTATGTCGTTCAATTGCATATCTTATTGCCCGTATTAAAATATTACTATCAATCTGGTTTTTAATAAGATAATCCTGGGCACCTGAATCTATTGATTTTAAAGCAATCTGTTCATTTTCAGGAGTAGTCAATATTAAGATTGGTATTGATGATGCTTCAGAATATACTTTAGAAAATGTATCAAATCCGCTGCTATCAGATAGTATAAGGTCAAGCAATATTACATCTACATCTTTTTTTCCTACCTTTGTAAGATAGTTAATACAATCAGATAATGTTTTACAAATTTGAATTTCAAATGTATTACCTTTTACTTCTGATAACAAATTATGGATTTTGTTAATACATTCAGGGTCATCTTCAACAATCAACATTTTTATAGGATTGTTTTCCATAATTGTTTACCCCTCTTTTAGTATACAAAAATTTACTTCGGTAATTCAAACTTTATTTCTGGTGAATTTTTTTCTTGTTCAGTGATTTTATACATTTCTTTAGGTGCATAATTAAGTAATTTAGCAACAAAGACATACGGTACTTGTTGTATACGAGTATTATATACTGTTACTGAGTCATTATAGAACTCACGTCTATCAGCAATCTGGTTTTCAAGATAAGTTATTCTGGTTTGTAATTGTAAGAAATTCTGGTTTGATTTCAGTTCAGGGTAATTCTCAACAACAGCAAACAATGTTTTTAACGCAGTAGTAAGTTCTGTATCAATTTTCGCTATTTCGGGAGGTGTTTTTGCTGAAAGGAACTGTGTTCTTACTTGGGTGATTTTTTCAAGTGTTTCTCGCTCGTATTTCATATATCCTTCACAGACATTAATTAATTTCGGTATTTCGTCATATCGCTGTTTCTGGAGCACATCTATATTTGACCACGATTTATCAATATTTACTCTAAGTTGTATAAGTTGGTTATAGATACTTATAAAGAAAACAACCAGTACTAACAAAATGAGTGCAATAATGACAAGGACTAAGATTAATATACCCATTATTTCTCTCCTGTTAGATTTATATCCATATTAATAACTTTTATCTAAAAATAAAATATTTTGTTACTGACAAATATTTCGGTAATAATCCTATCTGTGAAAGCAATGTTGTTATTGATATAACTATTATACTAAATCCTGATATAATTGACAAGTATCCTTTAAAAATATATTTTGAAATTAACTGTTTTTCACTATGGTCAGAAATAATAAATGTTTTCTCGATATCACCTTTTGCAATAATAAGTTCATCTTCAGGTGTTTCAACTGTCTGACTTAATTCCTGTTCAATCAGTTCCTGTTCAATTTTCATTCTTGCCATATCCCATTCTTCAATATCTATCTGTCCGTTTTTATTAACATCAAACTGTTTAAGTTTTTCTTTATCCTGTTTTAACTGTTTCAGTATCTCAACAAGTTTACTTTTTCTATCTTCAACATTATCTCTTATTTTTTTTACTGTTCCGATAATATAAATTGTTTCGTTTGGTACAATATACCATTCAGTATATCTATAACTTTTATAACTACCAGAAAATTTATCATCTATATACCTGTACATATAGTCAAGAACTAACTCAGCAGAAATCGGGTCAACAAGTATCCTTGCTGTATCATCTTTAATATAAAAATAATTTGTTGAACAACCTTCTTTTATTTTTACCCAATATTTTTTACCTTTACTATTTCTTCTCTCTTCTTCAATGATAAACTTATAGAACACGCATTCTGTTTGTGTGATAGGACTTTTCAATAATATTTTCGGTTCAACTTTACCTGTCAGTTCAGCAAGTCCCATTGCAACAGACCTTATTTTTGATGTAGGAATATTTTCAATTAAATTTTTTTTCTCAAGTTGTAAGAATCCATAAATAAAAAGACCGAATCCTGTTATTAATCCGATAACAATTTCCACTATGGTCTATTCCTGATTTTTTATATTAAAAACAAATAATTAAGATTTAACATTTCTTACTCGTGGCTCTTTAACAAAAAAATATAGAATCATCAGTCCAGTAAATGCGACAATAGCAGAAACAAGGAATGCTGTTTTGAATCCGAACAGATTATTCTGTATTACAACACCAGCAAGCACAGGTAGAAATCCTGCAACAGGTGCAATCATCATTCCTGTTACACCGATATATGTCGGTCTTTCTTCAGGTCTACAGAAATCTATAATAGCATTACATCCTGAAACAGATATCCCTGAAACACCGAATCCGTGTAACATAAATACAATATACATATATTCTATTGAATTTGATATCAAAGCAATAACTATACCTGTTATACTGGCTGTAAAAGATATTCTTAGACTATTGATATGTCCTTTATGGTCACCTATATATCCTAATACAAGCATTCCTATTGACTGACATATTACTGTCAATGAAAGGAAAGTTGCAACAGTTTTACCTGTTGCGTTGTATACTTTTATTGCATAAGCAGTATAGAACGCAGATGAGATAATAATGAACCGTAACAGTATCTGAGACAACAGGAACAGTCCGTAATTCTTGTTTTCAGTAATAATACTTTTGATATTCTTCAGATATTCTTTAAAAGTTGTCCGCTGTCTGATAATCGGATACGGTTCTTCGCGAACCAGTGCAACAAATATGTATGAAATACTTGTCCAGAAAAAATACATCATGAAACAGATTGTATAGTTAGTTGGGAAATATAGTTTCTCAAGAATATATGCAACAATCACGCCGACACCGATACCAGCAATACCGCCGATAAATTCTCTTGCTCCGAATAGGCGTCCACGCCAGTTAACAGGCATTGTCCGTGCAACAAAATCCATCCATATCGGCATCTGTATACCGCCACTAAACATAGCAGTAAAAAAACAGATAAAGAACACAGTTAATGCAATTCCAGGTGATTTTGAAGCTAAAAATAGTGTAGATATAGCCATCAGTAGCCATGGTAGACGTTGTCCGATACCCATTTTAAGGACAAGTGGTTTCTTTAATTTATTTGATTCGGTAAAATATGCTGAGATTATCTGTGGTAAGAACCAGGCAATTGTCTGTATAGAAGTAATTAACCCTATTAACACATTTGATGTTGTCATTTTAGCAACAAATGATGGTAAAATTGTTCCGTAATCAGAAAAACAGACACCAATTTTAAAAAAAATACCGTCCAGAGAATGCATAACAAAGTTCCATTTAAGGTTTTTCTGGACTGTATCATTAAATACATCAATTTTATCTTTCATATGGTTCCCATTTTATTATTAAGATAATTTTTTTATCAAATTAAACAGTTATATGGTTTATTTAATTACTATTTTGTAACAGGTTCAATTTCGTATACAGGAATATCATACGAATTTTTATATGTAGCGTAGCATAAGTAAATGAAATCAGGGTCGTATTGATTACGTATATTTTTACCAGGAATTATATCTATTATTTTGAATATAAACCTGTCACTGAATTTGGATTTAAATCCATCAACACAGTAATTTGAACATGCAAATATTTTCTTACCTGTTCTGACTGCTTTTTTTATCTCATTGATAACAGTATCTTCATAGAGGACATATACTATTTTCCTGTTACTTGGATGACCAGCATAAAATTTAACAAATGGCCATTCGTGACCCGCTATTATTAACGAATTACTTGGTGTATTATCTGCGAACCAGATTGCTTCGGATTTCTCATGCTGGATTTTAATATGACATAATTCAAGTAGCGGAACAGTAAATATTGTGAGATGCAGTATTATATATGAGATTATCATAATAAAAAAAATATATTTCAATCTATAATTATTAAACTTTTTAACTGTTTTTAAAATAAATCTATATCCTAATAAACTTGTTATCAGGGCAACAAAAGTAAAAGTTGATACTGATGTGGCCAGATTTGTTTTATTTAAATAAACTTTTAAATTATTAATCAAGTCAAAGTAACCAGTATGATACATTAATACATAATCAATTAGAATTGTTATCAAGACCCCGAACACAGTTATAACCCAGAAAAATTTAAAAATATTTTTGTTTAAATAAGAATATCCTTTTTCTATTAATTTCCAGATTGTATATGCGATAAATATTATTGCTGGTGGAATAATGGGGATTATCAGACGCACATGCTGGTTTACAGAGCATACTGTTCTCCAGTATAAAAAATACGGTAATAGCCATACAAGAACAACTGTTAAATTAAAAAAAAGTGGGTCTCGGTGATTACGAATCAACATAACAGGATAAACGAATAATAAAAATATAAAAAACAATATACTTAAAACAATAGTCATTGAACTGAAACAGAGTTTGATAAATTCTAACCATGAATCAACAGTGAATAGTCGTCCAACAGACATTTCCATCTGATTTGTTGTATGAAACAAGAATTGTATTGTTAACCCGCTAATAAACAGTCCCCATAATATATGCAGAATATACGGAATAAATACCACAACTGAGTTAATGATAGGATAAACAGTTTTTTTATTTATACATTTAACAACAACAAGAAAAAAGAATACTGGATAAACAAAAAAGTTTGCAATTCTTATAAGTGGTGTCAATCCGATTAAAACACTGGCTATGAATAAGTCAACAGGTTTATTATTTTCATACCATTTTAATGTATAACATATTCCTAATAGAATAAAGAATATTGATGATATATCCGACATAAGTTCAACACTGTAAAACCATATCACCGGACAGAACGAAAAAAGTAATGAAGCAGCCACAGATAATATTTTATTTTTGAATATATATAATCCTATATAATACATCGGAATAATACTCAATGCACCCAATAGAACTGATACAAAAATAGCCGATTTTTCAAAATTAAGTGAGCCAGTAACAATAGCAGAAATTAGTGATGATATATAAATTAAAACAAAATACAATGGATGACAATATTGTAGTCGGGATACAGGGATACTACCTAAATGTAAGAATTCTTTACACCAGTTAAGATATTCTGCTGAATCCCATGCATTTGGTGATGAACTTGTGAATGGGATACGTATAAGAAAAGAGATAGAAAATAAAATTAATGGGATTGTTATTGATTTAGAAAAAATATTGTTTAAGTGTAATTTCATTATATTAAATTTACGATAAAAAAAATTATTTGTCAAATAATATAATATTTTGCTTCTCATAAAATATTTTGTATAATTGATACTATGAAAATGGTTTTTAGAAATGGACAGATATGTAAATGGTATCCGGAAAAAGGGTTTGTTATTGATAATAAGCCCATATATATTGTAGGCGTAAATTATGTATCAAGACACATCTGTACCAATTTCTGGGAAGATTGGCGTCCTGAACTAATAAAGAATGATTTAGAAAATATTTCTAAATACGGACTGAATGCTGTCAGGATACCTGTTCACTGGGAATATTCAGAACCGCGACCCGGTAAATATAATCCTGAAATATTCAAAAAATTTGATTGGTTTTTAACAACAGCAGAAAAGAACGGATTATTCGTTATGCCATTCTTTTTAGTCGGTACCTGCACACAATTTTATGATGTTAGGTGGCGTAAAGGGCGTTCTTTCCTGACGGAACCTATGGTAACATACGCTGTGAATAATGTAAAACAATTTGTGAAAAAATTTAAAAACAGACCTAATATTTTATGTTGGGATATCTGTGATGAACCGGAATTTTACAGTATATTACCGAACAGTGACCCATTACCGTATAAAAAAGAACTTATAGAGAACTGGGTAAGAAGGATATATACCGGGATAAAAGAGATTGATAATTATCACTGTGTTAATGTCGGGTTTTCACATATAAGTAGTAATCACTGGGGAATAAATGTCAGGAATATGGCTAAAATACTTGATTGTATGACAGTAACCTGTTATCCGCCGTATATGTCAACAGAATTCTATCATTCATTCAGGAATACTTATTTTGTTGGCTGGAATGTTCGGTTCAACGATTTATTTAATAAAGGTGTTTTTTCTGCTGAAGCACCTGGAGGCAGTAATGCATATGCGAGTGAAGAGAGTATAGCAAATTATTATAGAGTAACTTTATACAGTAATCTAATAAACGGATCGTTTGGGACATTACCTTGGGTTTGGAACGATTACGATGTTTCCATACACAGAAAAGAGGTTCTTAATACCAGTATTCATGAACCATATTTCGGGATATCAAGGAAAGATGGGACACTAAAACCAGCAGGTAAAGAATTATCAAAATTTTCAAAATTTATTGACAAAATATCTATTCATAAATGGGTTCCTGTCAGGAATAATATCACAATATTAATACCAGAGAATTATTATGAACAGATAAACAGTGTATGGGCACCAATATATCATTCTTATATGGTTTTAAGGAGTGCGGGCTTATTTGTAAATTTCATATGGGAAGAACAGTTTACAGCAACACATAATCAACCTGTGTTTATACCTGCAATTGGTGGATATACAACAAGCACATGGTATCTATTAGCGGATTATGTCAAGAATGGAGGAACGCTATATTGTTCCTACTCAGGATTAAATCAGTTAGCTGCTTCTTATAACGAGTTATTCGGGATTGAAGTTCACGGTAATGTTTTTGTTAATGATAAACTGAAAATTGGATACAAGGATGATAGATACAAGGATAAACTTGATAACGAATATTATCCTGGTAAAAGTATACTTGTGATAAAACCTAAAAGAAGTAGAGTTATTGCTGAAACAGAACACAGGATACCATTTCTGATAATGAGCCAGTTAGGTAATGGTAAATCATACTTGGTTACTTACCCAATAGAAGCAATTATTGCATCTAATCATGACCAGAAAGCCATCACTGAATATAATTTACATAAATTGTATTTTGATATCGCACAATCATCAGGTATTAAATCTGAACTGAGATGTATAAATCCTGAGATAGAGTCAGGAGTATATAGAAATGGTAATAGAGCTCTGGTAATATTAGTTAACCATAGTAATAAGTCGGTTGAAACAGAAATCAACACAGAACAGAGTATAAAGAGATTGGAATTAGTGGATACAGAAAAAAGTTGTTTGAAGTTATCAAGAAGGAACAAGTTAAAATTTTTGGTTTCAGCATCAGATGTGATAAAACTGATTATTGAGTTTTAAGTTGGAGAATTACGATTATGTCGTTTATAGAAGAAGTTGGACAGCAGAGTAATGCATTAAAAGAACTTGTTAACTATTATACTAATTCTGAAGGTAATAAATTACTGAATAAAATACCAGAATTGATTAGTCCCAAAACTACTCGTTCACTAATATTTATTGGGATGGGCACATCATGTTTTGCTCCGTTAATTATAAGAGATATATTAGTTACCAAAACAAAGATTGTGCCTTCTATATGGGATGCAGGCGAATTTCTTCATTATGCGATAAATTCAGTTACGAACAACGATGTAGTTATTGCGATATCGCAATCAGGTGAAAGTATAGAAACCAAGAAATGTGTTGAGCGATTAAAGAAACATAGTCGTATAATATCTATAACTAACAATTCAGAATCTTCAATAGCAAAATATTCTGAATTAAGTTTACCAATATTAGCAGGTAATGAAGTATCAATATCAAATAAAACATATACTAATACTTTAGCGATTTTACTTTTATTATGTAATAAAATTGTTGGTCTACCAGTAACCCGGTTAATGACACACTTTATTAAATGTGCAGATGAAATGAATAACTTTTTTATTAACAGAAAAGATGAGATAAAAGGAGCATCAAAGTTTTTGAAATCAGCTACCTACCTTCATTTTATTGCACGCGGTCCTGTTTCTGTTTCAGCAATGCAATGTTCACTTACTTGGATGGAAGGAGTAGGTATATCTGCAACAGCGTTTACTGGTGGCAGTTTTAGACACGGTCCTTTTGAACTTACTGGCAGGAATCATTATGCTGTATGTTTTATACCTGAAGGGCACAATGGTATTTTGATAGAAAAATTAGTTAGAGATATGTCAGAATCTGGCAGTAAAATAGTTGTTTTTACTGCTAAAAAGATTAGAGCAGAATCAAATATTTACAGTATAGAAGTTAGTCCCGGATTAGAACGTATTTTCCCTATAACTGTTGCTGTTCCTCATGAGTTATTATTAGCGTATATGGCACAGGATAGAGGTTTGGTTCCTGGTAAATTCAGAAAATGCAGTAAAATCACTACAGTAGAATAATCTGATGGTAACTAAAAAACATAGAAAGAATCTCGGGATAGATATCGGTGGGACAAAAGTATACAGTGCTATAGTATTGTCGGACGGGACAATATTAAGAGAACATAAAAAACAATTTAGAAATCCGTTTAATGACAGAGATGTATTAACTGATATAGAAGAATCGATAACCAATTTGTTAACAGATGAAATAGAAAGTATTGGAATTGGTATTCCGGCTATCCCGGATGGTATATCTGGGAAAAGCACAACAAAAAATTGTCCGAACTTGAAATTACTTGAACATAGAGATATAAAGGAATATATTGAGAATAAATACAGAATACCGGTTAGATTAGAGAATGATGCTAATTGTTTTATTGTAGGAGAACATATCTGTGGAGCAGGTAAGAATTATTCTGACTGTGTAGGGTTAACACTCGGGACAGGAATAGGTTGCGGTATTATACTTGACGGACAACTGCGTCGTGGCTCAACATGGCATTGTGGCGAAATATTTGATATAAAATTGGGTAACAATTTAGTTCTTGAAGATATATTAAGTGCGAGATATATAACTGAGCAGACAGGGACTGTTGATGCTAAAGAATCAGCATATTTAGCAAATTCAGGAGATAAAAAATCTATTTCTGTATGGAATGAATATGGGAAATGGTTAGGTTGGATTATTTCTGTTATTAATCGTGTTATTGACCCGGAAATATTTATATTAGGTGGTTCATTGAGTTTATCATATAATCTTTTTTATAAAGAGATGAGAAGGAATATTGATAATATAAAAACTAAAATTGTTGTAAGTAAACTGAAAGAAAAATCTGCTGTTATTGGAGCATCATTAATAAAATGAAAAATATTTTATCAATTGTTTTTATTGTCTCTCTGTCTATACCTAAAATTACTGGTGCGCAGGTTACTGATTATTCGCATCCGTATGGTATATGCTGTTTCAACTGGCCATTAACAGTATGCGAAAAATTTAAATCTGCTGGTATTGATAGATACCGTATAATGTGTAACTGGTCAGTAATCGAATCGACAGACAATATTTTTAACTGGTCATCTGTTGCTACACCTATTGATAACGCGAGCATAACTGGTGCCAGAGTATCATTGTGTGTATACGATTCACCGCTATGGTCAAGAGAAATTACTGATAAATCGTTATCATTCCAACCATCAAAATATACTGAATTTTTAACTGAATTATTACGATATTGTGAAAACCGTCATTCAGGGATTGTTGAAGCAGTTGAAATAACTAATGAAGAGCCGACAGCAGATAATTATTTATCGTATGACCGTGACCCGAGTTGGTTTTATGCTAATATATTAAAATCAGCATATCAAACAGTAAAATCATTTAATCCGAATATACTTGTTGTTATTGATGGTATCTGGCAATCAGCATTTCATCATCTTGATGAATTATATCAGTTAGGGTGTAAAGGATATTTTGATAGAATAAATTATCACTGGCTGATGCATGAAGGATATAATGAGGATCCATCAAATAAAACTAATATCTGGCATTATCCGACAGCAATACGATACTTGAAATATATTGCTGATGAATACAAAGATTACACAAGTTCATTATGGATTACTGCATATGGGTTCAGATTAGATAATGAACAAAAAAAATCTGATTATTCAAAATTTGTGCTTGATACATCCCGTGAATCCGGGTTTATTGACAGAATAAATTATTATGTTGGTATAACAGGTGGCTATAACCAGAGTTTACCGGATGGTGGCACTAACTATGACAGGATATCAATGATATATACTGATGACGAAACTAATCCGAGTTTATTACAACTTACATCTGTGTATTATATGTATACAGAATATACAGCAGAATATCCCGAATGGGGTGCAAAATATTTCAGAGTTATTGATACACTTCCGCCTGCAATATCAGATATAAATCTGACCAACTCTGGATTTGAAACAGGGACTAACATCGGTTGGGACTCAGTTTATTCTGTTGATAATATTATAAAACACAGTGGTAATTATTCTGGGAAACAGGTATCAACAGGAACAATTCGTACAATATTCTATCCTTGTGAACAGGATAAATTATATGAAATTATAGCATGGATAAAAATTGATGCTGATAACGGGTCGGATTCATACAATGTTAGACCGTATATAGTTTATCGTAATAACGGAGCCGGTCCTTACTGGTTCAGTCCACCGAATTATTACGGTGTTGTTGATACGAGAAATTATCCGGGTGGTTGGCGTAAAATACGGTATTATTATCTATCATCAAACGCTACTGAATTTGCTGTTGAGTTCAGTGGTTCAGGAAACGGTATATTCTGGGTTGATGATTTGATAGTTAAATCACTTACCATGACATCCCCGGTTGTAACAGGAACAGGATACAAGTCAGGAATATTTTATAATTTCCCTAATCCATTCAATCCGAATAAACAATCAACAAGAATAATCTACGGAATAGAGAAACAATCAAAAATAAGTTTAAGGATCTACAATATCAGTGGAGAACTTATTCGTGAACTTATACCACAGCAAGAAATAACTATTCCAGGCAGATATGGTATTGACTGGGATGGCAGGAACGACAGTAATCAAATGGTTGCCTCCGGTGTATATATATGTTGCCTGGTTATTAACGATAAACCGTATACCCGAAAAATTGCCCTAATCAAATAATAGGAGTATATTTTAGAGCAAAGTTAGTATATTTTTATTCATAACAAACTTAATTGTCTGTTAAATATTGTGTTAACTATAGAAACATAACCGAACTAAAATATACCTTCTTTTCCAATCAGTTTTTCTATTGCTCTAATCCATGAATCTTTTTCTTTACCATAACCTTCATATGAAAATCGGTAATCATGTTTACGTTGAAATTCAATTAATTCCTGTTGTAACAACTCTATTTTTTTTATTTCAATTTTACATAATTCTTTTATTATGCTTTCGTTCTTACACAATTTTATAGTTGATATAAAATGGGGTAGACAGAGCCCGAATGATGATTCGTAATTAATATTAAATTCTATATCATTAAAATATTCTATAAATGATGAGATATATATTTTCTCAGTATCTCTCATCTCTTTACATATCGGGCAACTCCGTTTAGTTTTTTCGTGATAACTTAATTTAATGTTATTTGTTAGCAGATTTAACTGTTTCTTAAATAAATTATATTTGTTTTTTTTACTGGTAAATTCTTCAATTTTATTTTTAAGTATACCTAATAAGTCCTCATAGATTATGCTTAAACCGAGTCCATCTCCGAATTTTTGTAGTTGCCAGGAATGAAGTGCGCAATAGCCAAAAGATTCTCTTATTTTTTTACGTGTTTCGGGGTCATTCACATTCTCGTATAAAAAGTTTTCCATTGATTTATGAATTTTTTTCTTGATAAGGAAACAAATGGGACACCCTTTTTCTTTTAATGCATCTAAAAGGTTAAAATAGGTCTGATGTTTTTCCATAATTAAAAATCTGCTGTTTCTCTGTTTTGTTTAAGTGTCATTAAATGACATGTATCATTCAAAGATGATATAATGAATATCCCGTCATTGTATTCAATAACATTTATTGCTGCTACATCCTGTTTTATTTTCCAAAAATAAGAATTATCTAAAGAAAGTGTTGTGCAGATTATAACCTTATTCACTATCCTGTGAGAAACTATTGCTATATCACCCTGTTCTTTTTCTATAATTTCATTTAATAATTTTGTTATTCTTGTCCTGACAGAATTCAAATTCTCTCCACCTGGAATTTCTGTTAAATGTGGTTCTGTAGTCCATTTATGATATAGTAGAGAATACTTCTCTTTAACTTTTTCTAAACTTAGACCTTGCCATTCACCGAAATTAAAATCAATAAGTCTATCATCAATTTTAATATTGAGATTAAGTGGCTTTGCAATAGCCTGTGCTGTCATTAAAGCACGGATAAGAGGACTTGAATATATAGTATTTATTTCAAATGAAGATAATATTCTTTTTGCAATAGCGTTTATCTGTCTGATACCAACATTATCAAGAGGGACATCAATTCTACCTCTGAATATTTTTTCTTTATTCCATTCTGTTTGTCCGTGTCTGATTAAGATTATTTTCATATTAGGTTAACTTTAACTGTTAAACAAAAAAACCTCTACTTAAATTATTCAAGTAGAGGTTATCAACCCTTATTTTGTTCGGGTAGTTGTATGGCGAACCTCATCGCCCTACTTCAGTTGTTATTAAATATCATAAAATACAATAAAAACATATTAAAATCAATAATTTTTATATCTCTTTAAGATTAAGAAAATAACAAATTCCAATAAACATATTATACAAAAATTAACAACAATTCTCAAAAAAAATAACCTTTTATTCGTTCTGATTCAGAGATAATTTTTCCGTTTTCATCAACAATACAGCACTTACCATTAATAATTTTTGTTTTGATATCTCCTCTGGCAAATTTATTTCCCTGCAAGTGAGGAGCATCTAATAATCCTTTTGTAATTGATAAAGACAGGACTTTATAATCACACAATGGATCTTCACTTATTCCTTTTCCTGTATTTTTTATTGCTTCCAAAAGAACTTTGGCCTCTTTTATAAGTTCTTCTTTCCTTGCCACTACTGTTGGGTCCAATTTCAAATCAGGAAAACTGTAAAGCGAGTTCTTCAACACTCCGTGAACAATTTTACAACTTTCTATTAATTCTTCTGCAGTTATTGCATGGTCTGCTTCGCTGAACCCTACTACATGTAATATATGTGGTTTCATAGCCAGACTTAAGACAGTTGATGCAGATAGTTGTCCCTTAGCGATAGAAAAATCTGTAGATAAACTTGATAGCCCGGCTCTTACCTGACGAAACACAGTAAAATTTTCATCAACTAAACTATTTATCAGTTCATCTTTTGCTAGCATTTTGGCTAAATCCATAATAGGTGAAATACCCGATGGCGTATTGAACATATATTGGGACACATAATATCTGACACCTAATTTTTTAGCATTATACGCTGCAATGAATGCCATTGCTACTGCTAAACTATCAGAAGCATATCTCAAACTCCATTGATGTGATTCGTTCACTTCTACAGGTATCTTTCTTTTTGCATACCATTTTATCGTCTCCTGATTTTCTTTTATTGCATCTTCTATGGGTCTGTTTGAACGACCATCCAGGACACTATACCAGCACAAAGGTATAGCACCCCAAGCAATATTGATTGTTCTAACACACATATCTGCCCATTTGATTAAATTTCTTGTCCCGGCATAACATCGTAATAACGGATAATTTCCGCATCGTGTAACTTTGTAAATAGATTCTAAATCATCCGGTTTTCTCAAAGGGACTCCGCCTGCACCATTCTGAGTGTGGTTCATTAATTCAGGCTGAAAAAAATGTTCCTGTGCATTCTGGTCAGGGGCAATTGACAACACATCTAATACTTTTGCTTCAGCAATAAGTTTTGAACCTTCTATTGTCTCTTCAAGATTGGGGCGACCAAAATGATGTCTGATAAGTGGATACGGATATGTTTGTTTAATTCTATCTACAAGATTATTAGCATATATTACATTGCTTTCTTTTAGAGAAATTCCTTTTAAGTAATTTCTTATTTCTTCTATTGATTCTCTACCATAAAATATTTTTTCAAAAATATTGAATTGTTCAGCTACTTTTGCTACTGGTTCTGTCCCACCAAAAATGAATTTTATATTAACTATTTTGTTTTTATCAATTTCCTCTTTCAATTCCTTAAATAAAAATTTAGCGGTCTCTGGTGTAAGACGATAACTTACTGCTACTAAATCGGGCTGATGCTCTTTTATAGCGATAACTAAGTTTTCAGGAGATATAGCAGGACCCAAAAATATTGTTTGATAATTTTCTTCAGCAGCTAATTTTAAAAAATTATAAATACCAGCAACATGAACACAGGTTCCTAAAGAAGCACCAAGTATTTTTTTGTTCTTCGGTTGTTCCATTTTATACTTTTTCTCCTGTGTCTTGATTTTCTTCACCAATCGCCAGAAGCCTTAGTTCCTTAACAGACATCCCGGTAATACCAAGTTTTTCTACTGTCCTTCCTTCTTTCCAATAATCCACATTATGTATTATTGATGCAAGATGTATTATACTTTTGATTGTAGGAACAGGAATACCAAACATATCACCTATTGAAGCAATCGGGACCAGGCTCATTGGCACATCTTCAGTAATATAACGGATATTTAAAGTTGTTGGTGCCATAATATCTCTATACCCGGGATTAGATTGCATAGATTCATAGAGATTCTTTCCTACAGCATCATAGGCAAGATAAAGCCAATCTCGTGCAGTGGTAGCCCTTATTCCTAATGCAGCAGCAACCGCTACCCTTTCAGCATCCATTCTTTCAAGTACTTGTGCTACTGATACAGAACAACCCTGTATATAGAATTGAAAATCAGATTTATCTTCTATCCAACCAGAGTTCAGTACACATATTGCTGGATGAAAAACCGCTCCTATATTATCGAAACTTGTCTTGAAAATATTATCTCCTGGAACAAACTGCGGGAATGCTATATTTATAACTTTAAGGACATCAGGAATTTTGTATGCATGGATAGAAGCAATAGGAATAGAATTTTTTATACGAAATATTCTTACCTGACCGGGATTTATCATTCTTGAAGCATAAATCAATGTTTGTGCTTCTGATATAATCACATCTGCTGAACATTTTTTCTCTTTTAGAATCTGTTTGAATTCCAAAGCACCAAAAGTGCGACCTGGATTTAAGACAATAATCTGTCCATCCTTTAAATAAGGCGCACAGGTTTCTGCTATAGACCTATGTGCGGTTGCTGGTACCACAACCATTAATAAGTCTACATCTTTTATTGCTTTTTCTATATCACTGGTAACAAGTTTCAATCTTCCGAATCCTGTCACCTCACCCAAAACTTCTATACCGCCACGTGCTTTAATCGGTCGTATTCTTTCTTCACTACGATTATAAAGATTTACTTCAAAACCCATTATTGCAAGATGTCCAGCCATTGCCAGACCGCCGTGTCCGGCACCTAATACACAAAATTTTGGTTTTTCTGTATTCTGCATATTCACCTCCCATTATTGGTTTGGGACAAGTTTTGTCCGTCCTACCCATGATAAATCATCAAAATTATGTATTAATATTATTCCCGTTTTTTTAAACCGCATCTAAAAATGCTTAGTCCAGTATAGACAGTTTATGTGTCAAAAATTTGCAATACATTACTTCGGTTAAATTCATAGGTTTAGAGTTTTGACAAGGTATCAATTTCCTTTTTTATTATTTCAAGTATAATGTTTTGCGGATAAAAGATTTTTTGCCAAAAAATTTTGAATGAGTAATAGCGAAATTTTTATGTTGGGTTATATGAAGTATTGACATTTTTCTATCCAATCTCTCCTTCTTCTAATACAATTGCTCCGTCTTTACCAGAATACATTCTCTTATTATCTGAGTTAAATTCATACTTTACATCCAGAGATAAAGATTCTATAGATAATATTTTATAATGTTTACATTTATAGATATGTTTATTCCCCATTTCTCCGGCGACATAAACTTCATAAGATAATATAAAATGAAGTGTGTCGTGGATTACTTTAAATTCATCTGAAGGTGAAAAATAAAAACTTCTCTGTGTTGTTGCTATATTCTCGATATTATATGTTTTACATTCCAGATAATATGGTAAGTTTTTATACCAGAATATTATATCAGGATAACCAGTTGCCTTTTTTCGTCCGCTCGGTCCTACCGGAATATCGGCATTCAGACCTAATGAGTTTAATGCATTCCTGGCATACGGTTCTATCTCATTCCCAACCTCATTTGGTCTCGGTCTTAAGATGCCTGCTTTATTTATCTCTTTTCCTGCATTTACAGCAGATTGTTTTAATAATCCTAATACCTCTTGATGTTCTTGCTTTGTGAAATCAAAAGATAAAACTTTTTTGCCAGTCATTGCCTCAATAACCAGATTAAAAGGAATATCTTTTAATGGCAGGAGCATTTGTTTTATGATGTTTTCAAGTTTTTTTATATATTCCTCGCTATTATCCATCTTCCTCACCTTTTTCAAAAATTTTTAAAATTTCTTCATATCGTCTTTTTGCATCTTCAATTATTTCATTATAACTTTTTAAATAAATTGTTACTTTTCCCATTTTTTATTTCACCTTTTTAAAAATTAAAATATTTTCCTTTTTCATTACATTATAAAGTCCAAAGATTATTTTATTTATATTCTTTTCTAACCGAAATCCAAGACCTTCCATGTATTTAATGGTGAATTCAGCAGTTTTTATTTCCTGTCCTTGATAAGTAGCATTGCCGATAACTATAACAGCATACTTATCAGGTTTTAGCACTCTATACATTTCTTTATATGATTTTTTCATATCTTCATTATAAAGTTCGACTCTATTTCTTCCATTTCCTCTTACTCCAATAAAATCATCTCTCATTTTTAAAACATCGTATCCCAAATCTTTTAGCGAATGAATATCATTTTGAACATAATCAAGTGCAATTGAGTAAGGCGGAGATGTGATTATTCCATCTACTGAATTATCCTGCAATTTTATTTTTCTTGAATCTCCAACTTCAATCTTTACATCTCCTAGTTTTAAGTTTAAATTTTCTTTTATCTGAATATAATCTTTTACTGAATCTAACATTAAATCAACATTTTTAAGAAAAGAATTAATAAAATCACGACTTCTGCGTGAATTATCACTTACAGCAAGTAAACGCGCTAATATATAAAAATTTTTTACTTTCTCATTTTTTGTTAATTTATCTAAGAAATCATAGTAATTTTCATTGGTTTGGAATAAATTTGGAACAACATTTGCTGAAATTTCATTTTTTATTTTTTTTATCTCTTCTATCACATAAATTGATTCTGTTTTAACTTTTCCCTGAATAACACAGAGTGGTGAAATATCTATGCCGATAAAATTTATTCCTAAAAGTTGTGCTTCAAGTGCAGTGGTCCCGCTTCCCGAAAAAGGATCAAGAACTGTATCGCCTTCTTTTAATCCTATAATATTTAGTAGTGCCCTAATCATTTGAGGATGGAATTTACCTTTATATGGGTAAATCCAATGAGTTAGATATTGATTAACAGAATGAGTTCTATTATTTTGAATGATGTGAAAATAATCTGTAAATTGTCCATCAATACTTTTGTAATACGCCCCTTTTTTCTTTATTAACTTTATATGTTCATCTGATTTATTTAGAATTCTAAATTCTCTTAATCCATTTGTCACTTCAAAATCAATACCTAAAGATTTCAATTCTAATTCTGCTAAAGACAATTCATAAATAAATTGAACATTATCCAGTAAAATCAATCCTTGTTGAATATTTTCTTTATCTATCGAATAAGCCCAGAATTGACTTTCTGCTCTTTCTATCATAGTTGTACCTTTGGTTTTTAATCGTCCTATCTCCATTGTAGTCATTCTCCTTTTAAAATTAATGGCAAAATTTCATATAACGGTTGACATGTTTGCGAAGTGATCAATAAATTTGGATATGCGAAGAGAACCCCAAACACGCTATTAACAGAAGTTATGGCTGGTCCCACACAATTACTTTAGCACTCCAAATCTCCCTCACATTTCCATAAACGTACATATTCCCAGCAGGTGCAATAACACCTCCTTTGGACGGTACCTGTTGTAGATCAATTAATGCGTCACCTCCCATTTTTCTTGCTTCGGCTTTCAAGTAATCAATTGTATCCGCTGTACTGTGTAATTTTCCGGCGTTTGCTTGCACTACTCCTATGACCTTATAAGGACGATTTATGTTCGCAATGTCAAGTATTTCTATAGTGTAATCTGGGGGTTTAGGTGGTCGCACAATCGTTTCGTATCTAATACTTCTTGTACTAATGCATCCCGATATAAGAAAAATAATTAACATAGATAGAAACTTTTGAATAATTTTTATCATTACATTTACTCCTGATTTCCGTTAATTAGTTCATATAAGAAACGAGTTCGGATAATACCACTTTCTGACTGAGTCTGAAATTCAAGATACACCAATATAATTTGTATTTACTTGAGTATATGTTTCTTTTATAGTAGTAGTTTAGCATAGGTAGTATAAATTAAAAAATCTATTTATTTATTATAGAAAAAATTGAGTTATTATTCAATCCTGCTAACCAAAATAATTTCCATTTATTTAATGCATTTTTCCTGTATTCTCAATATAATTTTTCCCCATTTGGATTCCAAAATAACAAAGAGTGCCTATTTTTTATAATTTTGTTATTTTCTCTGTAAATACTCTTTGTTAGATATATTAGATGTCTGATAAATGTCCGATATCCTAAAAGCCATACTGGTCATTACAATGCCTTACAAGTCAATTATCACCTAATCGTCACCTTTTTCAGTTGTATAGCATTGTATATATATAATTACTATACATATTACGGTCTACAAATTTCTAACAAGGAATTCCTTGAACATAGGTAAAGTAAAAGAATAACAACCCCTTTTTACTCTGTATAATATCTCTTTCTCAACAAGATTATTGAGTAGCAAATTAATTGCCCCTCTGGATTTCTTTATTCTTTTTCTTATTTCCGATACCTCTAATTCTTCGGGTAAATCTAGCATCTTAGATAATATCTCCCGCTCCGTATTTGAAAGCCGAGTGAATCTTCCGTAAAAAAAACTTTCATCAAGCTGTTTCAATAAAAATGGATATATTTTTTCAAAATCATTTTTATTAATGTCTTTCTTAGGTATGTTATCAATGAGATGAAAACAGTAGAACTGGATAAAATAAGGATATCCTCCAGTTTCTTTTACTAATCTATCTATTAGTTTTTCACTGAAGTTAAATTTTGTATGTCTCAGCGGTTGTTTTATTGCTTCTACTGAATCTTTCGGACTTAACTCTTTGAATGTTCTTACTTGAAACATTCTCTCAGCATAAGTTTTTGCTTCTACCAGATTACCTGTCAAAGTAGGGAGTCCAGATAATACTAAGTAGTATCGTAGTCCTTTTTGCTGAACATGTGAAAATGCTTCTAAAAGTAGAGATAAAGGAAAATTGTCAGATACTTTATTATCTTCTATGAAATGGAACTCATCGTATAAAAAAACCAACCCGTTAAAACCTGCTTTATTTATCTCTGAGTAAAGTTCTTTCAAAATCAATTCCATACGGTCTACTAACGGTCCTTTGTATTCAGATAAAAGTTTATCAGCAAAATCACCATTGATAATATCTTCATCTGAAACAGCAAAACCAATTCGTTTTTTTCTGACCTTTTTGACTAATGACGCTCCCTCTACTTTTGTAACTAAATCAGTTAGAAGTGCATAGAGGAACTTTTGCTCATTACAGAATTGACGGTTAAATTCTCTTCTTACAAAAAGCCATTTCTTCTCACGGCATATTTCTTCTAAATTCATTAGGAAAACAGTTTTACCAGTTCCTCTCAGTCCAGAGATTACTAAATTCTGTGGAAGTGATAGAGCAATATCAAGAGATTTCTTAAATAATAGAAGATCCTGGTTCCTACCAGCAAGATAAGGAGGTATTAAACCATTGCCGGGTCTGAAAGGATTTAGATTGGATATTTTTTTCATAAGTTTATTCCCTTCACATCGGGTGTATAGTATTGTATAGCAATTGATATTATACAAAATCAGAAATGAAAAATAAAATCCTCGAATCAAATAAATCATCATGTAAAATGTTACCATGAGTTATAATATCAAATCATTAAAAATGTTACCGATTAAATTGAGAGGAATTGATTCTGACAATGACCGAGCATTTATTAACTATCATTTATTAGCATTCTGTAAAAAACATAAAATTCAATTCACTCGTAGTAGACCTTATAAAAAGGATGACAATGCTCATATTGAACAGAAAAACTGGACACATGTAAGAAAAATATTAGGATATGTTCGTTATGATAGCGACAAATTACTTTTGGCTATGAACGACCTTTACTGTAATAAGTTAAGATTATTCCAGAATCTTTTCCAACCATCAGTGAAACTTATAAAAAAAATTCCTATAGTCTCTAAAATTAAAAGAATATATGATAAACCAAAAACACTATTTCAGAGATTATGTAAATGTAAAAGTGCTGACCCTGTAAAAGTAGCAGAACTTAAGAAATTGTTTGAGTTATTGGATCCATTTGAGTTAAGTAAAACAATAGATAAAAAACTAAATAAGATTTATCAGATGCGTACTACAAAAATAAAAAGAACTTTTGAAGAAAGAATTTATGCTGATATTAAAAAAGATTTTTCTCATTATAAATATACTAATTTATAGTAACATTTTTATATGATTTGACAGGAAATAACCTTTATTTGAGTGAAAATATAACGGAAGAAGAGAAAATGATGATATTAAAAAGAGTTATAGATATTGAGTCCGTATACGATTAGATATAGTTTTTAATCTATTTTCTGATAATAATTGATATTTGATGTGTTCCGGTAATATCAGAAATACCTCTAATAGGATAGCTGAAACAATAATCAAATTGGAACATTTTGTTATATTCTAGTCCTATTCCCAAAGATAAGTTAACAAATTCTCTACTACCTAAACTTAAACCGCTTCTGATATAAAAATTTTTTTCAAACAAGTATTCGGCACCGGCTGAAACAATATAATCATTTCGTATAAACTTTAACTCAGAATTTATATTCAATTTATCAATTTTACACCCATACCCTATTTTCATTTTCAATGGTATTTTATCTTCTGTTATCAAACCCAAATTCGGCTCTGTAATATCTTCTATATTGAGTCCGATTATATGTTCAGAACGAATTTTATAAATAACACCGAACCCACAACTTACTCCTGTCCGAGAATAACCGTCAATAAATACAGGGTCTAATCCACCCCGTTTTTGTCCTGTATCAAGATTAACAGCATTTTCTGTATACTCTGTTTTCTTATATTCTTTTGATAACATTTTAATTTTAAATCCGACGCTAACAGGGCTATCCAGGAATGATACAGGGAAATTTTTTGCGTATGCAATGATTAAAGTATTTTCAATATAATATCCTGATAATGTAAAATTTAATAATCCTATTCCTATTTTACCAAATATCCCTAATGGTTGTGCATAACCAATGAATCCTGTTCCCAAATTAGAATTATCATCAAGTCCTGAATAAAGTTTATTATAATCGAGTGTAATTTCTTTATTTTTTAATTCATTTAATCCGGCAGGATTATAATATACACTATATACATCATCTGATAATGCATTTAGACTATTACCCATTGCTATACTTCGTGCACCTACTCCGATGTCTTCAAAACCAGCATAAAGTATTGATTGATTATAGAAACTAAAAATTAGTGATATAAAAATAAATCTTTTAATTAAATACATTAATCCAAATTTACACATCAGTTTATACCTCCATCAAATTTATTTTGCAATAATGCATGTTCCATTAATTATTTTACTTTCAGGTCCTGTTATTTCTATTTGATATATATATACTCCACCAGGAACACTATTCCCATTTTTATCTTTACCATCCCATTTTAATGAATTATTAACAGATCCTTTAGTCATATCCGAGACAAGAGCACCGCGTATATCATATATCTTACCGTATACCAGTCCATCCTTGGGATTAGCGTATACTATCTCAAGATAATCGTTCCATCCATCATTATTGGGTGTAAATATTTTATCATGTGGTTGTATATCATTTATAACAAAAGTATCAGACCGTATTGATATTTTAACCATATATTTTCCTATCCGTTGACTATTAACAATAATTATTTTATGGTATGGGTCAACATCACCATCTAATTTAATCCAGTCAATACCATTAAACCAGAATACAGCCAGATTTTTTGCTGCCCATTCTTCTTCTGAACCCGACATTGAGTTATAAAATCTGTTCTGCTGTATATAAGTGGTTATATCACCATAAGATATCACTATTTTAGTTAAAGATTTATCAAACACAAAATCATTAATTATTTCGTTACTATCTGCTGATTTTGCAATAATATCAAACGACCTCAAAGTCCCATTCGATTCTTCGTTTTCATTACGGACAATTTCTATCTTGATATCCTTTCCATATTTGTTTGTATTATGATACAACATATAATTTGCTGTATTGGGAGTAATTATAGAACAATCAGGCAAGGATGCAAAAATTGTATTTGTATCATATGATGAATCAACATACATTAATGGCTTACTTTCATTTCCAGAAGTATCTATTGCAGTAACATAATAGTAATATATTTTTCCGTAAATATCTTCTGGGTCAGTCCATAACAAATCTTTATTTGGATTAACTGTTCCGCAAATTGAGTATGTACCATCAAGAGTATTCGAGCGATAAATTCTATATTCAAATAAGTCCGAACATGGTGTTCCATCAATATTCTTTGTTGTTTTTGACCAGGTAATAGTTATATTCCTTCTATCAGAACTCAATGTTGCTTTCACGCCTGCTGGTGATTCCGGTGGAATTTTATCTGATGGTTCAATATAACCTGTTACATATTCAGAGTATACACTTTCCAGACACAAAGGTGGTTTATCAACACCAGTTATACAATAATAATATGTTGTTCTCTCAACAACAGTTACATCAGAATAATTTGTTTCTGTTGTTGTTGCAATTGCTATATAATCGATTCCATTTGTTGAGCGATATATTTTATAATAATCAAAATCAAGATAACCTAATTGTGGTGGACTATGCATATTATTCCAGTTAATTGTTACTGTTGCAGTAGATACATTTATTTTTAGTCCTGTCGGTTCAACTGGAACAATATCTGTTGCATAAGTTGATGCCTGAACACTATAAGATTTTATATCGTAATCCGAATAATTAGGTGGAATTGCATCATCCCATGACCTTATACTGAAATAATATAATACACCCGGGTCAAGTCCAGCGAATGTTGCTGTTTCTTTAGTACCGGGCACATTTGCTGTATTTATAATAAGTCCGGTTATAGTATTTACATTATTCCACCACGATGTTGTATTACCCCCAAGTGAATTTACACTGAAAGTAGCATATTTAACAATATATCCACTAACCTTATTACCGACAGTTCCATCTTCAGTTGGTGCAGTCCAGTTCAATTCAATTGCACCTTCTGTTGTTTTCATTACAGCATTGAGGTCTGTTATAGCCATTGGTGCAGTGCAATCAGGTATAATTATAGTTATATTTATTGACAGAGTATCTTCCTGTGTAGCATAAGCGAAAATAGAATTTATAACAATTATAAATGCATACAGCAGTATGGTTACAGTTGAAGATATTCTGTTCAAAATTGATACAAGTTTATTCTGTACTGACATATATTTTTACATAATAACTCAATGAAATCTCCTGTTTTTCAGGTTCTATTTTGATAACAAACAAATATTTCTTGTTCTTATATTCAATTTTATCAGGGAACTTCAGATACAAATCCACATTTTTAATTACATTTGGTTTCACAGTAATTTTATTTTTATTTATAATTAAAAAACTATTATCAGGTGTAAATTCGTAACCTTTTTCACCTGAGACCAGTGCTTCTGTTTCAGAAAGAGATTTCAACATTAATACAATTTTTTCGTCACTTGGATTAAGTATTTTCAATGATACTCCACTATATTTCCTTAAACTTACCTTTTTACCAACAGGGACTTTATCAATAATAATTTTATCAGGCATAACTTTGAAACTCAAATTACCGCTGAGTAGACCTTTACGACGTTTATCAAATTCCTGTATTGTTTCTTCTGATGATGAAATAGAGATAAGGATTCTGCTATCAAGTGCTAATCCGATATATTTACCTGCTGCACCGATAGTATGTGTTTCAAGATATGCTTGAAACTTTTTACCTAAGTACTGTTTATCATTAGGTATAGTTATTATCACATCAGTATACCCACTTTCATTCGGACCCAGTAGAAATCTATCATTTGTTATTTTTAACCACGAAATATCGGGTAAAGGTTCATAACCAGGTTTTAATTCGTTTTTTGTAGCTGTTCTCGGCTCAATTTTAATCTCAACTGGTTTCTCACCACGATAAAATACTTGGAATGGTAGTTTCGCTATTTCTTTAATATTGTATGTTCCGCCTATTTTAAGATTATCTACACGGATTTCGCCCCAGGTTACTGATAATCCGATACTAAATGCTGACTGTGGATATATTCCTTCAATTAGTAGAAGCAAAATTAAATACAAATAAGTAGATAACAGTATTTTCATTTTATACCTCGTGATAAAATAATATTCTACTGGCAACAGTATCATACAGTTAACAGTATTTAAACCTGTATTCTCAGACCTTAATATAAAAAATATTTCAGTTAACCTGATTTTGAATATTTCATCAGAATATCAGGTTAAATACATAGTATATACCTGTATTAAAAAGCCAGTATAAACTTTTCCAATAACAACAATTAATTCTGTTCAATGAAACTAACTGGTTATCAACAGTAATATTTTACGGTGTTACTGCTTTAACATATAAAGTAATAGTATCAGTTGTCTGTGTAACAGAAGTAGGTGTCTTTAACTGTAACAGTAATGACCTGACACCACCAGAAACAACATTAGCACCACTCGGACTGGAATCACCAAAGACAGTATCAGAACAATTCTGATAACTTGTTGTCACAATATCATCTGAACCGAAAGTTGCACTGCTTGAACCACTGGCTTTAACTACAGCAGATAACACACATGTGTTTTCTCCTGCTGATGACCCTAAATCCCAGTTTGTTGTACTCGCTTTTATCTGATATGTTTCTGTTAATCCGCCACTGTTATTTGTTACTGTAAACGAACTTGACTCTACTGTTGCATTAACACCAGCATTGACATTCCAGGATGCTTCTGTTATATCTACACTTAAACTCGCACCTGTTATTGTCACACTTATTGTTAATGTATCTTCCTGTGCACTATAAACTAATCCTGTAATACATACTAATACTGCTAATACTAATACTAGATACTTCATCTTTTCTGTTTCTCCTTTCTTTATCTGTTTTTTATTCCAATCACATACAAAAAGGATTGGAATATTTACTGTTCTTCTGCCCATAACAGAAGAGACAAAATATTTCAGTGATATCCCGTATCACTATTATAATCATCACCTCCTTTCTCACTTGCAAGATTTAAACACATTAATATATCCAATTATTATGGTATATTTGCTTTTATAGTAAAATTAATATTCTGTTGTGTTGTTGTTGATGTACTCAATGGTGTTTTCAATAAATACCATATTTTTCTTTCTGCTGCTACAGGAACATTTTCACCTGTCTGGTTACCAGCAAATTTACCACCTATACCGCCAGCAATTTGATAATCTGTTGTTAATCCATGTAGAGAACCTGTAAATGAACTTGAAGAAGGTTGAACATCATTAAACATCGTTTGTAAAACGAAAACATCATATCCTGGTGAATCAATATCACAGTTCCAGAATGGAGTAGTAGTTATTTTCAGTGAATAAGTTGCACTTGTATTCCCAGTATTCTTAATTGTAATTGTTGATGCAGATATGACTGTTGAACTTACATTAACACCTCCCAAATCCAAAGTATCAGTACTAATATCTACACTGAGAATTGTGATCTGTGCAAATGTTGTTGCACCATTAGAAATATCTGACCAATTATTCGGGTTATCATCACGTGTCCAGACCCGTATATAATAAGTCACATTCTGTATAAGTCCTGTAAGTTTATGTGATTGCGTAACAAGAGGTGATGTATTTGTTGTCCAGATAATCTGGTATTTGTTTTGATAATCGGTCCATTGTGATTGTGATGTTTCCCAGAAGCCCGTATCATCTGTTGTATATGTTGAATATCTGATTTTATATCTACCATTAGTTATATTCCCTGTTGTGTCGTCGTCACCCGGTGATATCCATGATAGAACTATTTCTCCCTGGTAAAACCCTGGAACTGCTTCTAAAGTCGTTATTGGTGACGGTGGAATATTATCTGTTGATACTTTTGCATATGCTGTTGCACCATTAGATAAAAATGACCAGGAATAATTTATATCACGGGACTTAATAGCAAAATAATATGTTGTTCCTTGGTCAAGTCCAGTAACTGTTATTGACTGTGGACTATTATAAGGTTGTGGTGTTGGTATAGTTGAAAATTCTGATATTGAGGGACATAACTGAAACTGTTGCTCAGAAATTGATGGTGATTCTGTATCAGTTATTGAGTATCTTATATCATACTTTGTACATGTTCCAATAGTGTCATCAGCACCGGGTGCTGTCCATGTAAGTGTTATCTCTCCATCTGATGGACCTGGAACCGCAGATAAATCAGTAATTGTTCGTGGGTAAACAATTGATTGTATAATACCGGGATACAAATAATAACTTGATGAAGTAAAGGTCGATAAAGAAACAATTTCAGCAACAGAGTTAAGTAATTCATTTGTTGTTGAATTAAGTCCTTTATGTCCACCATTATTAACTACTTTCGGTAAAATAGATGATAATACTTCACCCGGAGGTATTATTTCAACAGTAAAATTCCATGTTTGATTTGATTGTCTAATATTATTAGTATTATCTACTGATTTGATATACCAGATATGACTACCTTCACTAATATATGTTGTTGTTGATGTCTGGTTTGATGGAATATTATCTTCCTTGAGTGCATCATCTATGTATAACTGGTATTTATTAAGTCCTGAACCACTATCATCTGAATCAGCCCATTGGAATGTTACATTGTTATCATTTAAATACATACTATCTGGAGGTGATGTCAGATCAAATGTATTTGGAGGTGTTGTATCAATATTAACAGACCAGGTCTGATTAGATTGTTGCTGATTATTAACATTATCAATTGCTTTCACATACCAGTTATGGTTTCCTTCGGATATATAAGTTGTTGTAGATGTCTGTGAAGGAGAAATATTATCTTCTTTTAATTCACCGTCAATATATAACTGATATTTATTAAGTCCTGAACCACTATCATCTGAAGCAGCCCACTGGAATGTTACATTGTTAGTATTTAACCATTGGTTATCAGATGGTGAACTCAAATCAAAAATTGTTGGCACTGTTGTATCTATCTTAACAGCAATACTACCAGAATTAGCATATGACCAATCGCTTTCTAAAGAAGTATTATCAATTGCTTTGACTCGCCAGTAATATGAAGTATTATCAGATAACCCTGTAAGCATATAATTTGTAGTTCCTTGATTAATTAATAGAGATGTATAATCAATAATATTAGTGGCAAAACTTGGAACTGTACTAACTTGTATTCTAAATTTTACAGTATATTCATCATTTGGGTCAGAAATATAAAATGTGGTATATGGTGTAATATTATTTGTCCAACTATCCCATGGTATATGTTCTTCAGTATCTGAACGTTTTTGACCGAGATTTGATGGAATAAATGGTGGAAGATTGGCATATAATGTTGTTGTTGATGTTTCAATATAACTTATTTTATCTACATTATCCCAATTGCGGGCAATCAATCTACCATAATATGTTGTTTCTGCGGATAATTGAGTAATTATTGCCTGTCCTGTTGAGCGAATTGTTTGACTTGAATATATTATTCCGGTAAAATTACTTATAGTTGATACCTGAGCAATGTATATTGTATTATCAGGATTAGCAGGATTTTCTACTTGTGTCCAGGTTATAGTTAATGAACTTACCCAGACATTACCCCAGTTAACATCTGAAGGAAAATTACATAAAGTTGATTTACTATCAGGTGAAGTTAAAGTTGTAGTAGAACCTATTCCGGACCAATTTATTGCTATCGTGCGTGCATAATAAACAGTATTTACAGCCAGACCTGTGAATACTGCTAATTGGCTGTTTCTTACTGTTATGCTTGAATAAATTGTTCCCGTAAAATTGTTAGATGTTGATATTTCAGCAATATAAGTTGTATCAGGTGGGTTATCAGGATTACTTGCTGACCAGGTTATTGTTAAAGAACTCATGAATACATTGCCCCAATCTGTATTTGGTGGACTACATACAGTTATTTTATTTTCTGGTATCATTGGTAGTGATAGTGTGTCAATTCCTTCCCTATTTTTTGCTATCACACGAGCATAATATGTAGTATTTGGAATTAAATTTTCAATAACTGCTGATTGATTACTTCTTACTGTTATGCTTGAATAGATGATTCCCGTAAAATTGTTAGATGTTGATATTTCAGCAACATAAATTGTATCAGGTGGGTTATCAGGATTACTTGCTGACCAGGTTATTGTGATAGAACTTGCAAATATATCACCCCAAGCAGTTTCAGGTGGACTGCATACTGTTACTGCGGATAGTATTGATGACCAGTCCGATATATTCATAGCATTGTCTCGCGCTCTTACCTGAAAATAATAAGTAGTATTTGGAATAAGTGAAATGACTTGAGTAGAACTACCACTAAACCATTCAGTTGTTGTACTTATTGTTGGTTCAAATTCAGTTGAAGTTGAGTATCTGATACTGTATGGTGTAGAATGTAGTCCTGATATAGAATCAGTTCCGGGAATTAGATTAACTGTGCATGATGAAATATATGTTATTATAGAACTGATTGATTGACCTGTAGGTGAAGTAATATCAACTTTAAATGCTATATTACCTGAATTCGCTGCTGTATATTGACCTGATATACCGAGATTATCTGTTGCATTGATACGCCAATACCATGTCCCTTCAGGAAATAACTGTGTATTAAGATAGTATGTAGTGAATGGATTAGATAACTCTGCTATAGCAGTTACTGTTGAGTTTATGAATAAATAAGAAAAATCAGAATAGGAACTAAATTGAATATTATATTGTAATGTATCACCCGAGTTAGGGTCGGAAATTGTAAATGTGGTGTATATCTGCTGATAATTTATCCAGGTATCCCAATTGATATTTTGCCAGGATAAACTGTATTGTGCTAAATTTGTTACAACAGGTGGATAGTTTATTGCAGCCCAGGTTGTAGCACCGTTTGATAAGAATGACCAGTTGTAATTAGTATCTCTGGATTTAACAGCAAAATAATATGTGGTTCCTGGTTCAAGTCCAGTAATTATTATTGATTGTTGTGTTCCATAAGATTGTGGTGTTGGTATCGGTGAAAATTTTGAGACAGAATCACAGGATTGGAATTGTTGTTCTGATATAATCGGTGATTTGCTTTCTTCAGTAGAATATCGGATATCATATGCAGAACAAGTGCCTATTGTCCCATCAGAACCCGGGGCTGTCCATGAAAGTATTATTTCTCCTTCACTCGGACCATTAATTGCTGATAATGTAGTGATTACATAAGGATAAGAAACTGTTTGTAATTTACCGGAATACAGATAATAACTATCAGATGTAAATGTAGATATGCTAATTCCTATTTCAGCAACAGTGTTTGTTAATTCGTTGCTTAAGGATGTAATACCTGACATACCACCATTGTTCACTATAGATGGGTTAATATTGTTCTCGGTTCCACTGAATGAACCAGCGTATAGATATAATGGTTGCATAAATATGCAACTTATCCAACCGACTATCAATGATACAAAATAAACCCAGGTTTTCTTGCAGGGACGAAGATAATAAATACGAAATAATATTTTTTCTATTTTATGTTTCATAAAAATTCTTACCAATCAGATTCTCAAATTACTAAATCATTTCTCTGTCTTCATTTCTTTACACATTCAAAATAACAAACTGTAACTACATTATTTTTACTGCTGTTATTTGGGTAGCAGTATTCCCGGAAGCATAACTTGTTTGTGCTCTCATCAAACAGTTTGCTGTATTAGATACACCTTGCAATCTTATAGTTGTTGTTGTAGTAAGTGTTACTATTGCTGATAGATGAATAGTGCCAACAGCAGGGTTTGTAGCAACAGGTCGCTGCTGTCCTGACGCATAGTGATTTGTGTCATCAGTTATTCTTGCACACGAGTAATGAGCTGTAGCAGCAAGAAAACCCATAGTAGCCTGTGCTGTAACTAAATAAGTGCCAGGTGCTAATGTAACAGAAGGTCCGTTGTACCAGGTACCAGCAGTAGCCATAGTAATATCGGAACTAAGCGCACTGGTTGTACTTATTAACGCAGCACTATCAGCATAGATAGCACTACTGACTTTGACATTATTGAAGTAATTACCATTAAGTCGTGCTGACGGTAATGTTCCTGAATTTAAGTCACCAGCATCCCTTGTTGCGAGGTCAGCTAATGACGAGCCCGTTTTACTTATTTTTGTCCATGATATATTTGCTGTATCACTCACTTCACTATCTGTAATTGCTCCAGCAGTAACTGATTCTGCAGCAGATGCTCTGAACGAATATGGACTTGTTACAAGGCGTTCTCGTGGACTTAATACTTCTGACCCGATCTGTATCTGTAACCATCGAGTATCATTAGAAAATACATTTGCTGTTAATCCATTAACAGCTCCTAATTGGACAGAAAACATACCGTTTGTTACCTGAACATTGGTTTGTGTTTCCGACCATATCTGTGTACCACCTGTCTCAGAATCCCATATACTGAAAACCATTGAGAATGTTCCACTTTTAGGATTTTTGTTTGCATCAAGTAACCGTCCCTGAAAATTCATTTTATCAGGAACAGCACCGAAAACAACTAATGACGAAAATAGAATAAACACTATCATAGAAAAAGTTTTTATATTAAGATTCTTCATTTATGTATCACCTTCCTTCTTTATTAAATTTGTATTAAATATGGTTGAGATAAAATTTGGTCACCTGTTTTGGAGTTAATAATAATCTTACTCCCCTGAAATTTCTTAAGTTCATCTGGTGTATAAACACCGTGTAATGTTCCTATGAACCTGCCACGTGTGTATTTTCTGATATTTTCAAGTTCATATTTTTTACCATCTACAGAAAATACTGTTATGTTCTTAAGATTGTAGAATATTTTTTTCATACCAGGTTCAGGAATAATTTTTACTGCACCGTGTTTACCGTGGATTTTACCTATTTTCCCTATAACCATTTTTTTATCACCTCCTTTTACTACATTATTTTTATATTATCACGAACAATGGACTCCATATTGACTATGGAATACATTGACCGTGTCAATGCTTTATATTTCATATTTTCTAAAGTGATGTAACCACTATAAATAAAAAAAACCTTTTCATTCCGAGTGTAACTCAGAATAAAAAGGTTTTTTATATAAATTATAATAACAAACATTTTTACCTTGCCCTCCAATGGTATCCATTAGGAGCGGTTAAAAAGCGCTACACCCTTAACGGAATGCTTAGCTTAAAAAACAGAAAATTTAATTAATAATTACCGAACCTAAAAAATTTCAAGATAGTTATTATAACATAATAACGAATATTTTTCAAGATTTTTTTGTATTTGTGTATAATGATCGCGAACAATTAAGAAAATGGGTAAATAATTTGTTACAATTATACCTGGCAAAGGTAGATGTTTCTAATTATATTAAAATCAAAAAATTTAATAACATACCTACCTTTGCCAGGAGGTGTCTAAGATGCTATCTATAACAACATATAAAGAATTATATCAAATATCACCTGTTAAAGCAAGAGAAAAACTAATATC
>Ga0078972_1005142_pt1 | contig 33953 bp, 24 predicted proteins | sample YelNatPaOPGAMG01_FD_67568 | JGI IMG/M metagenome (GOLD analysis project Ga0078972, IMG submission 67568) | Hot spring thermophilic microbial communities from Obsidian Pool, Yellowstone National Park, USA - OP-RAMG-01 (SPADES assembly) (version 2) | ecosystem: Environmental > Aquatic > Thermal... | reverse complement strand
GCCAAAAAATTCATATAGAGTTGCTCGAATTTTCGATTATTTTGTTGAAAAGGGCATATGAAAATCCCTAATTGCAAAAAAATTTCTTGAAATTACTGGTATTGATTGGTAGTAATACCACTATGTTTAAGGAATCGCACAGTTTAGGTTTATATTAGAAAGTGTAGGGAATAAATTGGATATCTTGCCCAACCATTTATCAAACAATCTTTTTAGTTTTACAATTTGAGCAGGATTTGGTATAAAAATCGTCAGTTCGATATCAAGGAGGTAAAAGATGAATATATCATCGGGTTATCTTAAAAAGATGGGGTATTTTGTTTTTGTTATCACCATCTTTACATTCTGCGGTTGTGGTGTAGGTAGCACAGTGGAAGGTAACAATGATACTGCAGGTAATGATATCATAATCGAGGATATCAAAACTCAAACTGATTCTTCAGTTATGGATGTACAGAGAGATAGTGAAATGAAGGATATTGTAAATGGTATTAATGATGTAGAGATTTCTGATACAACAGATGATGTAGCAGGTGATAGATGCATACCGAATTGCACAAACAAAGAGTGTGGGGATGATGGATGTGGAGGGAGCTGTGGGAGTTGTGGAGATAATGCAGTGTGTAAACTGAATGTTTGTGAGTGTAAGTCGGGTTTTGGAAACTGTAATGATACTTGGGCTGATGGATGTGAGGCCAACTTCAGTACAGACCAACATCATTGTTCTGATTGTGCAACGGACTGCGGGGATAATTCTATATGTAATAACAAGACTTGTGCTTGTCAGAGTGGGTATTTTAACTGTGATGGAATTTGGATAAATGGATGTGAAGTTAACCTGAATGATCCGGCGACATGTGGGAAGAGCTGTGATAATAAAATAAATTGTGGTCAAAACTCTATATGCAATAATGGAGTATGCGGGTGTCAGACAGGTTATGCCAATTGCGATGGTTTATTGAGTAATGGGTGTGAAGTTGATTTGAATAGTATAAATAGTTGTGGTACAAGTTGTTCGAATAAGGTAATATGCTCAAAAAATAATGGCTCAAATCCGGTATGTGATAGAGGAGTGTGCAAATTGACCTGTAATAGCGGATATGAAGATTGTAATGCAAAGGCTGGGAGTTCTGATGGCTGTGAAGTGAATCTTAATAGTATAAATAGTTGTGGTACGAATTGTTCGAATATCGTAAAATGTTCCTATGCAAATGGTAGTAACCCTGTATGTGATAATGGGTTGTGTGTATTGAGCTGTAACAATGGATATCAAGATTGTAATTATGAATATGGTAAATCTGATGGATGTGAAGTAAGATTAAATAGTCCGGCTACTTGTGGAACAAATTGTTGGGATATTGTGAATTGTGGTGTGTACTCTGTGTGTAAAAATGGAGTGTGTGAATGTCAGGTAGGTTATGCTAATTGTGATGGTGATTGGAACAACGGTTGCGAGATAAATATGACGAATGATGAGAATAATTGTGGTGGGTGCAATATTACTTGTGGTATAGGTGAGAAGTGTATAAATTCTAAATGCGGGAAGGGATATAGAAGACAGATTAGTATAAATAATGTTTCTTCTACAGGTCTTACAAATTACCAGGTATCATTTACGATAAATACAAGTGAGTTAATCAGTGCGGGGAAGATGAGGAGTGATTGTGGAGATATAAGGTTATATGACACAGATGGTACAACTGAGTTATCATACTGGGTAGAGGATGGTTGTAATAGTACCAGTACAAAGGTCTGGGTAAAAGTGCCAGATATAGCGGCTAATAGTATAAAGATTATTTATTTGCAATACGGAGAGTTAGATCTTACATCGAAGAGTAATGGTAAAAACACATTCTTACTCTTTTCAGACTTGGAAGATGGTTCACTTGATAATTGGAATATTCTAAATGGTGGAGGAAATGGGAGTGGATCAGTTGTATATATTGATAACTCATATCAACTAAAACTTTATGCTCCAGATTATAGTAATAGAGTACAGGCTAATAAGCAATTTCCTAATTCAGCAAACGGAAGAATGATTGAATTGAAGTTCAAAACAGGAGCTGTTGTAGGAGATGGTATTATTTTCGGATTTAGCGATGGTACATTTTATGGAGAGGGTGCATATAACTCTTATGTATTCGGTATTAGTAGAAATTATAACACTTCAACCGGTATAGTTAAATCTGTTTCTGGATCGTTTACTACCTTAGTAACTTATTCAAACAATAATCCTTTGTCACCAAATACTTATTATAAAGTTGGCTTCTCATGGTATCTGAATAACTTAGAATCTTGGATAAACAGGCAGAAGATTATCTCAGCAACAGATAATACATTTACAAGCTTCAGTTATGTTTTCATAGGTGTATCCATAAATGATAAATATTTTGACTGGTATTTTGTTAGGCAATATATCTCTCCCGAGCCTAATGTAACTGTAGGGCAGTAGGAGTAATAGTGAATATTGTAGAGTCAATGTTTATTCTATTTACATTGAAAGGAGAGAAGTATGGCTAAAATTTTATTTTCTTATAATGGAAAAGTCAGAAGAATCGAAATAGAAGGAAAAAATAAAGTCTATATTTATCTTAATGTGGATAAATCATTAGTTACTTATAGAGGCAATAAAGTTTATGTCCCTTTAGTAGATGCGAATAATAATCCACCACCAGTCGCAAAATGTTTTGATGTTATTCAGGATGAAGACTCGGATAATTACTTACTCAAATTAGAATATGATAATAATTTGTTTGATAAAATAATTTGTATAATTGATAAAGCACAGTCTATATGTGTTGAGATTGAAAAGGTAAGGAGAAGGAATATTATTAGAAAAATCAAATTAAATTTTTAAGCAATTATTTATGTCAGGTAATCGTAAGTTTTTGATTATTGGCTCGGGGTTTTCTAAGGGGCTGGGGTTTCCTACAACGAAAAACATTGAAAGTTTTATATCCATATTGTGCAGGAAGGATTGCAGTATAGATGATAGAATATCAGAGATTGAAGATAATGAGATATTAGAGTTAGACGATATATTCAAACAGGATATCAAAGATACACTTATTGTTCTTATGGATGACGGTGGGAAGAGGGGTTTGAAGGAAATTGAACAAAAGAGGGATAAAAAGATAAATGAGTATATAAACTGTTACAAAAGAGCAGTAAAGTCTGTGAATGAAGACAAGTTGAGAAAACATATAGAGAGTCTGAGGGAGAGTTATAGCTGGGAGACATTCAAATCACTATACCAGACATTCAAGAGTGAAGAGGAGATAGACTTCAGTATTACGGATATGCTGACCATAATGCAGAAGCTGATAACAGACAGAATCTCACTAAATACAAGAGATATATTCGATAATGAAAATAAAGGTGGTGTAAAGAGGGATTTCTACGACTTTATCTCAGCAATGAACGCATACAAGTTACTGATGTTCAAGATTTTCAAGAATATATTTAGAATGAAGAGAAAAATAAACGAGAGCGAGGTAAAGAATTATAGGAGAATTTTTGAACATATATTGGATAATGAGATCAAATCACAGACGGATATATATTCAATAAAGGATCTTAAAGATACTGAGAAAAGGGATTTTTATCTGATGAATACAGGTATATATACTCCAAACTGGGATGGGATATTACCATTTCTTCTTATGGGTATTAATAGGGAGAAAAATAACCAGTTTAATCGAGTAGGAAATAAAGCAGATAGAAAGCTGAATCTATATATAGACTTCGGAATTACAATAAATACCTGCAAATTAAGAGACGGTAGATATACTTTCTCTTTCGGGGAAGAAACTGCTTTATCGATTAATAAACTTACAAGAAAATATTACGACACTTCCAGATTTATAATTAGAGTGGTTAAATTATTCCCTATTCACGGGCAGTTTAATATTAGGATCTGTCCGAGATGTCAGAACCCATTTATGTTCATACCCGATAGTATAGGGAATATTGCATTATCAAATCTGTATAGAAATTTTGTAATCGACCCTCTGCCAAACGAGGAGGACTTTAATTTTTACAGAGATTATAAATTGTCAGAAGAGGCCTATTCCATTGGAGAACCAGATTATCTGAAATGTCCGAGGTGTAATTATAATACTTGTTTTAAGGATTCATACCTTGAGATTCAGAGTATTCTCAAGCCGAGGATAGATAATGTATTGAATAAGATCTACTTTGAATATGCTGATTTCTTCGGCAATTCAGACCATATAATATCAATTGGGTATTCATTCCCAAGAGATGATTTTGTAGAGAACTACCACCTCAAGATTATGAGTATTAAAGGGGATAGGGTGAACAGACCGAATATGAGCGTCATACTATACAATAAATCTATGCAAGATAAGGAATGGTACTCTCTGAATGAGGCTGAGAAAAGACTCAAGAGTAATTATGAAAATAATGCAGACAATCTGGAAACGATAAATGTCTTAAAGAAGATTACAAACAAGAATAAAGTCAGAATATCCTTTATGGGCTTTCCGGATATATTAGAGAGAGTAAAAAATACGAATGAAATAATGGAGTATAAACCAGTAGAGTGAAATAAGGTACATAAGAGTTATTATAATTATACAGGTTTTACTCTTGTTTAATTCTCTTATTCTTCTCTCATCATTTAATCAGTTGACATACGGGGATATATTCAATAGGGTATGGGGGAGGGGTTTGGATGTATTCTGGTTATAAGAAAATGAGATGGGTTGTTGCAATCCTGCTGGTAGGGATATTTGCGGTGTGGTTTCTTTATAAACTCATCACCTTCCCCGACTATGAGAGGTTCAAGTATGAGTATTTCAGGAGCTCAGAGGAAGTGGTATTGGATAGGAATCTCTATCCTATAGCCGAGGTGAGAAAGGAGATGGATTTCAGGAGGGTCGGGTATGTAAAATTAGACTATGTAAACAAAAACTTTCTGAATATGCTGATCAAGTCGGAGGACAAAAGGTTCTATTCTCACATCGGGGTGGATATACTGGCTATGGGCTCTGCTTTATACGATCTCGCTATGAAGGGGAGGAAGAGGGGGGCGAGTACGATAGATATGCAGTTCATCAGGAATTTTTATGATCTTAAAAATGAGGGAGTATTGGTCAGAAAACTAAAGGAGATATTTTATTCGTTTCTGCTCGAGTTGAAGTGGAGCAAACGGGAGATTCTCGAGGCATATATAAATACAGTCCCTGTCAGGGGTGAGATCATCGGGGTATACACCGCATCCCTTGCCCTGTTTGATAAAACCCCGGAGTTCTTGAATATCGAAGAGTCCATAGTATTGCTGTCCCTCATAAAGAGGCCATCCTTTGATAAGGAAGGGATACTCAGTTACTCTTCACTACTCAAGAAGAGATTAAATATAAATGTGGATGAGAGGATTATTAGAGGTATTGTAGATGGCATCGATAAAGGGGTAAGGGGCTCATTCAACTATTCCTACATACCCGTTCTCTCTCAAAGACTCCTTCAGACAGATAATTCCCCTGTCATAACCACGATTGATATAGACATACAGAAGAGGGCGATGGAGGCACTTAGATCCTTTGTCTCCGAACTCAAGGGGCGAAACCTGAACGACGCCGCCCTTCTGGTGGTGGAGAATAAGAGTGGGGAGATACTGGCTTATGTGGCAAACTCTATGGAGTATTCTCAGGCAAGGTATGTAGATGGAGTGGTTGCAAAGAGACAGGCGGGCTCTACACTCAAACCCTTCCTCTATGAGTACGCCTTCGAGAAGAGACTCATTACACCCGCCAGTATTATAAATGATTCCCCTCTCTATCTGGGTAAGAAGGTGGGGATCTATTCGCCTCAAAACTATGACAGGAGATTTAACGGGCCTGTATCTGCAAGGGTTGCCCTCGCATCTTCATTGAATATACCTGCAGTGAGGGTGATAAATCTAACAGGGGTTGAGAACTTCACGACCCGCCTGGGGCAACTCGGATTTGATGTGAGTAGATCCACAGTAGTAGAGGACTTCTACGGCGAATCCCTTGCCCTCGGAACCCTCGATGTATCCCTCTATGAACTTGTAAGGGCATACTTGAGCCTCGCATCGGATGGGCTGTACCGGGAACTTAAGATATTGAAGAAGGAGGGTGGAAAGGAGGGGAGACAGGTTATGGATAGGGACTCTGTCTTTCTGATAAAGAGTATCCTCTCTGACAGGGATGCAAGGTCTCTAACATTTGACCTGGAGAATACACTCTCTACGCCATTCTATTCTGTTGCCAAGACGGGTACAAGCAAGGATATGAGGGATAACTGGTGTGTAGGATTTTCTGATAGATACACAGTTGGGGTATGGACTGGGAACTTCTCTGGCGAGCCTATGTACGATGTGTCGGGCTCTCACGGGGCATCACAGATATGGTTTGCCGTAATGAAGGAGCTCCACAGGAATGTGCCTTCAAAGGCTCTGGCTGTGCCAGATGGGATTGCAAAAAAGAGAATAAGATTTGAACCACCTATTGAGCCACCGAGGATTGAGTATTTTATAAAGGGGACTGAGCCAGAGGGGGATGTGGTCTATGTCTCCCTTGAGAGGGAGAAGAGGATAATCTATCCGCCAGACAATTCCATATTTGCCCTGGACCCCGAGATCCCGCCTGTACAGCAGAGGTTGTTTGTCTATACAGGGTGCGGGGGCTGCCTTCTCGTGCACGACTCCACAGAGAGGCTCTCTTCTGAGAACGGGGTATTTGTACTGGATATCAAAAGGGGTGTCCACAGGATCGACCTCGTGGATACTTCTGGCAAGGTGATTGACAGTGTCAGGTACGAAGTGAGATAGGAGGAGATATGAAGAAATATGTTGTATTCATTATTGTCCTGTTCTTTTCGTTTGATGCCCTTGCTTTTGATGTGGATTTCTTCCCTAAAAAGAGGGCAAGGGGTGCTACTGAGGTGAGGCTCAGGTTTTCAGAGCCCATAGCCCCTATCGGGGAGCCATCTTTCAGATTCAACCCCATAAAGTCCATAGACTGCATATCTGAGAAGGTGGAGGGAGTCTGGGAGGAGCCACAACTCTATGTGGTGCGGTTCAATAAACCATTAAGGGCTGGTCTTAAGTGCAGGGTTACCCTTGGGGATGAGATAAGATCTCTCAAGGGCTCTGTTTATACAGGTAAGAAGGTCTTTGAGTTTGACACAGATGTGGTGCTTGTGGACAGGATTATTCCGAGTCAGTATCAGTATTCGGGGATATTCAATGAGCAGACCTTTTTGGTCTCCTTTACAGGGGATGTAGATATAAAGAAGAACAAACAGAATATCTACTTTAAGCGTGAGTCCACGATGGATTATGTAGATGTGGAGTTGCTCTCAGATGAGGATACAGAGAAGATAATTAAGGAGTTCTACCCATATTTGAAGGAGACGAAGGAGAAGTTTTATGGATTGAAACCAAAGTTGAGGTTTGCGGACGGGGAGAGGGTGACTCTAATCTTTCACGGGATTGAGTCCACATCGGGTGTGAAGACGGATTTCAGGCAGGAGTTCAATTATAGAGTGAGAGAGGGTTTCAAGATTACCCTCAATTGTGAGAGGGAGACGGAGGAGAGTGGTTGTGTCCCCATAAGCGATATATCCGTAGAATTCTCTTCGCCTGTGGATGCGAAGTATCTCGATTCTATCTACCTAACAGACGGGAAGGGGAGGAGAATAGATCCCGAGAGAAGGGAGAATGATGAGGTTTTGAAAGAGGTAAGATTCAGACCGCCATTCATCCCGGATCATACATATACCCTCTACATACCGAAGGATATAAGGGATCTGTATGACAGGCAACCTGTAAATTCAGACAGGTTCCCCCTGAAGTTTCGTGTGGAGAAGATGCCTCCCCTTGCTAAGTTCCCCTCTACTTTCGGGATAGTGGAGATGATAGACGGGGAGGCGGTGGTGCCAGTTACAATCAGGGGTCTTGAGAAGGGGTTTAGGTTGAAGTCCGCGGGGATTGTATCGGATGGCGGGATACAGATTAGGACAGAGAGTAAGGGGTTTTTTGCAAAAATATGGGATTTTATAAGAAACCTCTTTGTCAGGCTCTTCGGGACTTCAAAGGGGAAGAAGGAGGAAGAGGACAGGAGGTATCTTGTCCCCGATGTTAGGATAAAGGGGTATAACCTTGCTGAGTTAGGTATTCCCAGAATGCTGGAACTGGTCAACAAGTCCGTAAATGAGGAGTATGGGAGGGACGCATTCGAGGATTTGAAACTGAGTTATGAAGAGACCCGCCTCTCAGACTACTTTGACTTTGGTGAGGCGACTGTGATAGGCTTCCCTGTCAAAAGGTACGGGCTCTATCTATTTGAGATTGAGAGTAAGGTCTTGGGGAATCTCCTCATAGGCAGGGATGATGAGGATGAAAGTGGGGGTAAGGTGGAGAGGCCAGCGAGGATTCGCTCTGTAGTGCTCGTCACTGGTATGGGTGTGACCTTCAAGCAGGGGATACAGAACTCTCTTGTGTTTGTGAATAACCTGAATGATGGAAAACCCCTCGGTGGGGTGGAGGTAAGGATCTATGACTGCAAGGGGAAGGAGTACTTCTCAGGGGTCACCAATCAGGATGGGGTACTGATCGTGGACAGAGTGCTCCCGAATGAATACGCCCTCCCTTATTGCGAGGACTACTGGCATTCGGATATGAAACTCTCGGGTGGATTGACCGTGGTGGCAAGAAGGGATGGGGATATGTCTTTTGTCAACTCACGGTGGGATAGGGGTATCGAGAGTTACAGGTTCAATATATTCAGGGAGTATGAGGGATCACCCGTGCGTGTTCACTCTGTCTTGAGCAGAAACCTGTTGAGGGCGGGGGAGAGGCTGCATATAAGGACATATCTTAAGAGGTTTGACTTAAAAGGTGTAAGCAATGTTTCCCCGGACGAGACCCCTGAGAGACTTGTAATCGAGCACCCGGGGAGCCGTAGAGTTTGGGAGTTTGATATAAAGTGGGACAGGTTTGGCTCCTCCCTCGTAGAGTGGGATATACCGAAGGATGCACCAACCGGGTATTACAATATCCATCTTGACGGGTGTAAATCCACAGGAGATACAAAGAGGGATTGTTATTACTCTGCAGGGAGTTTCAGTGTAGAGGAGTTCAAGGTGCCGCTGATCAAGGGGGATCTTGTTATAAGGGAGCCAGAGAATAATAAGGTAAGGGTGGACGGACTATTTAACTACCTGATGGGTGCCCCTGCCAGTGATATGGACCTCTCGATAAGATATCGGGTACAACCCGTATCAGTGGAGCACATAGAGGGTTTTGAGGGGTTTGACTTCACAGGGGAGAGGGTTAAAACGGGGATCAACCCTGCAAAATACGCATCAGATGAAGAATATTACGAAGAGGAGGGGTATTTTGAACCTCGGTACGAGAAAAGGGAGGGTGGTATCTCTGAGCTCATAAACCTCAAGACCGATGAGTTTGGTAGATTCAGTTATGAGGTGAATCTGAAAAAGAGGTTTGAAGTCCCCTTAAGACTCGAAATAGAGGCGGGTTATACAGACCCCAATGGGTATTTCTACACCATATCAAAAAGCAGTATGATCTATCCATCCCCCTATATTACCGGGATAAAGGGGAGGTTTGACAGGAATGAGAAGAGACTCGAGGCAACTGCACTGGTCCTCTCCCATAAGAAGGTGCCCCTCTCGGGAGTGCCAGTTAAGATGAATCTCTATAGAGAGCGACATTATACACACAGGAAGAAGGTAGTGGGCGGGTTCTATTCTTATGAGACAGTAAGGGAGATAGCTTTTGTAAAGGAGATGTGCACTGGTAGGACGGACAGGTCAGGGAGGATAGATTGTACCCTCCCGTATTCTGAAGGGGGTGATTACATAATAGAGGCGATTGCAGGGAGTGGTGAGAATCTCTCATTTGCCTCAAAGTTTGTATATGTAAGTCTCTCTGATGACTACTGGTTTAATTACTTCTCAGACTCCGATAGAGTGGATCTATTTGCGGACAAGAAGGAGTACAGGCCTCAGGAGAAGATGACGATCAGGGTATCCACGCCATTTGCAGTCTCTACAGTTCTTGTAACTGTTGAGAGAGATGGGATTCTGGACTATTTCGTGAGGAAGCTGGAGGCAAAGGACCCATATATTACGATACCCGTAAAACCTGAATATGCACCCAATGTATATATCTCTGTGGTTCTGGTCCGCGGGAGGGTCTCATCACCACCACCTACATTTCTTGTAGACCTTGCAAAACCTGCCTTCAAGATGGGGCTTATTGGTGTGAATGTGGACAGGGAGAAGTACAGGCTTAATCTCAAGGTCTCAACGGATAGGGATAGATACCTTGTGAGGGATACCGTAAATGGTTATGTGGAGTTGGGCAATGTAGAGAATGAGCCTGTGAATGTGATGCTGATTGTGGTGGATGAGGGGCTTCTGGAGTTGAAGGAGAATAATACCTACAACATCCTCGATGGTATCATAACTGAGATGGGTTATGGTGTCAGGACATCCACGGGGTTGATACAGGTTATCGGGAAGAGACACTACGGGAAGAAGGCACTCCCTGCAGGTGGTGGTGGAGGGCGGATCGTGACAAGGGAGTTGTTTGATACCCTGATTTATTTCAATCCCGATTTGAAGGTCTCTGGCAACAGGGCGCCGTTCTCATTCAAACTGAATGACTCCATCACCTCTTTCAGGATCATTGCAGTGGCCGTCTCCCAGGGGAATCGGTTTGGAACAGGCTCAAGGAGTATAAAGAGTTACAGGGAGATATTTATCAGCTCCTCGATCCCGTATTTTGCAAGAGAGGGTGATAGGTTTACGGGGGAGTTTGTGATAAAAAATACGACAGATAAAGAGAGAGAACTCGAGACAAGAGGCTATGTCTCGTTTACTAAAGGGGGGAAGGAGATTAAGAGGCTTGACCTGCCAGAGAAGAGTATCTCCCTCAAGCCTCAGGGGAATGAGGTCATCGGTTTTGACATAGTAGTGCCTGAGAATGTGGATAATGGGGATTACCACCTCGACCTTTATGAAAAGAGTGGTCCTGTGGACAGTATAAAGGTGTCTCAGAAGATTGTGAAGGCATATCCTCAAAAGGCCGATGGTTCGGTCTTCTTCAGGCTCAAAGGGGATTACGAGAATGTCTTCAGGTTTAGTGAAGATAAGAGGGGCGGTAGTATAAAAGTCTCGGTAATGAGGGATGTGAGTGAGATGGGAGGTTCGTTAAAACTTTATCCAAATCTAATACTCGCCTGTCTCGAGCAGAAGGTCTCTTATGCCATTGTGGCAAACGATTATGAATACTTCAATAAACTTATGAACGATATTGACCTCTACATTGATGAAAACGGGTTATTGAAATATTATCCCTCTTCGACAGAGGGTTCGGTGATGCTGACCGCCTATATCCTTGAGATTACGAGGCTCAATAATTTTCAACTTCCGGAGAGGGTGATTGAGAGGTGTGTAGATGGATTGAACCGGTTTATTATGAACCGGTTCTTAAGGAGGAATGTGTTCGACTATACCACCACAAAGTTTGAGAGGCTCTATGCCCTCTCCGCAATCAGCCCTTATATAAACAACAGTGCCGAATTGTTGAATGCCCTTGAGGTGCATATCCCGGAGCTCCCTCTGTCCTCCATCTTAGATGTGGCTAATATCACCCCGCGGGATGTCAGAATAACAGATGCCATACTTTCAAATTTCAGCGAGAGGGGCGGCGCGATGTTCTTAAATGAAAATCCACTGAATAGACTCTGGTGGCTTATGAGGTCTGAGGATGAGGCATTTGCGAGGGCATTGATATATATGGTGAAGAACAGCAAGGACGAGACACTCCTCGGGAAGATGATGAGGGGATTTATGAACAGATTTGAGAGGGGATACTTGTACAATACGATGGCACACGCTTATGCGGCGGTGGCATTCAAACTCTTCTCTGAGAGATTCAAGGGGGCAATTAAAGAGAGCAGCCTCAGTGTAGGCTACAGGTGTAATAGGTACACTGAAAAGGTAGATAGGGATTTTACTGTAAAGCAGTTTGTCTTTGATATCCTCCCGACAAAGGAGATCTCAGGAGGCTTGAGTGTCTCTGACTGTAACCCTGCCGAGGAGAGATTTACTATCTCGGATAAGAATAACAACTACTGGGTCTGGGTTCTAACTGAGAAGGAGTATGAATTGAATGAACCTGTCTTCAAGGGCTTCAGGATAAAGAAGGAGTTTCTGGATGAGCAGGGTAAGCCAAAGAATGAGTTCAAGAAGACGGATATTGTGCGAATAAGACTCACTATTGATGCAGACAATTACTATAACAATATCGTTGTAAAGGAGCCCTTGATAACTGGATCGGATATAGTGGGGAGGATAAAGAAGGAGGACTCTTACGGGAATTTTGAGGATTACTACTGGTACTATACCTACTCCGATGTGAGGGATGGGCTGATAAGGACATATTATGAACACCCTTATTCTAAGAAGATTGTTTTTGAATACAGGGTGAGGCTCAATACAAGGGGTGTCTATACCCTTCCGCCCACGAGGGTTGAACTTATGTATATGCCCGATGTATTTGGAGAGTTGCCAAACGGGCGGGTGGAGGTGAAGTAGTATCTCTACCTCTATTCGTCAGGCAGGTTGTTCAACTCCTCTTCCTTTGCGAGTCCGTATTTTAAGAGTCTGTATCTTAAAGACCTGAAGGAGATGCCTAATAGTTTTGCCGCCTCTGTCTTCCTCCCCTTTGCCTCCTTGAGGGCGGAGATTATGGCGTTCTTTTCGATCTCCGATAGTCGAGAGTCCAGGTCTATCCCTCCAAACTGATATATGTTTATCTCAGGTTTGCACTCCTTCTCTTTTAAGAAGTCGGGGAGGACATCTATGTCTATCTTCCCCTCCTTTGTAAGGGTCACCGCCCTTTCGATGATATTCTCGAGTTGCCTGACATTGCCGGGGAAGTCATAATTCAGTATGAGTTTCATCGCCTCCTCTGTAATCCCGTTGATTGCCTTATCCTGTTCGGCGGAGTAGAGTTTTATGAAATTGTCAAGTAACAGGGGTATGTCCTCCTTCCTGTCCTTAAGGGGTGGTACCTCAATCCGTATGACATTTATCCTGTAATAGAGATCCTCTCTGAATCTGCCTGACTTTACCTCCTCTTCAATGTTCTTGTTGCTGGCTGCTATCACCCTTATGTCCACCTCATACTCCTCAGTACCTCCAACCCGCCTTGCCCTCGAATTCTGAAGCACTCCCAGAAGTTTCACCTGAAGGCTTAAGGGCATCTCAGTTATCTCGTCCAGAAAGAGGGTCCCGCCATCAGCCACCTCAACGAGCCCTTTTTTATCTGAGACCGCCCCTGTAAATGCCCCCTTTGTATGTCCAAAGAGCTCTGATTCGAAGAGTGCCTCGGGGAGGGCACCGCAGTTTACGACCACAAAATTCTTTTCCCTCCTGGAGGAGAGGTTGTGTATTGCCCTCGCAATGACCTCCTTGCCCGTGCCGCTCTGCCCTGTTATCAGGATGGTCGTCCTCGTGTCTGCCACCTTCTTTATGATATCGAAGATCTTCAACATCGGATCCGACTTGCCGACCAGATTCTCAAGGGTGAAACGCTCCTTTAATTCTCTCTTAAGGGCAAAGTTTTCATTGAGTATTCGTGCCTTCTCAATCGCCTTTTTGACTATGGCGTTTAACTCCTCCATCTTCAGGGGTTTTATGAGATAGTGGTACGCTCCGAGTTTAAGGGCGTCTATGGCATTCTCGACTGTGGCATAGGCGGTCATAAGTATAGTCTGGGCAAACGGAAGCCTTTCCTGCTGGTATTTCAATACATCAAAACCCGATGCCCCTTTCAGACGATAGTCGGTGAGTATCACATCATATTTATTGCTGTCTATCAGCTCCTTTGCTGTCGATAGCCCTTCAGCCACATCTACAGTATAACCCTCCCTCTCGAAATTTATCTTCAGGACCTGTCTGAGACTCTCTTCGTCCTCGACGATCAGTATGTCTGGCATATATCACTCTCCTCTCTGTCTTATGGGCAATAGTATCCTGAATGTCGTCCCCTCACCTGCGGTGGAGTCCACGCTTATACTCCCCCTGTGCTCCCTTATTATGGAGTAGACCAGGGATAGTCCAATACCCGTGCTTTTGTCCTTGGTAGTATAAAATGGGTCGAAGACCCTGTCGAGCTCCGAAGGAGGTATACCGCAACCCGTATCTGTTACCGTAATCAAAAGATTTACCCCATCACCAGCATCTCTGAGACTTATAGAGACACTCCCATCGCCCTTGATTGCCTGAATGGAGTTCTTGAAGAGGTTCCAGAATACCTGCTTCATCATAGACTCATCAGCCTCGATATTTTTTTTGAATTCGTCGTTGATCTCAAAGCGTATCCCATCCTTATAATCCCTGTCAAATCTAATCAGCTCTATCACCTCTTTTATCAGGGCGTGCAGGTCTATCTCCTTAAACTTTGGGGGTGCGGGTCTTGCAAACATCAGGAAGCGTTCTATGAGTTCATTCACTCTGAGTAATTCCTTGATTACGATATCCATCAGAATGGCATCTTCCTGGTTTAAGATTCTGCCCTTCTTGATAAGTTCTATCGAGCCGAGTATAGAAGAGAGGGGATTTCTTATCTCGTGGGCAAACCCGGTTGCGACCTTGCCTATGGAGGCGAGTCTTTCAGCCCTGATAATCTCCTCCTGAAGCCTCCTCCCCTCCGTCAGGTCTGATATCACATATACATCATCAGTCGTCCCGTCCTCGTAAATCTTCCTCTTGTGCCTGAGGGTTATAAATCTCTTTCCCTTGCCATTTAAGGATTGTATCTCCCCTCCCGATGTGGGCTTCAGGTTCTCCAGTATCTCTCTCAGTCTCACCGAGACCGAATCGTCTATATTTTGTGCGTTCACTGAGAAGAGGGCGGCGGCAATGTCATTTATATATACCAGATGGTTATTCCTGAAGAGGAGCACACCGTCGGAGAGGTTCTCAACAATGGCCTTGTAGCGCTCAAAGAGAAAGGTATAGTCCCTTTTCTGGGCGTAGTACTTCTCACTCGTTGTCTTGAGCTCTGTGGAGAGGTAAGAACTCAACTGGGCTATGACTGTATATGCAAGTATGTGTATAAAGAGGGAGTATATCAGCTGATCAAGTGGGGGTCTCGAACTATCTATTATCATACCGACTATATAAGGGAGGAATAAAAACTGTCTATCAAGGGCGAATATGAGTATTATTACTGAAGAGATGGCGGCTGTGATGTAAGCCCCGACTCTGGAGAACAGGATGGAGGCAATTATGATGGAAAATGCAAAGAATATGGTGAATATGGAGCCGTCCTTGCCCGAAAAATAGCAGAGGGCTGTAGAAAAGACTATATCACCGATGATCTGGGAGATTGCCGAGGCCCTGTACCACTTCGTGTTCTTCAACAGATAGAGATATACTAAGGAGGCGAGATATGCCAGAATGATTATCAGGATAAAGAAGGTAGACTCAAATCGGATTATAGAAGAGAAGTTACGGATATTCTTCATTATGGTGGCAAAGAGTAGAATTGAGACCACCACAATTCTGAAGAGCATCACCCATATAAGTTTATTTCTGAAACTCTCGGGGGTGGTATCCTGCATTATTGCATTTATTTGATAGCCCCTGCGATGCTGAAGATGGGGAGATACATAGATATAACAAGTCCACCAGCTACCACTGCGAGAAATACCATTATTATAGGCTCAAGTAGCGATGTCATTGTCTCTACTGCTACATCCACCTCGTCTTCGTAGAAGTCAGCGATCTTGGACATCATTGTATCCATAGCACCTGTTGCTTCACCGACGGCTATCATCTGTACGACCATTGGTGGGAATACCTTTGTCTCCATCATAGGCTCTGCTATATTCTTGCCCTCACTTATCTTCTCACGGGTATACATAATCGCCCTTTCCACCACCACATTCCCCGCAGCACGGGCCACTATATTGAGCCCATCGAGTATGGGGACGCCAGAGGCTATCATTGTACTCATAGTCCTCGTAAACTTTGCAACCGCCGACTTCCTGATGATGTCCCCAAATATAGGGGAGTTGATCAGTATCCTGTCCATAATCTCCTTGCCGGGTTTGCTCTTTATAAAGAGGATCAGAACTACCACGAATCCGACAAGGCTACCCATTATGAGAAACAGGTGATTTAAGAATGCATTTGACAGGTCAATTACGAATTGAGTGGGTGCAGGGAGTTCTCCTCCAAAGTCCTTAAACATCTTTTCAAACATCGGGATGACCTTCCAGAGCATTCCAATCACCAGCAGTATTGCTACTACGAGAACGGCGAGAGGGTAGGTCATAGCCCCCTTGACCTTCTTGACTATCTTATCGTTCTTCTCAATGTACGCAGCAAGTCTGTTCATAATGGTGTCCAAAATACCACCTATCTCACCCGCGGCGACGAGGTTTACAAATAGGTCGTCAAAGACCTTTGGATGTTTTCGGAGGGCATCAGCAAAGGTAGAGCCGCCCTCCACATCGCTCTTTACCTGCAAGAGGATCTTCTTCATAGTGGGGTTGTCTGCCTGATTGCCAAGGATGTCCAGGCAGGTGACTAAGGGAAGACCTGCATTGATCATCGTGGCAAACTGTCGGGTGAATATGACCAGATCCCTTGTTGTGACGCCTGAACCGAAAGAGATAGATGATAAGTCGAGTTTGAACCCTGCCTTCTTCTTGATGGAGGTTACCTGAATCTCCTGTTTCTTCAACAGGGCTATTACAAACTCCTCATTTGGTCCTTCTGTCTGTCCGCTCCTCTTCTCTCCTGTCTTTGTAGTTCCTTCCCAGATAAAAATTGGCATCTATAAACCCTCCTTCTCTATATAACCTGAAACATCATTGTGACGGCAATCCTTTCGAAATGAGATTCCTCAATTCCTCAGGATCAGAGGACCTCCCAATTGCCTCTTCAAGGGTGATCTGCTTCTTCAAATAGAGCATAGCAAGGGACTGATTCATAGTCTGCATACCGTATTTTGTCTGACCCACCTGCATAAGGGAGTATATCTGATGGATCTTGTCCTCCCTGATGAGGTTTCTGATGGCTGCATTAGGTATCATAATCTCGAGGGCAAGTACCCTTCCTCCGCCAATACGCGGGAGGAGTTGCTGGGATAAAACCCCCTCAAGGACGAAGGAGAGTTGTGCCCTCACCTGTGGTTGCTGATGGGGTGGGAAGACATCTATGATCCTGTTTATAGTCTGGACGCAGGAGTTGGTGTGGAGTGTGGCAAATGCCAGGTGCCCTGTCTCTGCGATGGTCAGTGCCGCCTCGATAGTCTCGAGGTCTCTCATCTCACCTATGAGAACCACATCGGGGTCCTGCCTCAATATGTACTTGAGTGCCTTCTTGAAAGAGGCGGTGTCAGACCCCACCTCTCTCTGGTTAACTATGCAATTCTTGTGTGGATGGAGGTATTCAATGGGGTCCTCAATCGTGACGATGTGTTCGTGTCGCTCTGTGTTGATACGGTCGATTATGGATGCAAGGGTCGTGGTCTTACCGGATCCGGTAGGACCTGTGACGAGGACAAGCCCCCTTGGTTTGCGGGTCAGGTCTGCCACTACCGGTGGGAGTCCCAGCTCCTGGAAGGTCATAATCTTAAATGGAATTACCCTGAATGCCCCTGAGACGGCACCCCTCTGCATAAATATATTTGCTCTAAATCGGGAGAGCCCCTTGATACCAAAGGAGAGGTCCAGTTCGTTCTCCTCCTCGAACCTCCTCTTCTGGGCATCTGTCAGAATGGAATAACACAACTCCTTGGTCTCTGCAGGTGTGAGAGGGGGTAGCTTCAGAGGCACAAGGTTGCCGTCAATTCGGAGCTGAGGTGGGGAACCCGTTGTGATGTGCATATCTGAAGCGCCCTTCTCGATCATGGCTTTTAATAGTTGATGCAGGTTTGGCATATCTCCTCACCCTTTCTTGTTATCTGATTACGGCCGTTGTCCTTATGACCTCATCTATAGTTGTAATCCCATCCTGTAATTTCTTCAGGGCCGCCTCTCTTAAAGTTATCATACCGTTTTTGATGGCTATCCTCCTGATCTCAGCAGTGGAGTCGCCTCGCAATATCGCCTCTCTTATCTCCCTGTTGAATCTCAGATTTTCGTAGATACCGATCCTGCCCTTATAGCCGATGTTATTGCACTTCTCACAACCTCTGCCCTTATAGACCTTAAAGTTGGGTATCAACTCCTTCTTGACGCCGAGCCCCTCGAGCACTTCAGAAGAGACCTTGACCTCCTCCTTGCAGTTTTCACATATCTTTCTGACGAGTCGCTGAGAGACGATTACCAGCACCGCAGAGGCAACGAGGAAGGGTTCGACACCCATATTGAGGAGCCTCGTGACTGTAGAGGGGGCGTCATTCGTGTGCAGGGTCGAGAGGACGAGGTGACCTGTAAGTGCCGACTTAATGGCTATCTCTGCCGTCTCCAGATCCCTTATCTCTCCCACCATTATGACATCGGGGTCCTGCCTGAGAAATGACCTTAGTGCCGCTGCAAATGTGAGACCAACCTCCGGTCTCACCTGAACCTGATTCATCCCCCTGATATTGTACTCCACAGGATCCTCAACCGTGGAGAGATTTACATCGTCTGTATTCAACTCCATAAGGGCTGAATAGAGTGTGGTAGTCTTACCCGAACCTGTAGGACCGGTCACAAGCACCATCCCGTAGGGCTGGGAGATTGCCCATTTGTAGTCCTCGAGTTGCTTTGGCTCGAAACCCAGTTTGGTCATATCCTGCTGCAGTCCAGCCTTTCGTAGAATCCTGAGGACTATCCTCTCTCCAAATATAGATGGGAGTGTAGAGACTCGGAAGTCTATAGGTTCATCCTCACCGGGGAAGGTCATTCTTATTCTTCCATCCTGAGGGAGCCTGCGCTCTGAAATATTCAGTCTTGCCATTATCTTTATTCTGGATGAAAGCGCCTCTTTGATTGCAAGGGGTGGTCTTGAGACCTCATACAGAACGCCATCTATCCTGTATCTGATTCTCATAAATTTTTCGTAGGGCTCAATATGTATATCACTTGCACCCTTATTTATGGCGTCGGTAATTATGGCATTTACAAATTTTACTATCGGGGCATCAGAGGCGCTCTTCTCGAGCTCGGCGACATTTACTTCCTGATTATCCTCTGTGACTATCTCAAGTACATCCAAGGTGTCAGATATGGATGCCGCTAACCCCTCCTGTGGCTGGGGCTTTTGCTCACCTCCATAGTACTTCTCAATAGCCGCCTTTATCTGATTGTAAGATGCAAGTACCCTCTCAACATTGTAGCCCGTCAGGAATTTTACATCGTCTGTAACGAAGAGGTTGGAGGGGTCTGCCACGGCGATTACAAGGGAATTCCCTGCCCTGTTGATAGGTATAATGGTGTGCTTCAGGCACATCTCCTTCGGGACGAGCTTTATAAGTTCTCCATCAATCTGGTAGTCATCGAGATTTACCACAGGAAGACCATACTGACTTGATAGGAAGTTGGCGAGCTGGTCGTCCTTTGCAAACCCGAGTTTAATCAGATTCTCAACCAGTCTCCCGCCCGACTTCTTCTGCTCCTCCAGTGCCCTCTGGAGCTGGTTTATCGAGATTAACTTTTCTCTTACAAGTAACTCTCCAAGCGGTTTTGCCATAGTACCTCTATTTATTATTCATCTGCAAGGGTGACAGCGAACACCTCTTCAAGAGTAGTGATGCCCTTTGCCATCTTCAAGAGGGCACTCTGTCTCAAGGACTTCATCCCCTTTTTCATAGCCAGATGTTTAATCTCAATATCAGACATACCGGCAATTATGGCATTTCTGATGTCCTCTGTAATCGGTAGAATCTCATATATGCCTATTCTCCCCTTGTATCCCGTACCTCTGCACTTCTCACAACCTTTACCCTTCATCGGGGTTGCCGCCTCCGCCTCCTCTTTTGTGAGACCGAGCTCCATCAGATACTTTTTGTCTACCTCCACAGGCTCTTTACAATTGGTACAGATCTTCCTCACGAGTCGTTGTGCCTGAATCAGATTTAGAGAGGACGCAACGAGGAATGGCTCGATACCCATATTGATGAGACGGGTGATGGAAGAGGGTGCGTCATTCGTGTGGAGTGTGGAGACGACAAGCTGACCCGTTAAGGCAGCCTTGATGGCTATCTCCGCCGTCTCCAGGTCTCTTATCTCTCCCACAAGGATTACATTCGGGTCCTGTCGGAGGAATGACCTCAGGGCAGATGCGAATGTAAGTCCGATCTCCTCGTGCATCTGAATCTGATTTAGTCCCTCGATGTTATACTCAACAGGGTCTTCCGCAGTCATAATATTGACTGTGGTCTTGTTGAGCTCTGCGAGTGCAGAGTAGAGTGTGGTGGTCTTACCCGAACCGGTAGGACCGGTCACAAGCACCATCCCGTAGGGCTGATATATGGCCTCCTTGAATTGTTTGAGCTGCTCATCTTCAAATCCGAGTTTTGTCATATCCAGTTGAAGATTTGATTTGTCCAGAAGCCTCAAGACCACCTTCTCACCAAAGACACAGGGGAGCACCGAGACACGGAAGTCCATCTCCCTACCGTCTTTAATCCTGATCTTTATCCTCCCATCCTGTGGTATCCTGTGTTCTGCGATGTCCAGATTTGCCATAATCTTGAGCCTCGAGATGAGTGCCATCTTGATCTTCATAGGTGGTTTCAATACCTCTACCAGTTCTCCATCTATTCTGAATCTGATCCTGAACTCCTTTTCGTAGCACTCTACATGGATATCGCTTGCCTTTCTCTCAATGGCGTCGATCAATATCTGGTTTACGAGCCTTACGATTGGCTTTGCCGAAGATGCCTTCTCCAGATCTATGGTATCTAACTCCTCTTCCTCTTCTCCTCCAATCTCCGCTACCAACTGTTCCATAGCGGAGTTTATCTCCCCCTCCTGCTTTTGCTTCTCGATGGTACCGAATACCCGGTCAATGGCGTTTTTGATGGCTACCTCGGAGGCTATCACAGGTTCCACATTGTAGCCGGTGAGGAATTTGATGTCATCGATGGCATACATATTGGAAGGGTCTGCCATCGCAACGACTATGGAGTTACCCGCCCTGTTAATCGGTATGATACAGTGTCTGTCGCAGACTTCACGAGGTATAATCTTTGAGACCTCCGGGTCGAGCTCCATCTCGGAGAGGTCCACTGCGGGGGTCTTGTATATCTTACTCAGGAAGTTGGTATACTCCTGCTCTTTTATAAATCCCTCTTTTACAAGGATGGAGCCGAGTCTATCGCCGCTCTTCGACTGAGACTCCTTTGCCTTCTTCAGTTGATCGAGGGATATCAATTTTTCTCTTACAAGTAGTTCACCGAGCTTATCCTGAGAACCCACCTTATACCTCCTGTCTTTTTCTAATATAATAACAATTACAAAAAATCAATAGTTATTAATTGCCCTATTTTGCCGTTACTTTAGAGTCCCGAATTCTTTATACATAATCTGAGCGATTTTTTCCGTTTTTAAAGGTCAAATTTTATACTATTTATCAGAGTGAAACGAGGGAGAGATGTGCCCTCCCTCACTTCTTCATCCATTAGTTGAAAGGAGTTGACTATGAGTAAGAATACAAAATCAGCGTTAAAAATCAACAAAATTGAACCAACTAATGAAAAAATTACTGGGCATGCTGGTATGTCTTTATTCAAGCGGTATAGCGATATGACGGGTATCTGCGATATACTTGCGGAGATTTTTTCAAGACCTTCGCAGGAGTGATAAGGGGGTAGAGGTTGATAGTTTGTGCAAGCAGTTATTATGCTATTTTATGGAAGGAGAATCGTTAACCCTGACGAGGTTTGATGAGTTAAAAGGGGATATTGCGTATGCTGGGATAATAGAGAGAGACCTGTCAAGATTTTTGTGTCTTAAATCCCTCTATGAGAGGGGAATTTTGCTTACCAGCTTCTCGCTTAATCACATATCCGTCTCATCTGGAGGAAATACCACTGATAACTAAATCTTTACCTGGGTAGTCAATTTTGGGTTGACAAATCACTTTTTGACTATAGATTGAAAAATATGTCTGAGGATAAAGGCAGGAGATTAAAAATTGATGTGCCAGAGGAAGTTATATCCCTTATAAAGAGGATAAACAGGCACAGGTATGAGGCGTATCTTGTGGGTGGTTCGGTGAGGGACAGGATATTGAAGAGGGAGATCTTTGACTGGGATATCGCCACATCGGCCCCACCGGCCGTGATTATGAGGTTGTTCAGAAAGACATATCCCACGGGGCTCAAGCACGGGACAGTTACGGTTCTGTACAAAGGGCTGAAGTTTGAGGTTACCACCTTCAGGAGTGAGAGTTTATACAGAGATGGGAGGCACCCCGAAGAGGTGAGATTCGGGGTTGATATATACAAAGACCTCTTAAGAAGGGATTTCACCATAAACGCCATTGCATACAACCCAATAACCGGCGTGGTCATAGACCCTCACCGGGGGATAGATGACATAAAGAGACGGCTCATCAGGTGTGTAGGGAATGCCTCAGACAGATTTTCAGAGGATGGGCTCAGGTGTATAAGGGCTATAAGATTTGCAACAGTACTCAACTTTAAGTTACACAGAGATATACTCCCTGCCATTAGAGAGGCAATCCCTGTCTTTATGAAGGTCTCCATCGAGAGGATAAGGGAGGAGCTCTTAAAACTTCTCTCTGCCCCCAAACCCTCCAGAGGGATAATCTATCTCTATAAATCCGGCATCCTCGAGAAGATCCTCCCAGAACTCTTACCGACAATCGGATTTATTCAGAATAGATGGCACAGATACGACCTCTTCACCCACTCAATCAAGGTGGTAGACTTCCTCCCCGAGACGGACCCCGAGCTGAGACTTATCGGGCTCTTACACGACATAGCCAAGCCCCTCTGTAAGGCAGGTCCAATAGAGGATGCCACATACTACGGGCACGATCTGAAAGGGGCCGAGATGGTGGAGGAGATATTCAGGAGGTTCAGGTTTTCAAACAAATCCATCGAGCGGGCGAGGCTTATTGTGGCAAACCATATGATAGGATACAGGGGCGATTGGTCAGATGCGGCGATAAGAAGGTTGATGAGAAGGCTTGGCAGGGAGGTCTACACCATAATCGAATTTCAGAAGGCAGATGTGAGGGCTCGGGGGACATCTATCAAAAGTTCTCTACGACTTCTGGATGAGCTCAAAGAGAGAGTGGGGAGGATTGAAAGGGAATCATCTGCCCTGAATCTGCACCAACTGATGGTGGATGGGAATGATGTAATGAGGATAAGGAATATCCCACCCTCTCCTGAGGTGGGGAGGATATTGAGGCGTCTAATGGAGATGGTGATAGAGAGGCCAGAACTCAACAGAAGGGATAGGCTCTTAAGGCTTATTAAAACAGTCTGATGAAACTCCTCCTTTTACTCCTGATATTCGCAGATTCGCCATTTAAGGTTGAATCAGAACACTTTGTAGTAGAGAGTTCTTACGAACTGAAGAGGCTCTCTCACTCTGTACTTGAGGAGGCTGAGAAGGAGTACTACGAGATCAGCAGGATGATGCCCGTAAGTTTCGAGGGGAGGATAACTATCAGGATTGCAGGCTCTCTAACGGAGTATGAGAGGATGCAACCCGAGGGGAGTAGCGCTCCGACCTGGTCTCAGGGGATTGCATACCCCAAAAAGAGACTCTTGATCCTGAGGGGGAGTGGTATCACCTCCGTGGATGATATAATGAAGACACTCAGACACGAACTGGCACACATATTCCTTCACAACTATTCCAGTAAAGAGATACCGAGGTGGTTTTCCGAAGGATTCTCTATGTACTTCGAGGAGAGGGGTGGTCTAACAAGGGGATTTAAGTTGATGCGACAGGCATTCAGCAATAGTTACATAGACCTCGACAAACTGGAAGATGATTTTCCTGAGGACCCAATCGATGTTCAGAACGCATACCTCACATCCTCTGAGTTCTTTGCGTATCTCCTCTCTGTAATAAAAGAGGAGGGGCTTTATAAGGTGTTCGAGTATGTAAAGGAGGGGCTCGATTTCAAATTTGCCATATATAGGGTCTCGGGGAAGAGCATCACAGAACTGGAGAAAGGTTTTCACAAGAGCGTTAGATTCAAATATGCCTGGCTGCCTGTAATTACGAGCTCTTCTACCCTGTGGATACTCCTCACTACCCTCTTCATCTATGTCTTCATTGTTAAGAAACGGCGGACCTCTGATAGGCTGAAGATTATGCAATTAGAGGAAGAGGAAGAATTGATGCAGAGATTCAAAAAGAAGAGTGAAGATAGAGGGCAGTACCTGAATTGATAGCAATTTTTGCAGGCTATTTCCCCTTCTTCCCCTCGGGTTTAGATACCTCCTGGGACCTAACAATTGAATCTATATTCTTGACAAAATCCTTATACCTGATTCGGGACTGAATCTCCGACGGGGGCATATCCTCCAGTCTGTTTTCTGCATTGACCCTCTTGAAGAAGACATCCTTGAAGTCGTTTACCAGATACTCCTCTTCATCCTCACCCTTTTCTACCCGATACTTCCCCTGTACCATTCCGGATATGTGATAATACTCGCCCGTCTTCTTTACAAAGAGTACTACCTCCTCCCCCTTTTTGAACTCAGGCATACCCGGGACCTTCATATTGATATCCCCAACCCTTCCGCCGTAGGTCTCAACTGTTATTACTGGTGGAGTCTTGCCGTATATTGTCTCTTTTATTTCAATCAGTGTGTATGTGAGTATCTTCGTCCTCTCCTCATTATACCTCGATTCAACATCCCTCACGACCCCTCTTACTACCGCCTCTGACCTCTTCAAAATGTCCTTGAGTTCCATATAAACAAGGGTCGAGGAATATAGACCTGTGGTTATCAGACTCAGACAAACAACAGACAGGAAAACCTTTGAGATCCTCATTTCTTCCTCCATCTGCTCTTGATCTTGATATTTTTAGAGCCCCTCAATTCATCAATATTCTCCCTTATCTTCTCTATTGCCCTCACAATGTCGTCTATATCGGAGGTGCCCCCCATAAATAGAGATGCATGCAACCAGACTGACTCACGATACGCTACATATTCTGCCACCGGGCATACAAATCTCTTCGAGTTGTAGATATTATCCCCGTAAACCCTCTTTATCATCGGGTAATCCTCTGCACTTACATAGGCTAACGGGTTCTGATAAAGGGGGATATAGAAGTCCCCTTCACAGGGAATACCCTCGGCGTTTAAGGCCGATACAAAGGCGTCTCTGGAGACTCCCTCCCAGTCCTCCTCTATAAATCTGAATATGTACTGATACACTGGCAGTCTTGTAATATTACTGTCTCTCTTTAGCAGTACGATCCCCGGAATACCCGCGAGCCTCTTGGAGAGGTAGTTTGCCATCTTCTCTCTGTGGAGCGTCTCCTTTTCAAGCCGTGTCATCTGACCCAGAAGAACGGCCGCCTGCAGCTCCGAGAGTCTGTAGTTGAAACCCGTCATATGCCCTTTGAACGAGTCATAACCCTTCTCCTTCCTGCCACAGTTGACGAGGGAGTGACACCTCTCGGCATACTCCTTTCGGGATGTGAGTATGATACCACCCTCTCCAGATGTCATAAGCTTCGATGTCTGGAAACTGAATGAGCCAAAATCACCTATAGAACCAACACCCATATTCTTATAAAAACCACCGTGGGCGTGAGCACAATCCTCTATGACGATAAGTTTATGCCTCTTTGCAATCTCCATAATCCTTTCCATATCAGCTATGTTCGAGCCGAGGTGAACAGGGATGATCGCTTTGGTCCTCCTGGTTATCTTCCTCTCTACATCCTCCGGGTCAATACAATAAGTCTCGGGGTCGATATCCGCAAAGACAGGGATTGCATTTATATAGACAGGTGCAAGGGCAGTGGCGGTCCAGGTGAGGGCAGGAACTATGACCTCATCCCCGGCCCGGATCCCAGCGGCCCGCAGGGCCACCTCCAGAGTCACCGTACCGTTGGCGGCGCATATCCCATATTTTGCCCCGTGATAGGCTGCAAACTTCTCTGCAAACATACTCGCATACCTGTTCGGTGCCGGGAAGCCTCCCCAGTTGTGGGAGTGCAATACATCCAGAAGATACCTCTCTTCACTCTTATCGTAGGGTGGCCATTTGGGAAAGGGTCTCTTTCTAACAGGCTTTCCGCCGTTAATTGCAAGTCTCATAAATAACCTCCTTCACTTAAGACCAAGTTTATACCTTTTGTCGATGGATTTTACAAGCCTGATCGCCAGTTCCACATCCAGAATGAGGGGGTTTGTAATCAGAGCCAGAACCGCCTTTTTAAAACTTTTCTCAATGGCTGCCTCAATAGTAAGCCTCTCATAACCCTTGAGCATCCTCATAAGGGAGAACATATGCAGATTATCCACCCTGTTTTTGATTGGAGTCGCCCCCTTCTTGTTTATAATGGCAGGTATCTCGAGAACCTCCTCAGGCTCGAAACCCTCCACCATATTCGAGGAGCTCAGGTTCACAATCTCTACATCTCCCCTGTCATTCACAATGGAATCGATAATGGAGGTGGCAACCTTTGAATAATATGCACCGCCCCTTTGAGATAGCAACTCTGGTTTCTTATTGAGCCGTCTGTTCTGATACATCTTCAAAAGTCTTCTCTCTATCCTCAATACCTCCTCGCCCCTCGTATATTTTGCAGATTTTAGCTTTTTCAGCATAGCGCGATTCAGATAAAAGTATCTCAGATAGTACCCCGGGAATGCCCCGATACAGGCAAGGAGTTCCTCAGGATAATCCATATCCGGGATATTTCTGGGGGAGAATTTTGAGACAGTCTTTTTAAGATTATCGAGATTATATTTCTTCTCTCCTATCCTGATGGCCCTTACCCATCCTAGGTGATTGAGACCAATATAGTCCAGTTGAATATCTTCAGGGTCTACTCTGAGATAGTGGGCGATATCCATTCTGAGGTTTACAGGTATGTTACACAGTCCTATGCAGTTTATATGCGTATTCCTGAGGATTGCCTCTGTAATAATACCCGATGGGTTGGTGAAGTTTATAAGTATTGCATCGGGGGCATACCTTTCGTACACCCTGCATTGATTCAGTACTACAGGGATTGTCCTCATGGCCTTTGAGAAGCCTCCCACCCCTGTGGTCTCCTGACCGATTATATCATTTTTTATCCCGAGCCTTTCGTCGAATATCCTCCCCTCCTGTCCTGCAACCCTTATCTGATTTATGATGAAATCTGCACCCGACACAACCTTTTTCAGATCCATCCCCTTTGTGAGTTTGAGCCTTGACCCCGCCGCCCCTACCATTCTGAGGGAGAAATCGTAGAGGATATTTAGCCTTCGAGAATCGATGTCGTAGAATGAGACCTCCTCGAGATTAATAGATGTCCCTCTCTGAATCAGCCCCTCCATCAGTTCGGGAGTATATGTCGAGCCTGCACCGATTACTGCGATCTTGATACCCATACTTACCTCGGCGTAGATGGCACGGTCGAGAAGGCAGACTGCCTCTCATTCATAGCCTCTTTCTTCTCCTCTGAGAACATATAGACGGACCCGAAAAGATCCAGATTCATAAAGATTGAGTTTGACTGCTCAATATTCTTGCCTGCAAGTGATCGCTTATATCCGAGGGTCAACATAAGAGGTATCGGGAACTTCTTCTTCTCCATAAGTGGTAGTGTCGTAAATGTGAGCATAGTCGTAGATACGAGCTCCTCCCTGTCTGTGAATAGAGAGAGGGCGTGGGTCTGGACATTCACGAGGGAGTAGTCCGCTCCCTTTTCGTTACAATAAGGGATATGATATGTATCGTGTTCGAGTTTGGAGACAAGCTCACAGGCCATTGGTTGATATGTAACCTCAAACTCATCTCTGTACTTCCAGTAATAATAGAACTCCTGATTCAATATGAGATACTCCGTAATATTTATCCGTCCACCCAGATAGAAGTCAAAATTATCCCCGATATCCCTTCTGAGTTCAAGGAGACTATGGGAGCGATTTCCGATGGGCATAAAATTCTCCCCCGTATTTTTTGGGTCGTACTCCTCAGGAGTATTCGGTATATTCCTCGATACACTCGGGACCCTGAACTTCTTTGTCTGAGGGAGTTGTGAGGTATATCCAACAGAGAAGTTCAGCCAGAGATTACTCCTCTTGTGAAGTAAGATGTCATTATTGAACCAGAATCCTATGTCCCACTGCCCATCGCCAGGGGCGGGTGAGAAGAGCCAGTCAGGCGGGTCCTCATCTCCTGTTGGAGTGATGATAAAGAGCGTATAGGCATTCTTCATCCACGCAGTCTCATAAAAGAGGTATCTCATCCCGAGAATAATATCGCCCAGATACCACCCAGAGTGAGTGGAAAGGGGATCCTCATACTCAAAACCGAATGCCGGGTCCGAGAGTATAACCTCCACATCGTGGGCATTTATTGGGTGGGCACCCGGTGGTGCCTTATCCCACTCATAAGGAACTAAAGGTACAAGTTTGTTCACCTTGCCATTTGGTTCGTAATTGATTCTCATATTGCTATCTGTAATCTGAAGTTTGGCACTGTTTATGGCATAGTGATAGGGTATGATTATCCCTGCGGAGAACCTGTCGGTAATACCGTACATAATATTTGTGTTGAACTTTATTGCATCCTCGAGTAAATCGAAGTGAGTAGTTCCCAGAACACACTCTGCAGGTTTGCCCTGACTGTCGGTACACTTCATAGTCTTTGCCATATCCGGAGCGATATCCGAGAGCTTCACAGTTAGGTTGTACCAGTAGGTAATAGGATATGTACCGGTGCCAAAGACCGTCTTGAAGTTGTCTGTGGACCAGTCGTATCCAACCTGCTGCCCGATCTTGAAGACACCCTCAGGCAAAACCTCCGCATCATTTGCATAGGCATAACTGGATACGAGAAAAAGGGCATAAAAAAAGATGAAGAATCTCTTCATATCACCTCCTGTGAATGAAAGGCATTATATAAGATGTGGGACCCAATTTCAAGATAAGATGTTACTATTCAGCAAAGATTTAGTTAATGGTGGTATTCCCGGCAGGTACAATGGATAGGTGATTTAGAATAAATGGATTAGGGATACACTCAGTGTCTGTGATAGTGGGAGTGATAGGTCTCTTTGTGTCTGTGTCTGTGCTTGTGAACCAGATTTGCATTTATCAGAATCTCTTCATTGTTGAGGAGTTCATTTATTCCACCATAGAAGAGTATCCTGTGATCCTCCGATAGCAGGATTGTTCGCTCTCCGAGTTCCGGGGCCAAAGACAGGTTGTGAGTACTGATGATGGTAGTAATATTTAAATCATACAAAAGGTCGATTATCTCTCCCTGACTCCTCGGATCGAGGTTTGCCATAGGCTCATCCAGAAGGAGTAGTTCGGGTTCGATTACCAGAATAGATGCCAGGGCTACCTTCTGCTTCTCCCCGCCTGAGAGTTCGAGTGGGAAACTCCTTTCATACTTTTTTATATTGAGGAGGTCCATCCAGTGTTCTACCTTCTCTTTTATAAGTAATTCGTTCTCTGAAATCTGTCTTAAAGAGAAGGCTATCTCGTCATATACCGTAGGATTGAAGAGCATCACATCAGGCGATTGAAATAATACACCCACCGACCTCCTGAATGACCTTCTGTACTCCTCGTTTTTGAAGAAACTCCTGTTTATCACTCTATCTTTGAATGTGTATGTGCCCTTATCCGGAAATATAAGACCCCCAATGATTTTAAGTAGTGTAGATTTGCCGCAGCCGTTCACACCGAGCAGGACAATCCTCTCCCCCTTCGATATGCTGCAGGAGATATCTACGAGGACGGGTTTTTCATTGTAGGCATAAGATACATTCTTCAACTCAACCATCAATCACCCCTCTTGCGCGCATAGCACAGGAGGTCTCTTTAGCATTATAAATCGATTTGGTAAAGAATAGAGCAACGATGTGAGAAGAAAATATCCGATAATTCTTTTTTGATCTCAATATCTGTCTGCTAATCTGGGCATCCCTTATATCTGTCATTACCTTCATAAAATTAATTATCTGGCTGTATGTGATTGTGAGTAAAAATGAGAGTGTCTTAGAAAATGAGAGTGCCTCGAACAGGTTTGTATGCCCTATGAAATAGAAGGTAGTATATGTAATAGTCAGAACCCGAAGGTTTATGAGGACGATATATTCCCAATCGACGCTTGAGGTAAAAAATGTCATTACGGCATAAGAGATGGTAACAATCAGATTGAATACGAGGATGCTTGCAAGGACGAATCTTATCTTCTTTATGAAGAATCTGATATCGAGCAATACAAGAATAGAGAATACTCCCAGATATAACGACTTTGAATGAATGGTCGTAAGCAGGATTATCAGAAGGGCATATATTACGAGTCTAATTCTTTGCATTGAGAATCCTGCTTCTATCGAATCTCCGAATTACAGATATGGCAATCAGCGTCAATACACCTTCAGCTACACCTACAAAGATGTGCGGAACTACCATAGCGGGTATTGTGACCGAGATACCAAACGGGAAGAAGAGAGGTTTACCACTCTCGTCGACGCCGATTATTGGTTGAATCCCCAGTATTATTGCTAAAACTACTGCTGCAAGGAGGACAGATAGGATTGAAGAGATCACAATAGCAATCTTTTCATATCTGATGAGGAGTCTGTAAGTATAATACAGAGAATAACTGCCGACAAATCCTATTGCAAGGGCATTTATAGGGAGTGTGGTGATTCCGCCATTGCCAAAGAATAGTGCCTGAAGGAGAAGCACGAGACTTATACATAAAAAGGACATCGAAGGACCAAATAGGATAGAGAGGGGACCAATTCCGAGGGCGTGGGCAGTAGTTCCACCGGGTATTGGTACCACTACCATCATCAGGACAAATGAAAATGCAGTGGTAGCACTCAAAAAAGGGAGAGTCTCGGAGCTCAGTGCCTTTTTGAGTCTTGTGGCGGAGTATGCCCACAGCCCCGCAGAAATGGCATATGCAGGGATATATACCTTTGGAGAGATGAACCCATCAGGTATGTGCATATCCTTTATCCTTATAAGAGTGTAGAGAATGTAAATATCACACGCACATTCTCCTTACCTTCAGACCCCTGCTGCTGATCTGACTCGTTCAGGATTGTATATACAGGGAACTTCGTACCAAGTCCCATACTCACATTCTTTACATAGAATCTGGCACCCGGCAGTATATAAAATATATGTCCGCCGGTGGCATCTGCACCCTTTCCGTTCTCGATATCCCTTCCCAGATTGAGGTAGGTCCCTTCGAGATTCAGATCCAGTCTCATCTTCTTTTCAGCATTCGTATATAATCTGTAATTCAGAGCAGTATTTACCCTGAATTCGCCTCCAAACTCCAGTCGGGTACCGTCCTTATATTCGTTTTCGAAGAATTTTGCATAGTTTATATCAAGGACATAGGTAAATCTTTCCATAAAACCTTTATTTGCAGCAAATCCTCCCGTTACCGAGGGTTTACCAAAGCCGAGGGACTTTCCGGGGTCTATACTTCCTTCGCTGTCTGCGATATTGGCATATCCAGTTGGCAGTGTTACTCCTCCATAGAAAGCAAAGTGCCAGTCCATCATATCGTCGAGACTCTCATTGGGAGGTGTGAGTTTGAGTCCCTCATCATATTTGAAACTGAATGTGAAAAATAGAGATGGGTCTGCAAATCCTGCGGTGTTGTATGAATTATTCTCGACTGTCTTGATATAGAGAGGTACAAATGCATATATAGAGAGATAACTTGTAAGTCCATAGCCCACTCCATACATTGTGAAAATATTATAATCTGTCTCGTCATCTCTCTTTTTGGTGAATTTCTCGAAGTTTGCGTAGTCCAGTTTGTAATATAGAAGTACCGAATCCTTTGGTAGTGCCTGCGATGTGGATGTCTCGATTGGAGCACCCGGACCTTCAAGCCCAGCAGCACCTATAGCCGCTACACCGTGATGGGCATAAAGCGGAAATGTTAGTAAAATCGAGGCAAAAAATACCAATAGACTAATTACTCTTTTCATCCTTCTTCCTCCTTACAAAGATGTTGATTATGGCAAATATTATCAAAATAATTCCAACTCCAAAGATGGGTCTGGCAAATCTCTCGAAGAAATCCACCTTCTTCTCCGAAATTGTGAGACCCTCCTTTACATCGATATCTACTGTTATCCCGTGTCCATCATCAGAAAATGCCTTGAGCCTCCATCTACCCGCCCTGTCTGGCACAAAGGCAATTCTCCCGATCTCATTTGTCCTGCCAACCTGATATGCCGTCTTCTCATTATCGGGTCTGTAGATCTCGTATGACTCGAAGGCGAACTTCGTACCATCTGCATAATAGATATCCACTATATATGCATTGCCCTGCGATATAGAATAGTGAACATCGTGAGCCAGAGATTCCTCAGGGTAGAAAAGAATCAAAGCACAAAATAAAACAAGGAGAGTTGGTAAGGTTGCAGATTGCCGTTCTCTCTTTTCCATCGTCTTCTCCTTTATTTGAGGATAAAATTAAGGTTGGTGGTAATTATCCTCTCGTCAGCCTTTACTCCATCCTCTTTTTCTGAAATGGATGCAGAGACTACCTGAAATCCCGTCTCCTTAATAGTAATATTGATATTCCCCTCCTCATCTGTTGTACCTCTCGGTTTATCATTATATGCCACAACTACATCCTTCCGGGGTCTCCCCTTATAGTAGATTTTGAGTCTCAACTTGTCTCCGCTCTTCAATTTGGACAGATCTGAGATGGGTACGATCTCAAGGTCTTCACTTATTGGCTTTTTTGAACTATCCCTAAGGTTCTTGATATATTTTACGGATTCGAAGGATAGCCAGCTCTTGACAACCTGCTTCTCGTTCTCCTTTGAAACATTCTTCGTCCCGTATACAGTCTTTGTCCAGTATCCCGAGCTGAACATTATATATACCTCGTCGCAATCCCTGTTGATTTTAATCGGATAGGTCTTCTCGAAAGAGACATCCTCTATCTTTCCATTGGACAGACACTTGATGTACTTGACATACTCGGGCTTGTACTCCATTATAGCCTCTCCCCCGTGGGAAGAGTGTTTGTGCCCGTACATAAGTTTGAATCCCCCACCGTCCTCCTCGATCCAGAGGTCGTGAGACATTACTACCGATGGGTACACGATGCCCATAATCATAAGAACCGCTGTTAAAATAATCTTCTTCATAGCACTATCTCCTGTTAAATGCTACCAGTAAGCCCCTTAATATTAAAAATCGTGCTACCTGTCAAGAGAATAATATACTTTGTTAATGCCATATTTCAACCAATTCGTGCTACGCATCGTTATCTGTTTATGCAATTGAATGATTGTGAGCACTCGGTTACGAGTGTAAGTATTCATCCTTCCTCTGCCTGTCTATAAGGCTTTCTATCGTGAAGCAGATTGTGGTTATGGAGAAAAATCAAGGGTAGCTGAAAGAGTCAGACGAGGTGTTTTTATCTCTACTTAAAGAGAGTTATCCTGAACTTTTAAAAGGCAGAGCCTTACACATTAACTATAAAAGATTATAAACTCTATAAAATAATGGTGAATTACTCCTATAACTAAATCTTTACATAAGATTTGCTAAATTGTTTGAAATAATCAAGTATCAGGAATATAATTAATTCTCGAGAATAGAAATTTTTCGGCGAGGTTCGATATGAATACAAAATCGATTATGTTTGTAATTTCTATCCTTACGCTATCTGTCTTTGCCTGTTCGGGTGGAGAAGGAAATAATAAAATAGCCGATACGGGAGGGCAGCCTATACAGGATGTAATGCCATTCA
>Ga0078972_1005141_pt1 | contig 33961 bp, 48 predicted proteins | sample YelNatPaOPGAMG01_FD_67568 | JGI IMG/M metagenome (GOLD analysis project Ga0078972, IMG submission 67568) | Hot spring thermophilic microbial communities from Obsidian Pool, Yellowstone National Park, USA - OP-RAMG-01 (SPADES assembly) (version 2) | ecosystem: Environmental > Aquatic > Thermal... | reverse complement strand
CAGGGATCCCCCCACCACCCAGAGGGCCCCCTCGTACAGCTCCCTGGTGGCGGGGGTGTCCCCGTAGTCCAGGAAGCCCGCCCCCCTCTCGCTCATCCTCCTCACGAAGTCCACGTACCTCCTAGAGTGTACCAGCAGGAGGTCCTCCTCCGTGGCGGGCTCGGGCTCCACCAGCCTGGCGTGCTCCCCCATCACCCCCAGCTCCCTGAGCTTCTGCACGGTCCTCCTCTCCCTCTCGGGCTGGAAGGGGTGGTGGGGGCCGAAGTGGTACTTCAGGTATCCCTCCGCGTAGACCAGGGCGCTCCTCATCCTTCCCGTCACCTTTTGAGGGTCCGGAAAAAGGCTTAACCCTCCCCCACCATGGGTCTTCGATGGAGGCGGACTTTCACCGGGTGGAGCTGGAGAACGGCATGACGGTGCTGGTGGAGAGGAGGCAGCAGCCCCTCTTCTCCTGCGTGCTCGCCGTCAGGGCGGGGGCGGCCCACGAGCCCCTGGCGGAGAAGGGGGTGGCCCACTACCTGGAGCACTGCCTCTTCCAGGGGACGGAGACCCGCTCCTCCGAGGAGCTCTCCGCGGCGGTGGAGAAGAAGGGGGGAGTGCTTAACGGGTTCACCGCGGAGGAGCTCACGGCCTTCTGGATCAGGCTCCCCTCCCAGCACCTGGAGCTGGGGCTGGAGCTCCTGGGGGACATGCTCTTCCACTCCACCTTCCAGCCGGAGAGGCTGGAGAAGGAGAAGAGGGTGGTGCTGGAGGAGGTGAAGATGGTGCACGACCACCCCAGGAGCCACGTGCTGGGCAGGATCAAGTCCCTCCTGTACGAGAAGCCCTTCGGGGTGGAGGTGCTCGGGACGCCCTCCACCGTTAGGAGGCTCTCCAGGTCCTCGCTCCTCAGGTTCCTGGGGAAGTACGCCCACCCGGTGCTCTCGGTGGTGGGGAGGGTGGATCCGGAGGAGGTGGTGGAGCTGGCCCGGAGGTACCTCCCCTTCCCCCCACGGCCCGAGCCGGAGATGAGGGTGGGGAGGAGGGGCGGGGGGAGGACGGAGAGGAGGAGGGAGCTCAGGCAGGCCCACTTGGCCCTGGGCTTCCACACCCCCACCCTGGCGGATAGGAGGAGGTACGCCCTGCAGTCCTTCTTGGCGGTGCTGGCGGAGGGGGCCTCCTCCAGGCTCTTCCAGGAGATAAGGGACAGGAGGGGGCTGGCCTACGAGGTCTCCGCCCACCTGAACCTGGGGAGGAACTACGGGTACGCGGTGCTCTACGCCGGGACGGAGCCGGGGAAGGTGAGGGAGGTGAGGGAGCTCATGCTCTCCGAGGTGAGGAAGATGGAGGGGCTGGAGAGGGGTGAGCTGGAGGAGGCAAAGGAGCAGCTCATAGGGCAGTACAGGCTGATGGCGGAGAACAGCTACAGGGTGGCCCTCTCCCTGATATACGAGGAGCTGGCGGGCTCCGCGGAGGAGTTCTACAGGTACGAGCAGAGGATCTCGGAGCTGGGGCTGGAGGAGGTGAGGGAGCTGGGGAGGCTGGGGGATTACTCTTATTTCCTCCTCCTTCCCGGGTGAGAGGATGAGGGAGCTGGTGGAAATCTTCCTCTCCACCTGGATCCTGGGACCGGTGGGGGGGACGGCCTGCGCCTCCCTTAGGGGCTTCGGGGAGGGGGAGATCCTGCTGCTGGTGACCCTGAGCAACGCCCTCATCGCCCTCCTCTGGCTGGGGGTGGCGGAGCTCCTCAGCCGGAGGATGGCCCTCTTCTCCCTCCTCGGGGGGAAGGAGAGGGGAACCCTCACCTTGGCCGGTCTCGGTCTGCTTGCCTTCAGTCTGGGCTCCATGGTGGCCGTGATGACCGCCTACGCCCTGGGGGTGGGGAGGAGGGCCTTCCCCCTCATCGCCCCCTGCGCCGTGGGGAGCGGGGCCCTCTGGACCCTGGGCTCCCTCGGCCTCCTCGTTTTTGTTCCCCCCCTCTGGCTCTACCTGGGGGCCCTGGCGGTCACCCTCCTCCTCCTTTCGGGCAAGCTCTACTCTAGGAGGGAGCTCGTGAGGCAGACCTTCAGGGCCTGGAGGAGGGGGGACCTGCCGCTCACCCGAACCGTTCGGGATCCTCCCGGAGGTGACTCACCGGGCCGGGGAGGCGGAGGCTAGGAGGTCCTCGTACCTCCCCAGGAACCTCCTCCAGTACTCCTCCGTCGCCTCCCTCTTCCTCTCCCCGAACCTCTCCCACCATCTCCTGGCGCTTTCGTTCTTCTCCGAGAGCTCCTTGGCCATGGAGGTCACGATGTCCACCACCCTCTCTCCCTCGAAGAACACGGGACCCACCCCCGCCCTCCGGTTGTACTCGGCTATCCCCGCCAGGATCCTCTTGCAGTGCCCGTCGTAGTCCACCTTGACCCCCCAGGCCTCCTCCAGCAGGCGGGGGAGGAAGCGCTCGCTCCACCCCCGGTGGAACCTGCACAGGCCGTTGTTCTCCGAGTACATCTCCTTGAAGGCCCTCCCGTAGCAGAGCTCCGCGAACTCCTCTGGCTCCCTGAACTCCGAGTGGTAGAAGGTGAAGTACTTTCCCTGGATGGGTACGGGCATGAAGTTGCCGGGGCTCCAGTACATGGCGGGGGTGATGGATCCCCCCCCGCCGAAGGACACGTACACCCCCAGGTCCTCGAACCTCTTTCCCGTCCTTCCCACCCTTTCCCCGAACCTCCCGGTGAGTTCCTTTGCCGCCCTCCTTATCCCCTGCCCCACCAGCCTGCAGAGCTCGTTCTCCCCGTAGGCCACCGCCCTGGCCAGTCTCACCAGCAGCCCCGCGTTTTTCTCGGAGTCGGAGGGTTGGAAGGAGAGGGGATCGAAGGAGGGTACCCCCTCCAGCCCCAGCTCCCCCGGCTCCAGCAGTCCCCGGTGAAGGCACTCGAAGATCCAGGCGCAGGTGTTTCCGAACTCGATGGCGTCGAAGCCCAGGGAGTCCACGGCGTAGACGGCCCTCTCGGCGGCCCTCTGATCGAAGATGCCGCAGTTGGGTCCGTTGGCCTCGTACGGCTCGTAATCCTTCTTGTACTTTCCCCTGACTTTCTTGCACACCCCCGGGCAGGGCTCCCCGCAGTTCTTCCAGACCTTCGCCCTCACCCAGGGCCTGGAGGTGGGGGAGGAAAGCTCCAGGGAGGGGCGGAGGTGCTTCCTGGAGGTGATCTCCCCGTCGAACTGGCTCAGGTACCTTTCCCTGATCAGCCGCTCGTACAGCTCCAGCCTCTTCTCCCTGGGCAGGTTCACCATGCTCCAGTTGAACATGATCGCCATCTCCCTGAGCACGAAGTAGTTCACCCCGAAGGTTCCCCCCGAGCCCACCGTTTGGTCGTACCTGTACTTGACGGTGGCCTCGGAGGCGGCTTTCATCACACTTTTACCCACCAGCTTTTTGAAGAGCCCGTCCGCCTCCCCCTGGTCCGACAGGTTGACTCCCGGGAACCTCCTCCACTCGTTCCTTCCCCCCACCACCAGAGCCACCACCCCGTGGGCCCTGGCCATCACCGAGCCCGGTCCCCCCCTGGCCGCCCAGTCCTCCGCCCCCAGCTCGGCCTTCTCCCCCTTCACGGAGGAGGAGAAGATCCCTCCCAGGTTGGTGTGGAGGGAGGCGGGTCCCACGCAGAGCACGCGGTGGTCCAGCGGACTGCCCCTCGCCTCATACCATCCCGTGAACTCCTCCAGCAGGAATTTCTCCAGGGCGTAGACCCCCTCCTCTCCCCCGTATCCCCTGTATATCCCCATCAGCTCCTCCCGGGGGATCTCCCTGAACCTCACCTCCAGCCCAGAGGGGGTGCCCTTGAGGGCCGCCGCCAGAGGTTCCTCCGATCTTCCCTCCAGCGTGAGGTAGTCCACACCCAGGTGGCGGAAGGCGTAGGCCGCTCCCCCAATGGTGGAGAAGAAGAAGCCCTCCCAGAGGGGGGAGCGGAAGCAGAGGGTGAGGCGGTGGGTTCCGGGTATGCAGCTCCCCGCCAGCTTCCCCATCCCCAGGCAGAGCACGTTGTGTTCGTCGTAGGGGGGATGGGCGTAGCTGCGGTAGAGGCTCAGGTGGCAGTGGAGGCCCCAGTCCACGGGTCCCAGGATTTCCGGGTCCCTGACCTCCGAGAGGCGGAGCTCCCTCCTCCCCGCGTCCAGGAAGGCCACACGGTTTTCCACTCAACCACCCGCGGCGGGGGGCAGGATCATCAGCAGGTCCCCCTCCTTCACCCCGGTCTCCTCTCCCCCCAGAAGCTTCACGTTCCTGCCGTTGAGGAGGAGGATGAAGGAGGGGAGGAGCCTTCCGTCTCCTCCCAGGGCCCCCAGCTCCTCCAGCTCCCTACGGAACCTCCTCTCGAACTCCCTCAGGGCCTCCCCCACCGTTCTCCCCTCCACCTCCGTCTCCCCTATCCTCTCCGTGAGGACCAGCCCCGGCTTCACCCTCACCCTGGGCATCCTAACGCTTGGGAGCCGGGAATTTTATGGGATGTGGTGGACCCCCTTTCCCCGCCGTCCCTTAGGTCTCGGGAAGGGCCTCAAGGTTCTGAGAACGGGACTTACCCCCGCCGGCCTCCCAGAGGGTACGGTTTTCGGTGGCCCAGGTTCCTCGGCGGGAGTTGGTTTTTTTAATATGGGGAGGAGTAGGGAGAAAGATGGCACTGTCCAGGGACGAGCTGGTGGAGCTCTTCAGGGAGGCCCCCAAGGAGTCCTTCGAGCTCCTGCTTAGGAACCTCAGGATCAGGGATTACCTCCAGAATCTGCATGCGAAGCACCTCTCGGGCCTTCAGCTCTCGTATGAGGAGAACTTTGACAGGATCTTTGAGGAGTTCTTCCGCTTCTTCTTCCGACCCCTGGAAACCGCCGTGCAGGGGGCCCGGCAGCTCCGTTTCCTGTTCTTCGCCTTTGACCTAGGACTCTTGGAGACCCAGAGCGAGGTCCTCAGGTCCTACTCCGACTTCTTGAGGAGCTGGTTCGATCACCTGAGGCTGATGTCAGAGATGGTGCTGGGGAGGATCCTCCCGACCTCGACGGTGGATGTGATCAGGGAGTTCCTCGGGGCCTACAGGGAAAGGCTGGAGGCCAAGGGGATGGACCTCGCCGAGTACCCGGCGGAGTATCCCTTTCTGCTGCCCAAATCCGTCTTCCAGAACCTGGAGAGGTCCGTCGAGCACTGGGAGAGCTTCTCCCAGGCCTTCAAGGAGTACAGGGGTCTGATAAAGGAGACGTATGCGGAGGCCGCGGGGAGGTTCATCGCGGAGGCCAACCAGAGGAGGCTCGAGAAGTACGAGGAGTTTGCGGGAGCCTTCTTCGGGTTAGAGGCGCAGGCCTTCGACGAGCTCTTGAAGTCCCCCAGGTACCTGGAGGTTCAGAAATCGATGATGGAGAACATGATGGATTACATCTATCACTATCGCAGGTTCTGCGAGGACATGCTGGAGTCCAATCCCATGAACCCCTTCGCCACCGTTTCGATGATGGACGAGGCCTTCCGCAGGATACTGGACCTGAAGAGGAAAGTTTCGGAACTGGAGAGGAGGATCTCCGGGCTTGAGGCGAGTAAATGATCGTGGAGAAGATCAAGGGTTTGAAGCCAGGTTCTTGCGAGTACGAAACGGTTCATGAGGACTGGCTGTTCAAGCTGCACCGGTTCAGGGGTGAGGTGGGGCACAGGACACCGGTGCTCATAAGCTATGCCTTCATAAACCGCCCCTCCGTTCTGGACCTGCACAGGGACGTGAGCGTGATAAAGCTGCTTCTCGAGGCCAACCTGGACCTCTGGATGATAGACTGGGGCTATCCCAAGCTGGCCGACAGGCATCTCCGGATAGATGACTACGTGGATTTCATGGACACCTGCTTTGAAATCGTGCAGAGGGAGAGGGGTGTCGAGGGCCTGACCCTCTGGGGCTACTGCCTAGGCACCACCCTGTCCGTTATTTACGCCTCCCTCCATCCGGAGAGGGTGAGGAACTTGGTCATCCAGACCCCCCCGGTGAACTTCGACACCCAGAACATCTTGGCGGTCTGGGCCAAGAGCGTGGACCCCAGCAAGGTTTCCAGGGCCCTCTTCAACGCCACGGGCGATTTCTTGAACCTGTCCTTCCTGCTCGTGGATCCCGTGAGACTGGTGGTGGGAAAGTACCAATCCCTGCTCGACAGCCTGGAAGACGAGAAGAGCGTCAAGGACTTTTTCTACATGGATCACTGGATCTTCGACTCCCCAGCCGTGCCAGGAAGGGTGTTTGAGGAATACATCACCCGCTGGTACCACAGGAACGAGATAATGGGGGGGGAGTTCAAGGTGAAGGGAAGGAGGGTGGAGCTGGGGAACATAAGGATGCCGGTCTTGGTGCTGGCGGCGAGAAAGGACCACATAACCCCCCCGGAGAGCGTTCTACCCTTCTTCGAGACCATTCCCTCAAAGGACAAGAAGGTGCTGATGTCGGACAAGGGTCACATAGGCCTGACCGTGAGCCGCTCCTCCCATGAAAGGATATGGCCGGAGGCGATAAGATGGGTGGTGGAGAGGTCGGATTGAGGGAGTTCTCCAAGCGTTACTCCGAGGCGGGGGGGGAGCTCAAGGAATTTGAGAAGTTCGGAGGGGTGTTTGAGGTGGGTGCCAGGATCACCTACGAGAAGAAGCTGACCGAGGCGGACGTGATCCTCTTCGGCTTGGTTTCCGGGGATCTCAATCCCGTGCACTTCAGCGAGGAGGTTGCGTCCAAGACGAGGTTCGGAGGAAGGGTGGTTCACGGAATGCTGACCACCAGCCTGGTCTCGGCGGCCGTTGCCAGAATCCCCGGTACGATAGTCCTGCTGGAGGACAGCTTCAGATACCTGGCCCCGGTGAGGATGGGGGACACGGTGAGGGTGGAGGGGGTGGTTAGCGAGAAGGAGAAGAACAGGTACAAGATCGACGTGAGGTGCTTGGTGGGGGAAAGGGTGGTGGCCGAGGGATACGTGAAGATATTGGTGTGGTAGGGAATTAGGTCCCCAGCGGGTTAGGTGGAAAAGAAAAAAGAAATTACTCCTTCTTGGGCAGGCTCTTCTCAGCCATCTCAATGAAGCGGTTGAAGATCTCGTCCTGCTGCTTTTCGAAGCTTTCCAACAGCTTCCGGAAGTTTTCGAAGACCCTACCCTGCGATTCTAGGTATAGCCCCACGGTCTTCTTCAGGCTTTCGTAGCCCTCGGAGGGAAGGAACTGATGCATGTAGAGGTCATACATGTTCACATAGCTCTCCATGGCCACCTTGAGCATATCCAGCGTGGTCTTCGCCACGGCGAAGCCCATCTTGTAGAATCCCCTGCCCAGCTCGAAATACTCCTTGGTCTCCATTTCGGTTTGGAATCTTCCGGTGACGTTTATAAGGTTTTGGATGGCCGGGATTTCCCGGTGGGGAGTCGCCTATCCCCCTATGGCCACCGGGAGGATCCTCACCCTGTCACCCTCCCCCAGCCTCTCCTCCTCCTTCAGGATCCTTCTATCCCTCACCACCACTATTCCCTCCCTCAGCCCCAGGGCCGAGAGGAGCTCCCGCACGGTGGAGCCCTCGGGCAGCTCCACCTCCCTCTCCTCCAGCTCCTCCAGGACCCTCACCCTAACTCTCATCCCTACCCTCCCCCCACGGGGGGGAAGAGGTAGACCACATCCCCCTCCCGGAGGGGTGTGTCCAGGCCCCGGAGCCACCTGGCCTCCCTGCCGTTCACCAGCAGCCTCACGGTCTTCCTGAGCTTCACCCCCTTGGGGTCCTCCAGGAGGGCCTCCCCCAGCTCCCGGTTCCGGGCGTGGAGGGAGGTGAGGAGGGAGCGCACATCACCCGCCTCCACCTCCATCTCTCCCGTGCCCGCCAGCTCCCTGAACTTGGCGAAGAACTTGACCCTGACCATCACAAAAGAAGGAAGAGGGGGAAAAAAAAGCTGGGGGGTAAAGCGGTCGGTTCTCAGTAGCTTTAAGAGAGAGGAGAAGAAGTATAGAGGTCGAAATGGTAAAGGGCCCAAGCAGGCACCTCAGGCGGTATGCGGTACCGCGCGCGGTCAAGCTGCCAAGGAAGTCCCAGCCCTGGGCGGTTAAGCCAGGCTCCGGACCCCATCCAGCCTCCTCCTCCCTCCCCCTGTCTTTCCTCCTCAGAGACCAGCTGGGCCTCACCTCCACCCTGGCGGAGGCCAAGAAGGTGCTGGCGGAGAGGAAGGTGCTGGTGGACGGAAGGGTCAGGACGGGGTACCGCTTCCCCGTGGGCCTTCTGGACCTGGTCACCCTCCCCTCCCTGGGCGCCTCCTTCCTGATCTCCGTGGACAGGAACGGGAGGCTCCTCCCCCTCCCCGTGAAGGAGGCCTCCTCCAAGCTCTGCAGGGTGGAGGGGAAGTGCACGGTCAAGGGGGGAAAGATCCAGCTCTCCCTTCACGACGGGAAGACGGTGGTGGGTGACTACCGGGAGTTCAGGGTGGGGGATGCCGTCAGGATCTCCCTCCCCGACTACCGGGTGCTGGAGAGGATCCCCCTCCAGCCGGGGAGCTGGGCGCTGGTGAGGAGAGGGAAGAACGTGGGCAGGACCGGCAGGATAGTTTCGGTGGAGGGAGGAAGGGTGGAGCTGGAGACGGAGGGGGAGAGGTTCCAGGCCCCCCTGGAGTACGTCATCCCCACCGGAGATAGACCCCTGGAGGTGAAGGCTTGAACCCCATGCGGGAGGTGAGGGTGGAAAAGGTCACCCTCAACATAGGGGTGGGGGAAGGGGGGGAGAAGCTCTCGAAGGCGGAAGCCCTCCTGGAGCGTCTGACCGGGCAGAAGCCCTCCCGCACCCTGGCCAGGAGGACCGTGAGGGAGTTCGGGATGAGGAAGGGTGAGCCCGTGGGGGTGAAGGTCACGCTGAGGGGGAAGAGGGCGGAGGAGATGCTGCCGAAGCTACTGCAGGCGGTGGACAAACGCCTTTCCTCGGGGAGCTTCGACGGTAACGGAAACTTCTCCTTCGGGATAAAGGAGTACATCGACCTCCCGGGGGTGAGGTACGATCCGGGGATGGGGATGTTTGGAATGGACGTCTGCGTAACCCTGGAAAGGCCCGGGTACAGGTTGAAGAGGAGGAAGAGGCAGCCTAAGAAGATACCCGCCTCCCATGCCCTCACCAGGGAGGAAGCCATAAAATTCGTGACCGAGAAGTGGGGAGTAACGGTGATGGAGTGAAGAGGACCTTTGGAAAGGGGGCGCACAAGTGCAGGAGGTGCGGCAGGTCGGGCGCGGTGTACACCAGGTACGGGCTCTACCTGTGCAGGAGGTGCTTCAGGGAGATGGCCCCCAAGCTAGGTTTCAAGAAGTATCAGTAGGTGGCAGAATGCTGCTCGATCCCCTGGCCAACGCTCTCTCCAAGATCAACAACTACGAAAGGGCGGGCAAGAGGGAGGTCCTCGTCCATCCCTCCTCCGAGCTCATAGAGAGGGTTCTGGAGGTGTTCAGGGAGGAGGGTTACATAGAGGGCTTTGGGAGGGAGGGGGAGGGGTTGAGGGTCAGGCTAGCGGGCAGGATCAACAGGTGCGGGGCCGTGAAGCCCAGACACCCCCTGAAGAAGGGGGAGTACGAGAAGTGGGAGAAGAGGTTTCTACCCGCCAGCGGGCTTGGAACCATCGTCATCACCTCCCCCCAGGGGGTGATGTCCCTGGCCAGGGCCAGGGAGAGGGGGATAGGGGGGAGGCTGCTGGCCTACGTCTACTAGGTGAGGTGGGGCTGATGGTCCTTGAGGAGATAGGGATTCCGGAGGGGGTGGAGGTGAAGATCGAGGGAGGAAGGGTGGAGGTGGAAGGACCCAAGGGAAAGGTGGTGAGGAACTTCAGCTTGAGGAACCTGGAGGTGAAGGTGGAGGGGGGCAAGGTGAGGATTTCCTCCCCCTCGGACAAGAGAAAGGTGAAGGCCATGGCGGGAACCGTGAAGGCGCACCTCCGCAACGCCTTCAAGGGGGTCACCCAGGGGTTCGTCTACAAGCTCAAGATCGTTTACTCCCACTTCCCCATCACGGTGAAGGTGGAGGGGGGCAGGGTGACCATCCACAACCTGCTGGGGGAGAAGATTCCCCGGGTGGCCAAGATAGTGGGCGGGGCGGAGGTGGAGGTGGTGGGGGACGAGATCGTGATCAGGGGGGCGGACAGGGAGGACGTGGGCCAGACGGCGCTGAACATAGAGCAGGCCAGCAGACCGAAGGGCAGGGATCCCAGGATCTTCCAGGACGGGTGCTACCTCTTCGAGAGGGGATGAGGATGAGGAAAAGGAAGCTGCCGAGGTTCCTCAGACAGGAGTGGTTCAGGTACAGGAGGCTGGGGGAGAAGTGGAGGAGGCCCAAGGGGAAGGACAGCAAGAGGAGGCTGGGGCTCAAGGGAAGGGCGGCGACGGTGAAGGTGGGCTACCGCAACCCCAGGGAGCTCAGGGGGCTGCACCCCAGCGGTCTGAGGGAGGTGCTGGTGAGCCGGCCGGAGGAGCTGGAGGGACTGAACCCCTCCGCGCAGGCGGTGAGGATCTCCGCCGGGGTGGGGGGAAGGAAGAGGTCCCAGATCCTCTCGAGGGCCAGGGAGCTGGGCCTGAGGGTGCTCAACCCGGGGAGGGGGACTGAATGAAGCTCACCACCCAGCGCAGGCTGGCGGCCAGCCTTCTGGGGGTGGGGGAGAACAGGATCTGGATGGACCCCGCCAAGGTGGAGGAGATCTCCTCGGCCATCACCAGGAGGGACGTGGAGCGCCTGATAGGGGAAGGGGCGATAAAGGCCAAGCCGGTGAGGGGGATAAGCCGGGGAAGGAGGAGGGAGGGGAAGAGGGGACCGGGCAGCAGGAAGGGTTCCTGGGGGGCCAGGCTTCCGGAGAAGGAGAGGTGGATGAGGAGGGTGAGGGCCCTGAGGAAGAGGCTGAAGGAGCTCAAGGACAGCGGGAAGATCACCAGGGCGGACTACCGCAGGCTCTACCGCAGGGTCAGCGGAGGGTACTTCAGGAGCAAGTCCCACCTGGAGGCGTACCTCAAGGAGAGGGAGGGAGAGAAGTGAGGTGCTTCAGGAGGAGAAGGGAGGGAAGGACGGACTACAGGCTGAGGTTCAGACTTCTGAAGTCGGGCAAGCCCCGTCTGGTGGCCAGGGTTTCCCTGAACCATGTGAGGGCCCAGGTGGTGGAGTTCCATCCCCGGGGGGACAGGGTCAGGGCCTCGGCCTTCTCCGGGGAGCTCAGGGAGTTCGGCTGGAAGGGGGGGACCTCCAACACCCCGGCGGCCTACCTGGTGGGTTTAATGTGCGGCCTGAGGGCGAGGAAGGAAGGGGTGGAGGAATGCGTTCTGGACGTGGGCCTGCACGATCCCCTGCCCTCCTCCAGGGTCTTCGCCGTGCTCAAGGGAGCTCTGGACGCGGGTCTGAGGATACCCCACTCGGAGGAAATGCTTCCAGGGGAGGAGAGGATCAGGGGGGAGCACATCGCCGGTTACGCGCTGAGGTTGAAGGAGGAAGGTGGTTACGAGAGGAGGTTCTCGGAGTACCTTAAGAGGGGGCTGCCCCCGGAGGAGTTCCCCCGGCACTTCGAGGAGGTAAAAAAGGAGCTGGTGGAGAGGTTGGGTGGGTGAGGTGATGAAGATCCCGCTGGAGGCCTGGGAGCCGAGGACCGCGATAGGGAGGGAGGTCAAGGAGGGAAAGGTGAAGAGCCTCTCCGAGATCCTCAGGAGAGGCATCCCCATCAAGGAGCCCGAGATAGTGGACCTCCTCGTTCCGGGTTTGGAGGATAAGATCCTCTCCATAAACTTCGTGCAGCGGATGCACAAGTCGGGGAGGAGGAACAAGTACAGGATTTTGGTGGTGGTGGGTAACAGGGACGGTCTGGTGGGGGTGGGGCACAACAGCGCCAGGGAGATAAGGGAGGCGATAAGGAAGGCCACCCTCACGGCCAAGATGAACCTGGTGGAGGTCGCCAGGGGCTGCGGCAGCTGGGAATGCAGGTGTGACCGGCCCCACTCCGTCCCCGTGGAGGGCAGGGGGAAGTACGGGAGCGTGGAGATCACCCTAAAGCCCGCCCCCAGGGGACTGGGCCTGGTGGCCTCGGAGATCCCCAGGACCGTGCTGGAGCTGGCAGGGGTGAAGGATGCCTGGACCTTCTCCAGGGGAGAGACCAGAGCCACCCTCAACCTGGCCATGGCCACGGTGGAGGCCCTCAAGAACCTGACCAAGGTGGCGCTGGTGGGAAGGAAGAGGGGCATCCAGCTGGGTCCGGCGGGAGGGGAGTCGAGTGGCTGAACTCCTGGCGGTCGTCAGGCTCAGGGGGGGCGTTAAGGCGAGGAAGGAGGTGGTGGAGACCCTGAGGATGATGGGGCTCACCAGGGTGAACCACTGTGTCCTGCTCAGGAAGGGGGGATCCGAGGAGGGCATGCTGAAGAAGGTCAAGGACATGGTCACCTGGGGGGAGGTGAACAAGGAGGTTCTGGTCTCCCTCCTGAGGAAGAGGGGGAGGCTGAAGGGGGAGCTGCCCCTAACGGAGGAGAGGCTGGGGGAGAGGGGGTTCTCCTCCCTAGAGGAGCTGGCGGAGGCCCTGCTGGAGGGAAAGGTGAGGATGAAGGATCTCCCCGACCTGAAAAAGGTCTTCAGGCTCCATCCCCCCCGCGGGGGCTACAGGGCCACCAAGAAACCGGTGGGCGAGGGGGGGGACCTGGGGTACAGGGGGGAGGGGATAAACGAGCTGCTTCTCAGGATGATGTGAGGTGGGAGGATGGTGGTTAGGAGGAGAAAGAAGGCCAGGAAGTACGACGGAAGGACGCACGGAAGGGGCTGTGCGAAGAGGGGGAGGGGGAGCGGGGAGAAGGGGGGGAAGGGGTGGAGCGGGGGGCACAAGCAGAAGTGGAGCTACATCCTCCGCTACTTCCCCGATCACTTCGGCAAGCACGGCTTCGTCCCCGCGGAGAAACCCGAGCCCGTGACGATCAACGTGGGGGAGATAGACGAGAGGATCGAGGAGCTGCTGGAGAGGGGTCTGGCCGAGAGGAGGGGGGAGAGGATAGCGGTGGACGTGAGGAGGCTGGGGGCGGAGAAGGTGCTGGGAGGGGGGAGGGTGGAGCACGCTCTGGAGCTCAGGGCTCCCCTCGTTACCGAGGCGGCCAGGTCGAAGGTGGAAGCGGCGGGAGGCCTGGTGGTAGGGGAGTCGGCCGATGAACGGGGAAGCTCAGAAGCCTAAGTCCAGGCTTTACGCCCTCCGTCCCCTGATCAGGTTCCTACCCGAGGTGGAGGTTCCCAAGAGGCACGTCTCCTTCAGGGAGAAGTTCTTCTGGAGCGCTTTGGCCCTCCTCCTCTTCTTGGTGATGACCCAGGTCCCGCTCTACGGGGTGGAGAGGCAGACCCAGAGTTTCTTCGGGGCCCTCAGGTACGTGCTGGCCAGCCACGCGGGAAGCCTGGTGGAGCTGGGGATAGGACCCATCGTCACCGCTGGCATCATCATGCAGTTGCTGGTGGGGGCCAAGCTCATAGGCTTGGACCTCAAGGAGAAGGAGGACAGGGCCCTCTTCACGGGTGCGCAGAAGCTCTTCGCCATTTTAATGGCTCTCTTCCAGGGGGGGGCGCTGGTGATGGGGGGGTGGTACACCAGGGGTGGGACCGCCCTACCCTTGGAGACCAAGATGGTGGTGCTGGGGCAGCTGGTGCTGGGGGCGCTGGTGGTGATGTACCTGGACGAGCTGGTTTCCAAGTACGGCTTCGGGAGCGGGATAGGGCTCTTCATCGTGGGAGGGGTGGCCACGGAGGTGATATGGCAGGCCCTCTCCCCCTTCAGGTACGGGGGGGAGCTCATAGGGGCGGTTCCCTACTTCGTGAGCTCCCTGGTCTCCGGGGGGGCCCTCTCGGACGCCTTCTTGAGAGGAGGGTCCAACATGCTCGGGCTGGTGGCCACGGTGGTGGTCTTCCTGGTGGCGGTCTACGCGGAGAGCATGAGGGTGGAGATCCCCATCGCCTACGGGAGGTTCGGGGGGATAAGGGGGAGGTACCCCCTGAAGTTCATGTATACCTCCGTGATACCGGTGATCCTGGCCATGGCGGTCTTCGCCAACCTGAGGCTGCTGATCTACTTCTTCCCCCGTCTGGGCTTCTTGGATCCCTACCTCAGCGCCCCCCACGGGCTGACGGAGGTGATGGGGGATCCGAGGAGGGCCCTGATCTACTTCCTGCTTCTCGTTTCCCTCTGCGTGGGCTTCAGCATCTTGTGGGTCTCGCTGGCGGGGATGGGACCCAGGGAGGTGGCGGAGAGCCTGGATGAGTCGGGCTTCCTCATCCCCGGCTTTAGGAGGGACGTGAGGGTGATGGAGCAGCTCCTCTCCAGGTACATCGCGGGTCTGACGGTGCTCAGTGGTCTGGCCATAGGGGCCCTCTCGGCCGTGGCGGACTTCCTGGGGGCTCTGGGATCCGGGACGGGTATCCTGCTGGCGGTGGGGATTACTTATAGCCTCTACGAAGAAATAGCCAGGGAGCGGGTGAGCGAGATGTTCCCGGCTCTGAGGAGGTTCCTAGGTGAGTGAGGCACCGGGCGCCGCGGTCCCCCCAGCTCCTTCCCCCTCCCCTCCCCTGTGGAGGAGGGGGAAGTTCCTGGAGGTGGCAGCCTTCCTGCTCCTCCTCCTGCTCCTGGGCTCCACCCTCTGGGCCGTGTTCGCCCACCGCGCCGATACCCCCGCCAAGGGCATGCTGGGGGAGGTGGATCACGCCCTGATCTCCCTCCGACACGGGAGCGAGGAGGGGGCGAGGGATCAGCTGGGGAGGGCCAGGGAGGACTACTTGGCCCTGAGGGGGCCCCTGGAGAACCTCGACCCCGAGCTGGACAACAGGATCCAGACCTCCTTCGACAACCTCCTCTCCTCCCCCTCCGAGCCGGGCATCCTCTCCCTGCGGTCCCTGCTGGAGGAAGGGATCTCGAAGGCCGGACTGGAGGTCCCGCTCACCTATGCTCACGCCACCCTACTGGTGCTCCTGATTTCCCTCCTCTTCTCCCTCCTGGTTACGCTCCTCACCCGGAGGATGGTGGACTGGGAGAAGATGAAGAGGATAAGGCGGGAGGTGGCCGCCTGGCAGGCCGAGCTCAGGGAGGCGCAGAAAAAGAAGGACCTGAAGAAGGTACACAAGATGATGGCGGAGCAGGGGCGCATCCTCTCCCTCCAGGGGGAGATGATGAGGGAGAGCTTCCGCCCCACCCTGGTCTACCTCTTTCCCTGGCTCCTCCTCTGGGCCCTCCTCAGCCGGCTCTACCTGGGGTGGGTGATGGCCTGGCTTCCCTTCTCCCTCCCCCTCCCCTTCTTCGGGGAGTGGTCCTCCTGCGGGTTCGTGGGGTGGCTCTTTATAACCTACTTCGCCTTCTCCCATCTCTGGAGGAGGATCCTGATAGGTGATTGAATGCCCAGGCGGAGGCTCAGGACCAGGAGCGTGAGGAGGATTCCCCGCAGGCTTCCCGGGGGGGAGACCAGAATCCGGTATGGGGAGAGGAGGGGAGGAGTTCCCAGGTGCGGCAGGTGCGGGCGTCCCCTGCCCGGGCTGAGCCCGGGGCTTGTGGGGCTGCCCCGATCCTCCAGGAGGGCCAGCAGGCCCTTCGCCGATCTCTGCTCCAGGTGCTCCAGGGAGGTCCTCAGGGCTCTGCACCGGTAGGTGGACCTTGCTCATCGCCATCAGCGGTGATCACGGAGCTGGAAAGAGCACGGTGGCTAGGGAGCTGGCCAGGCGCCTGGGGCTGGGGTACCTATCCGCCGGGGAAATCTTCAGGCGCATGGCGGAGGAGAGGGGGATGAGCCTGGAGGAGTTCTCCGAGTACGTGGAGAAACACCCGGAGGTGGACAGGGAGATAGATAGGAGGCTGGCGGAGGCGGAGGGAGAGGTGGTGGTGGACGGTAGGCTGGCGGGCTGGATGGTGAGGGGGGCGGACCTGAGGATCCTCCTGACCGCCCCGCTGGAGGTGAGGGTGAGGAGGATAGCGGAGAGGGAGGGCAGGAGCCTGGAGGAGGTCAGGAGGGAGACTCTGGCGAGGGATAGGAGCGAGAGAAAACGGTTTAAGGAGCTCTACGGGATAAACATAGGTGACCTCTCCGTCTTCGACCTCGTGATCAACACCTCCAGGCTGGGGGTGGAGGAGGAGGTCGAGGTGCTGGAGAGGTTGGTTAGGAGGAAGAAGGATGGAAGTGGGAAGGGTATGCGTTAAGGTGGCAGGGAGGGAGGCGGGGAGAAAGTGCGTGGTGGTGGAGGTGAGGGACGACACCTACGCCGTGGTGGTGGGGAAGGGGGTGAAGAGGAGGAGGTGCAACGTGAAGCACCTGGAGCCCCTGCCCCTGAAGCTCGATCTTCCTCCCGGGGTGGGAGACGAAGAGGTGATCAGGCTCCTGGAGGAGGCCCTCTCCCGCCAGCCGGAGCAGGGGACCGGTTCTTGAGAGAGCTTCCCTTCCTCTCCAAGAGAGAGGTGCTGGTGAGGGCCGAGGACCTCACGGATGAGAGGTGGGGCTGTTCCCCTGAGAGGCGCCCTCTCCAGGAGCACCTCAGGCTTGGAATGCTGAACTTGGACAAGCCCGTCGGTCCCACCTCCCACGAGGTGGTCTCCTGGGTGAAGGTGGTGATGGAGAGGAAGAAGGCGGGCCATTCCGGAACCCTCGATCCGGCGGTGAGCGGGGTGCTGCCCGTGGCCCTGGAGGATGCGACCAAGGTGCTTCAGGCTCTCCTCCCCGCGGGGAAGGAGTACGTTTGCCTGCTTCACCTCCACGGGGAGGTTCCGGAGGGCAGGCTGAGGGAGGTGGTGGGGGAGTTCGAGGGGGAGATCTACCAGCGTCCCCCCATGAGGGCGGCGGTGAGGAGGAAGCTCAGGAAGAGGAGGATCTACTACGCGGACATCCTGGAGAGGGAGGGCAGGAACGTCCTGCTGAGGGTGGGGTGCGAGGCGGGCACCTACCTGAGGAAGTACTGTTTCGACCTGGGGCTGGCGCTGGGGTGCGGGGCCCACATGAAGGAGCTCAGGAGGACCAGGACCGGTCCCTTCACGGAGGATGGGACGCTGGTGAAGCTCCAAGACGTGGCCGATGCCTACGCCTTCTGGAAGGAGGAGGGGGAGGAGAAGTGGCTGAGGAGGACGGTGCTTCCGGTGGAGGTCGCGGTGGGGCACCTGCCCAAGCTGGTGGTGAGGGATGGGGCGGTGGACGCCCTCTGCCACGGGGCAGCCCTGGCGGCTCCGGGGGTGCTGAGGGTGGAGACGGGCATCTCCCCCGGTGACCTGGTGGCGGTGATGACGCTGAAGGGGGAGCTGGTCTGTCTGGCCAGGGCCACCCAGACCTCCAAGCAGATCTATGAGGCGGATCACGGCCTGGTGGCCAAGCCCGAGAGGGTGGTCATGTCCCCCGGTACCTACCCCAGGAAATGGAAGTGAGAGGGTGAGGATAGGGGTGCGCCTCCAGCTCCCCGCCATCTTCGATGCCGGGAGGGCGGAGGAGTTGCTGGAGACCCTGCGAACGTGGGGGGAGGTGGAGGCCGTGGTCACGGGGACCATGGCGCGCACCGCCCTGCTGGATGCAGGGATGGAGGACAGGGTGAGGTTCTTCGGGGGAGGGTGGGAGGCCTGGATCAGGGAGGCCTCCCTCAGGTGCGACTTGGTGGTGAACGCCTCCCACGCTTCCTCCCCCCTCAAGATGCAGGCCGACTGCTGGCATTTGGTGAGGAGGATGGGGAGGAGGGTGCCCTTCCTGGGGGTGGACACCCGGGGGTGGACGGTGGTTCCTTGGACGGAGGGGGCGAAGGGGTTCGCCTTGGTCCTGGCCAGGGAGAGGGGGTTCAGGGTGGAGGATCCCGTGAACTTCGAGAGGGTGGTGTGGGAGGAGGGGGGGAAGAGGTACAGAAAGGTCCTGGGGGTGGAGGAGGGAGAGTACGTGCTGGTGGAGGGGAGGGTGGTGGGGAGGGCGAGGGAGGAGGTGAGGCTGGTGGAGGATGAGGAGGGGGTGGAGGTGCTGGGGGTGGAGGGAAAGAAAAGGGCTCTGAGAAAGCTGGTGGGCAGGAGGGCGGAGGAGGTGAAGGTCGTCACCCTTTCCAGACTGAGGGAGAGGGTCCCCAGGAGGGGTAGACGGGAGCCTCCCGGGGGGGAGGAGGTGGTCTTCGTGGATCACGCCGGCTACGGGATCTACGGGCATCTGGAGAGGGGGATAAGGGGAGCCGTGACGGTGGGGGACGACACCACCTCCGTGGTGGGGGATATCCTCAGCAGGTACTCCCTCCCGGTCGTGGGGTTGGTGGACGGGGACGGGGATGGGCTGCTGGAGGGGGTGGAGCTCGCCCCAGGTTCGGTTCTCCTGCGGGTGGAGGAGGACGATTCCTTCGGAGAGAAGGTTTTCAGGGAGGTTTTCCGGGGAGAGGTCTACTTGCGGGCCGAGATGGAGGAGGTGGGGAGGAGGGTGAGAGAGCTGGCGGAGGAAAGGGGAATCCTGAGGGAGGTCCTCGCGGAGGGGGGGAAGTGAGTCCCGATCCCTACGAGCTCTCCAGGGAGCTGGAGACCAAGGCTTCGGAGGCCGAGAGGAGAGGGGAGGTGGGGACCGCCCTCAAGCTGTGGGGGGAATACGCGAGGAGGAAGGAGGAGAAGGGGAGCTACTTCCTGGCCTCCTACGGGAAGTACAGGGAGAGCAGGCTCTTGGAGGGGGAGGGGAGGCTGGAGGGGGCCGCCAGGGGGTACGCGGAGGCGGCGGAGCTGGCGGGGAAGGGAGAGAGGGGCCTGGAGCTTTTTTCCTTCCTCATGTTGGAGTCCGCCAGGTGCTGGTCCCTGGCCGGGAAGGCTCAGGAGGAGGGGAGGACGTACGAGCTCCTGGCCGAGAGGGCCGAGGGGGCCGGCGAGTTCTTCAGGGCTGCGGAGGCCTGGGAGAGGGCGGCGGCGGTGGGGGCTGGGGGATACGAGAGGGCGGGGAGGGCCTGGCTGAGGTGTGCGGAGGCCCACCGGGAAAGGGGGGATCTCGGGGATGCCCTCTGGGGCCTGAGGAGGGCCAGAAGATGCTTTGAGAGGGCCGGGAGGAGGGACCTGCTGGAGGGGGTGGAGGAAAGGGAGAGGAGGTGGTCCAGATAGACTTTTTACTCCACCCGCGGAGAGGGGTGGACCGCCGGGGTAGCCTAGCCAGGTAAGGCGCACGCCTGGAGAGCGTGTGACCCTTTGGGTCGCGAGGGTTCAAATCCCTCCCCCGGCGCCACCGCTGGGGCGGGGTAGGTCTTATAAGTCTCGGCTTTGAAGTTTTCGGAATGGCCGAGTTCAGGCACATCGTCAGGGTGGTGTACAAGGACCTGCCGGGTGACAAGCCCGTTCAGTGGGCCCTTTCCGAGCTTGAGGGGGTGGGTCCCTCCCTTGCCAGGGCGGCGGCGCTGGCGGTGGGGGTGAATCCCTCCGAGAAGCTGGGTGCCCTGGACGAGGAGGCCGTGAAGAGGCTGGAGGAGGTCCTCAAGGATCCCGCCAAGTACGGGTTTCCCTCTTGGATGCTCAACCGCAGGAAGGATTATGAGACGGGCAAGGACCTGCACCTGCTGGGACCGGAACTGGAGATGGCGGTGGAGGGGGACATCTCCCTGGAGCGCAAGATCCGGAGCCGGAGGGGAATAAGGCACGAGCTGGGTCTTCCGGTGAGGGGGCAGAGGACCAGGACCACGGGGAGGAGGGGCATGACGGTGGGGGTGAAGAGGAAGGAAGTGAGGATGAGGGAAGAGGAGGCTAAGGCCAAGGAGCCCAAGAAGGAGAAGAAGGGGTGAGGAGTTGAAGAGGCAGAGGAAGAAGCACAGCAGGCCGCTCCATCCCTGGGACAAGGCCAGGATGGACGCGGAGGATGCCCTTCTGGGGAAGTACGGCCTCAGGAGGAAGGAGGAGATATGGAAGATGGCGGCCATCCTGAGGGGATGGAGGAGGCAGGCCAGGAGGCTGCTGGCCCTGAGCGGGAAGCAGGCGGAGCTGGAGACCAGGCAGCTCTTGGGCAGGCTTAGGAGGTTCGGACTGGTGGGGGAAAACGCCACGCTGGATGACGTGCTCAGCCTCACCCTGGAGGACCTGCTGGAGAGGAGGCTTCAGACGGTGCTGTTCAGGAAGGGCATGGCTAGGACGCCGCGCCAGGCCAGGCAGCTCATCGTTCACGGTCACGTGAGGATAGGGGGGCAGAAGGTGAGGGTTCCCAGCTACTTGGTTTCCACGGAGGAGGAGGGAAAGGTGGAGTGCTCCCTTCAGGTACCGACCCCTCCGGCTCCTCCGGAGGCACCGCAGGAGGGTGAGGGATGAGCGAGCACCGGACGGGGAGGTGGGGGGTGGCCCACATCTACTCCTCCTTCAACGATACCATCATCCACATCACCGACCTGACGGGGGCGGAGACCATCTCCAAGAAGTCGGGGGGGATGGTGGTGAAGACCGATCGGGAGGAGGCCTCCCCCTACGCAGCCATGCAGGCGGCGGCCAAGGCGGCGGAGGAGGCCATGGAGAAGGGGGTGGTGGGGGTGCACATCAAGGTGAGGGCGCCGGGGGGAAGCGGACCTAGGAGCCCCGGTCCGGGGGCGCAGGCGGCCATCAGGGCCCTGGCCAGGGCGGGGCTCAAGATAGGCAGCATCGAGGACGTCACTCCCATCCCGCACGACGGCACGAAGAGGAAGGGAGGGAGGAGGGGAAGGAGGGTCTGAATGGAGGTGAAGGTGAACTTTCTGACGGAGGAGGAGATGGAGCTCAGGCTGGAGGGGATAAACCCGGCCCTGGCCAATTCCCTGAGGAGGGTCATCCTGAGGGAGGTGCCCGTCATGGCCGTGGACGAGCTGGAGGTGAAGTTCAACGATTCAGCCCTGCACGACGAGATCCTCGCCCACCGCCTGGCGATGGTTCCCCTGAAGACACCCCTCAAGGGATACAACCTCCCCGAGGAGTGCAAGTGCGAGGAGGGCAGGTGCTCCAAGTGCACCGTCACCCTCTCCCTCTCCAAGGAGGGACCCTCCACCGTGATGAGCGGGGACCTCCAGTCCTCGGACGAGAACGTGGTGCCGGTGAGCCCCTCCATACCCCTCGTTAAGCTGGAGAAGGGACAGAAACTAGAGTTCACCGCCTTCGCCAGGCTGGGGAGGGGAAGGCAGCACGCGAAGTGGCAGCCGGGCATAGCCTCCTACAAGTACCAGCCCATCGTCAGGGTGGATCCGGGGAAGTGCGACGGGTGCGAGGAGTGCGTGGAAGCCTGTCCCCCGAAGATCCTCCAGCCCTCGGACGGGAGGGTGGTGGTTAAGGAGGTGGAGAGGTGTATCCTCTGCAGGGCGTGCGAGAAGGTCTGCAAGAGGAAGGCGGTGACGGTGAGCTTCGACGACAGCCGGTTCATTTTCAGGGTGGAGAGTCACGGCTCCCTCAGGCCCGAGCAGCTCTTCCTCCAGGCGGTGGGGATCCTGGAGGAGAAGTGCAGGGAATTAGAGAAGCTGGTGGGGAAGCTTGAGGAAAAAGGATAAACCCCCTGAGTAAAAAGAAAAAATGCGGGGGTAGCCAAGCCAGGTCTAAGGCGCTGGCCTGAGGCGCCAGTCCCGAAGGGGTTCGGGGGTTCAAATCCCCTCCCCCGCACCTTTTGATGTCCTCCGCCAGCGGGCGGTGCAGCCTCCCCATCTAGGGGCGGCCCCCGGGGTCTCCTCGCGGAGGGGTACCTCCGGAGGATCAGGGCCACCGCCGCGAGGAGGACCACGGAGACCAGCGCCAGGTAGGGGCCCAGAGGGTAGAGAGCATCCTCAAATTCGGACCGCCAGCAGGATTTTCCCGCCCGTTTAGTCCGCACACGTTATCGTTCCAGATATCGTTATCTTTTCTCCGGGGGGTCCTTCTCCAGTGGGCTTAGATGGGGAGGAATAGGACAACCGCCGCCACAGCGGCCACGATTCTCAAGATCATCCCCTTTTTCATCCTCTTCACCCCCTCCTGTTTAACTGTCTCTTCATTTCTTCGTACTTTTGCAAGGGAGAGTATGGACAAATATTTCCCGAAAAAACATTCTGGTCAGCTTGGCTTAATGTAACTGGTCTCGTAGGTATTGTTCTCGAGGGTGTTGGGCTGAGCGTCTATATCGAGGTCGTGGCACCCAGTATATGGTATCTTTGAGATCGGGCCACCACACCATCCACACTTTCGATCAGTGGGGAAAATCTTGCCCTCCCCGCTTGTATCGGAATAATTACCACATCTCGGATTCGTGCAAACATAGTAGTACTGTACAGAGGTGTTATTGGAAAGGCAGGTGTTGTTGGAGATAGTATTGTGAACACAGTAGGACTCCACGACAATACCGCCCCAGCCGTTGTTGCTGGCCGTGTTGTTGGAAATCGTGTTGTAGCAGGCGCTTATGTCGGTAAGACCAACCCAACTCAGCCTAATACCAGAACCACCATTCCCATTGCATGTGTTGTACGAGATAATATCGTGGCTGCCGGTGATCCATATACCGTCGTCGCCGTTGTTGCTTGCGTCATTGTGGGATATTGTATTATTGTCTCCCCCCTGAACCATGGATTCTTCTACTTTTATGCCCGAAAATTGATTTCCCTTCACGATGTTGTTGGAAATGGTACAGGAATAAGAGGATGTCACGTGAATGCCCTGCTTTCGGTTGTTCATAACGGTGTTGCCCGAACAAGAGCTGTTTCCGAGGTAGTGGAAGTATATCCCCTCTTCAGTACAGCCCGTGATGGTGTTGTTGGAGATCGTTACGCCGCTGGAGAAATAGAGCTCGTTGCCGATACCCTCCCCACAATTCTCCACCGTGTTACCGGAAATGACAACGTTGGAAACGCCATAAAGCGCGATGCCCGTACTACTATTTTTGATCACGCAACCCTCAACCCTCCCGTTGCTACAGCCCAATGAGATACCCTCGTCAGCGTTCTCCACCCTGCAATTCCTTATCACAAAATATTTCGAGGTCGAGCTAATGGCTATCCCCACTTTGATGTAGGGCCAAACGCTGGTGTCGCAGGAGGAAGCATCAATCACCCAACCCTCGATGATGTACGGATCAGCCCGGGTGCCCGAACCGCTGACCACGCCATTGGCTGCGGTGAACTTGCTGTCGGAGTCTATGAGGATCGGTCCGCCAGTGTAAGCTCCGCCACCACCGCCACCACCGCCTTCACCTCCAGCGCCGCCGCCTCCTGTGAACATGGACTCCGAAAGGGAGGGGTTCACTTGAATATTGCTTATCGTTATCGTACCGTCGGAGGATTGCCACGTCCCACCGGTCCACCCGGAGAGACAGGCTTGGTAATCTTGCAGTGCTTTGTTCCATTGGTCCCACATAGTTGAGAAGGATGAAGAGAGGTCCGTCCAGGTGCCGGCAACACATACCCATGCTTTTCGCTCGGCCCCATTCAAGACGATAATCATATCCTGCCCCCCGACAGTCCCATCGACTCGAATCATCTGATCGGATGCCCCGATGTTCTTCGCCGCGAGTGTGAACGCGTCTCCTCCAGCGGTGGCCACATCAAATTGCAGGCTCTCCGCCCCCGCAATGCTCCCGCCTCCACCCCTGAGATGAATCACAAAATAGACCAAGCAGCCGACGATGATGAGGATCGGCAGTATCTCTTTCAGAAAAAGGCTCCGGAAGGGCGGGCCCTTGACCTTGAAGGCTCCCTTCGGCGCCCCCCCAGCCGGTGGCTGAGCTTGCACCTCTTTCCCGGGAAGCCCCGGTTTAACCTCTGACTTTGCTTGGGGTTCTTCGACGCTTGGACGCGGTTTTTCAAACTCCGCCGGACCCTTCGGTGGACGATGAACAACCCTTACCTTGAGTTTCTCCTCGGGAGGCTTGCTTGGCTTCTTCTTCGGTGTAGAGCTCGTTTTTTCACTTAATTTTCTAAATCATTCTATATATCCTTTCTCCTTCAGCTTACCGATCGTCGCCCTCAGCCTGGCCTCGCTTAGACCCAATTCCTTGCTCGCTTTTGGAATGGAGATTTCCCCGCCATGTTTATCGATGTAATCCAGCACTTCCTCCTCCAAGTCCGTTAACGCTGGACGGGATGGTACAGTTGGCTCTGCCCCCATTTTCATGCCCCCTAAGTCCAGCGATTTCCAGAATTCTTCTTTATAGCCCTCCTTCCACCTGTCCCCCTTTCCGACCAGGGAGCTGGCCCTCCTCTCTTTGTCAGGCTCCACGAGGAGGTATCTACGTGTCAGCTTCCAGGGTGGACCCTCAGCAGTTGGCTTCCAAACCGCCTCACATGATTTACATCTGAGGTAATAGGTCATGGACTTTCGGGCACATTCGTAGCCCGAATCGGAACCGCAGATCGGGCACCTCGGAAAAATTCTCTTAAACTCGGATTCCCACCATTCACGTCCCGCTTCTAACCTGTCTCGGATTCCCACCCTTCACGCTCCATTTCAGGTTTTCCATTATAGATTAGCGGTGTAGATTTAAGTATACTCTTTAACATGAAGGTCAAGAGAGAAACGAAAAAGTGGATGCTTTTATAGCCTTTGGATCTAGCCCAAGTCACCCTCTTGGCAGAAAGCAGGGCCGTTTTTACCTAGTTTGCACCGGCGGCTTTACCTCCACGACCTCCTTTCAGGACCTGCGTTTAAATAAAGAAAAAAAGGAGGGGGTTACTCCTCTATCCTCGGGGCCACTATCAGGGCCACTTCCCCGTCCAGCAGGAAGACCACGGGGGAGGGCTCGGGCCAGTAGTGGGCCACTGCCCGGCAGGGGTAGAGGTTCAGGCCCCGGACCAGGTGGAAGAGGGCTTGAGACGCCAGCTCCACGTCCAGCGCGTAGCCGTGCTTCACCCTCAGGGTCGTGGTGAGCTCGGTGAGCCCCACTGCCGCCCTGCCCTTGGTGGAGAGGTCCACCTCCAGCTTCTCCAGTCCCTCCAGCACTTCCCTGACGCCCTCCGGTAGCTTCACCACCGCCATCACGTGGGTGGGATCGAGGATGCCCTTCTCCAGTTCCCTCCCCAGCAGCTCCTGGAAACGCGGTAGTTCTTTCGCTCCCTCCATTTTCTCCCCCCTCTTTGTCCTCACCCCTTTATAAGGGAAAAAAGGCCCGGCGGCTTCGGGGACCGGGGACCCGCCCTCTCATTCCTGCCCCCGGTAGCCCTCCTCCCCCAGGTCCAGCTCCGTCTCGGCCCCGAAGAGCCTCTCGATGGAGGCCAGCAGCTCCACCATCCCCTCGTTTTTGAGGGAGGAGATGAGCTGAAGGGTGCCGGGCATGCCCACGGAGGAGAGGGAGGAGAGGAGTCCCCTGGCCATCTCCCTCCTGATCCCCCTGGCCTCCTCCTCCACCTCGGAGGAGAGGTAATCGGGATCCTCCGTCCACCTCACCACCCTCTCCAGCTCTTCGGGCTGGAGCAGGTCGATCTTGGTGAGCACGTTGAGCTGGGGAAGGCCGAACCTGGCGTGTACCGAGGCGGCCAGCATGAGCATGGAGATGAAATCCGTGGGGCTGCGGGCGAAGAAGGAATCTATCAGGAAGAGGAGGGCGGCCTTTCCACCCAGCCCCTTCACTATTCTCGTGCCCGTTTCCCTGAAGGCGAAAAGCTCCAGTTGCCCGGGTGTGTCCACCAGCACGCAGTCGGGCTTCCAGGCGGAGATCAGCTCCTCGAACTCGGGCAGGTAGTTGAGGGTGAGGTTTACGGAGGCCAGCAGGGCGCCGTTGGGCCCCAGCCTGTACCTCTCCATCACGTCCGCCAGGGTGATTCTCGTCCTGAGGTCTATTTCGGGGGTGTAGGGGAGCCAGTCCGCCCCGGGATCTAGGTTCAGGGAGAGGGTCTTGCGCTGCTGGCCGAGAAGTTCGCTCAGGGGGGAGAGAAGGGTGGACTTCCCGCTCCCGGCTGGACCCAGCAGGTAGACGAACTTGGGTTTGGCCATCGTCCCCCTCCTCTCCTCCTCACCTGAAGCTTTTAAGGGATAACTTAATAAATACCGAAAAACTTAAATATAGGTGCGGGAAGCCCGCGGAACCTGGTGGGAGGATGAAAAAAATGGGAAGGCTGCTGCACCGGACACCCAGGGGGCTGGTGGCCAGGCTGGAGGCCCCCCAGAAGCTAGGGGAGCCGCTGCTGATCCGGGGTAAGGGGGAGGTGGGGAGGATCTTCGACCTTTTTGGTCCCGTCTCCCGTCCCTACGCCCTGATCCGTCCCCGGAAGGGAATGGGGGAGGAGGAGCTGGCTTCCCTGCTGGGAAAAGAGCTCTACGTGGAGGGAGGGAGATGAAGGAGGAGGCTCAGGAGGAGCCCAAGAAGAGGACCTCCTGCCCCAGCTGCGGGAGCAACAAGCTGGTGAGGGACTACGAGCACGGGGAGCTGGTGTGTGCTGGATGCGGGTACGTGATAGCGGAGAGGATCATGGATCTGGGCCCGGAGTGGAGGGCCTTCGACCAGGAGCAGAGGGACAAGAGGGGGAGGGTGGGGGCCCCCATGACCTTCACCATTCATGACAAAGGTCTCTCCACCATGATCGACTGGAGGGACAGGGACTCCTACGGAAAGGACCTCACCCCCAAGCGCAGGGCCCAGATCTACAGGCTGCGCAAGTGGCAGAGGAGGATAAGGGTCTCGGATGCCATCGAGAGGAACCTGGCCTTCGCCCTCTCGGAGATAGATCGCATGGCCTCCCACCTCAGCCTCCCCAGGAACGTAAGGGAGACCGCCGCCCTCATCTACAGGAGGGCCGTGGAGGAGAAGCTGATAAGGGGAAGGTCGATAGAGGGGGTGGCGGGGGCGGCCCTCTACGCCGCCTGCAGGGAGTGCAAGGTGCCCAGAACGCTCGACGAGATAGCCGATGTCTCCAGGGTGAGCAAGAAGGAGATAAGCCGCAGCTACAGGTTCATAGCGAGGGAGCTGCTTATCCACCTCCATCCCACCTCTCCGGCCGATTACGTTCCAAGGTTCGCCAGCGAACTCGGTCTGAGCGGGGAGGTTCAGTCCAAGGCCATAGAGATCCTGAAGGAGGCCGTGGAGAGGGGGCTGACCTCGGGGAGGGGCCCCACGGGAGTAACGGCCGCCGCCATCTACATCGCCGCCCAGATGCTGGGGGAGAGAAAGACTCAGAGGGAGGTAGCGGACGTGGCCAGGGTCACGGAGGTCACGGTCAGGAACAGGTACAAGGAGCTCTGCGAGAAGCTGGGTCTCAACTGCGAGAAGCTCGGTTGATCAAGCGTGTTTCCTCGGACGCGATTTCGCTGGATTAGATTAGACGATATATACTTCCCCCGTCCAAAAAAATTCCACCTTGAGAGTTAGGTAGAGTTAAATAAGGGAAGGGGGAAGGAGGGAGGTGAAAAAATGGGGAAGGTAGCAGACGGGTGGAAGAAGGCGGTGGAGATAGCGAACAGCATGGACACGGCCAAGAAATTGCTGCAGGGATGGGGGAACAAGGCGGTGCAGTTCGTGGTGGAAGGGGAGGATCCCAGGGAGTTCTACGTGGAGGCCAAGGACGGTGTGGCCAGCTTCCATGTGGGGAAGCACCCGAGCCCGGCCTTCACCATGGCGGGGAACCAGGACATCATGTGGAAGCTGCTGACCAGGGAGGAGGACGCCGTTAAGGCCTACATGTCGAAGAAGTATCAGGTGCAGGGGTCCCTGTCCGAGTCCATAAAGTTCAGGAAGATCCTCGAGGAAGTGGGCAAGAACGTCAAGCTCGTGTAGGGGCTGGCGTTCTACCCCTAATTTTTTTTCGATTTTCGTTCACGCTTTTCCTCAAGGGTTAAATAGGGGAAAAAAGGAAGGGAGAAAGGTGAAAACTTGGGAGAAGTAGCTGAAGGCTGGAAGATGTTTGCGGAGCTGGCGAACCAGAACGAAGGGGCCAAGAAGCTGATGCAGGGCTGGGACAAGGTGGTGCAGTTCGTGGTGGAGGGTGAGGACACCAAGGAGTTCTATCTGCAGTTCAAGGGGGGACAGGTCACCTTCAACGTGGGGAAGCACCCGAGTCCAGCTTTCACCATGATGGGGAACAAGGACATCATGTGGAAGCTGCTGACCAGGGAGGAGGACGCCACCAGGGCCTTCATGGCCAAGAAGTACTCCATCCAGGGTTCCCTTGCCGACGCCATGAAGTTCGGCAAGATCGGGCAGGAAGTCGGGAAGACCGCTCCCAGCTTCAAGTGAATTCGAAGGCGCCGCTCCTACCCATATTTTTTTTCTTCAATTCCTCCTGAGTTCCCCCACCCTCTTCACCAGCTCGGGAAGCACCGCACCCGTTTTCCCCCTGATCACCACGGAGGCGAAGGCGTCCATGGGGGTGGGCTCCTCGTTCACGATGAGAAGCTCCGCTCCCGCCTCCACCGCCGTGGGGGGGAGGAAGTTGGCCGGGCTCACCGCCAGCGAGCTTCCAGCCACCAGCAGGAGATCGCACCTCCCCACCTGCTCGAAGGCCTCCCTGAGGGCCTCCCCGGGCAGCGGCTCCCCGAAGAAGACCACATTGGGTTTCAGGAGGCCCCCGCAGTCCCCGCAGAGGGGGGGAATCTCCCCCCTCTGCACGAGCTTCTCCGCCAGGACCTCTATGGGGGAGATCTTACCGCAGGAGAGGCACCGGCATTCCCTGAGGTTTCCGTGCAGCTCCACCACCTTCCTGGAGCCCGCCGCCTGGTGCAGGCCGTCCACATTCTGGGTGATCACCGCCTTCAGGAGGCCCATCTCCTCCAGCCTGGCCAGGGCCCTGTGCCCTTCGTTGGGCTCCGCCGTGAAGGCGGAGAGGAACTCGGAGGCGGCCCTGTAGAACTTGGAGGGGTCCTCCAGGAAGGAGGAGAGGGTGGCGAACTCGGAGGGGTCGTACCTGGACCACAGACCCCCCGGGGAGCGGAAGTCCGGTATGCCGGACTCCGTGCTGATCCCCGCCCCGGTCAGTGCCACGGCGTAGCGGGAAGAAGAAAGGAGCTCGGCGGCCCTCTTCATCCCCTCCTCCCAGCTCATCCCTCCCCTCTCCTCCTTCCACCCTTTAACCCCACCTGGATCCTCCTCCCGAAGGGGGGCGGAGTTCCACGTTCTTGAGAGGGTCCGCACCCGGGAGAGCGGGTCCTAGCCCACCCGAAGGGGCCCGCGGAGCCCCAGGTATCCCGGCCCACGCGGTCGCCGGGCGGGTCCGTTGAGGCGCCCTGTCGTGGCGGGGGTTAGTTCAACCCTGTCGCAGCCCCTCCAGCAAGCCCTTTAGAGGAGGGGAGGAAGCCGGTATGATGAGGACGCAGAGGGTAAGGGAGGGGAAGGTGGAGCTGGAGGTGCCGGAGCTGGAGGGCTTCAGGGCCCCCTCCGGGGACTTCGTACCCTCTCTCACCCCCGTCTTCTACAACCCCCACATGGAGTTCAGCAGGGACATAGGGGTGGCGGCGGTACACGCCTTCGGCGGCAGGGTGGGGGGGAGGCTCAGGATCTGCGATCCCCTGGCTGGGGTGGGGGTGAGGGGGCTGAGGTATGCCGCGGAGGTGGAAGGGGCCGAGGAGGTGGTGGTGAACGATGCTTCGGAGGAGGCCTTCCGCTTCCTTTGCAGGAACCTCTCCCTGAACCCCCTTCCCAGCGTCACCCCGCGCTGTGAGGAGGCGCACCTCCTCCTCTGGAGCCAGAGGAGGAGCTTCCGGGTGGTGGACCTGGATCCCTTCGGCTCCCCCTCCCCCTTCCTGGAGGCCTCCTGCGCCTCCCTCTCCCCCCCCGGGATGCTGGCCCTCACCGCCACCGACACGGCCTGCCTGGCGGGGGTGTATCCCTTGGCCTGCCTCAGGAAGTACGGTGCTCTTCCCGTGAGGGCGGAGTACTCCCACGAGGTGGGCATGAGGATCCTGATAGGTTCCTGTCAGAGGGTGGCGGGGATCCAGGGGCTCTCCCTTCTCCCCCTCCTCAGCCACTCCACCCGACACTACTTCCGGGTTTACCTGCAGTGCAGGAGAGGGGGGGTGAGGGAGGTCCTCAGGGAGCAGGGCTACCTCTCATCCTGCGCCTGCGGGAGGAGGTACCTCTCCCGGAGGCCGGAGGGTGGGACCTGCGAGTGCGGGAGGAGGAGGGAGGTATCCGGGCCCATGTGGCTCGGTAGATTGGGGGAGAGGGACTTCGTGGAGGAGGTGAGGAGGGTGGTGGATACCTCGGAGTTCAGGCTCCGCTCCCAGGAGCTTAGAATGCTCGGTCTGTGTGCGGAGGAAGCGGAGGCGCCACCCCTTTTCTACGATTCTCACGTGATGGCCCGCAGGGGGTCCCTCTCCCCCCCCAGGCTGGAGAAAATCTTGGAAGGGTTGAGGGGAAGGGGTTACCTGGCCGTGCGCACCCACTTCTCCCCCACGGGCTTCAGGACGGACGCCCCCTTCGAGGAGGTCCTGGAGCTCTTCCGGGAGTAGCTCCCCGGTAGCCCTTTCCTATCACGTACACCTCCGTGCTCCCCTTCCTGGAGGCAGGGGGTTTGGAAACCTTGGCGAACTCGAACCTCCCCCTGAACTTCTTCAGGAAGCCCTCCAGCCCCCTCCCTTGAAAGACCTTGATCACCGTCCTTCCCCCCTCCCTCAGCACTTCGTCCGCTATGCGGAGGGCGGCTTCCGCCAGCTCCAGCGACCTCAGGTGGTCCACCTCCCAGACGCCCGAGGTTTTGGGGGAGGCGTCGGAGAGGAGCACGTCGGCCTTCCTGGGGAGGTGGGAGAGGATGACCTCCGAGGTGCGGGGATCCAGCAGGTCTCCCACCAGGCTGCGCACGTTCGGGTCCGGGAAGGGGGGAAGGGGCTGGAGGTCCACCCCCAGCACGAAGCCCTCTTCCCCCACCTCCTCCCTGGCCACCTGCATCCATCCCCCAGGGGCCGCGCCGAGGTCCACCACCACCTCGCCCCTCCTGAGGAGGGAGTAGCGGGAGTTCAGCTGCTTGAGCTTGAAGGCTGACCTGGCCCTGTAGCCCTGCTTCCTGGCCAGCCTGCGGTAGGGCTCTTCTCTCCTCCAGGACACCCCGCTCACCCCGGAAGGGGCTCCCACCCCCTCTCGGGCTTCAGTCCCGCCTTCTTGAAGGCCAGGATCACCCTTTCCAGGAGGGAGTGGAGGTCGGGGGAGTAGAAGAGGTGGCTAGAGCAGCCGCAGTCGCTGGATCCGAAGCCCTCCACGCAGGGGAGATCCCTCAGTCCTCCCGCCACCCTGCATTCCTTCCTCACCCTGCTCTTCGCCCTGATCAGATCCACCACCCTGGCCCTCATCGTCAAGTAGTCTATGTGCCAGTGGGAGGGCTTCTCCCTCCTGAGATGGTGTCGTACCCTGTTCTCCACCCCGGAGAGAGCGGAGCCCACGTAGGCGTAGTAACCTTCCTTGAAGTTCCTCACCCCCAGCTCCCCCACCTTCAGCTGGAGGTCGAAGGGGACGTGCAGAATCAGGGCGTAGGTTCCCCCGCCCATCTCTTTCTTTGGGGAGAGGCAAGGCTTAAGCCTCTTCCCTCCCTCTCCAATTGTGGCGGTCAGGAACCTCTTCGTGGACTACGACAATACCCTCCATGACTCGGATTCCAAGTTCATCGCCCACTTCCGGGAGCCGGCGGAGGCCCTGGGGATCAGCGGAAAAGAGCTTTGGAGGCTCTACCTCTTTGAGGTGCACAGGGGAATAGTCCACAAGAGGTACCCTGAGAGGCACGACGACAGGGAGTTCCACTGCCGCCTGATCTTTCAGAGGCTGAACAAACCCTATGAGGAGAGGATAGCCTCCCGGATCACCTCGGCCTTCGAGAGGGCCATGGAGGAGTGCTGGAACAACCCCACCTTCTTTCCCGACGCCTTTCCCTTCCTGGAAGGGGCCTCGCGCAGGTACAGGCTCCACCTGGCCACCTCCGAGAACGCCCCCCAGAAGGCCACCTCCGTGGAAAAGAAGGGGGGGAAGAGGTACTTCTCCCACGTGCTGGGGGATCACAACATAGGGATAAGGAAGACGGAGAGGGGGTACTACCTGAGGGCCCTGGAGCTGACGGGGGCCAGGGCGGAAGAGAGCGTGATGGTGGGGGACAGCCTCACCCACGACATCTTTCCTGCAAGGGAAACGGGGATGAGAACGATCTGGGTCAACCGGAAGGGGGAACCCCCGGAGGGGGAGGTGGGCTGCGAGGTGAAGAACCTGGAAGAGGCCCTGCGCCTTCTCCTCGACCCTCACCCTTTTTAAACCGTGTTCCCAAAAGGAAATTGGATGCCGACCTACATCCTCCTGTCCATACTGACGGCGGAGGGAAGGAAGACCGTAAAGGAGAAACCCAACCGCATTCTGGAGGTGAACAGAGAGATCGAGGCCTTCGGGGCCAAGGTGCTGAAGCAGTACGCTGTGCTGGGCCCCTACGACTTCGTGAACGTGGTGGAGGCCCCCAACAACGAGACCATAGCCAGGATTTCCATAGAGCTGGGCTCCAGGGGCACGCTGAAGGTGATGAGCCTTCCGGCCGTGTCCGTGGAGGAGTTCATCGAGAAAATCAGAAAGAAATAATTCCTCCCTCTTCTTCCGGGCCGGCTTCGGCTTCGGAGGGGTAGCCTAGGGGCTCTTCAGCCTCCTTTCCAGCCATTCCGCCGTGAGCTCCACCGCCACCCTTCTCTCCCTCTCTCCGGTGAACCTGTGGTCCGCCCCCGCCACCACCAGCAGAGTCTTGAGCGAGCGCGCTCTCCGGAAGAGTTCCGTGGAGTGCCAGGGGGGGACCAGTTCGTCCTCACTCCCATGCAGGAGGAGGAGGGGGGCCCTTATCCTCTCAACGCTTTCCAGAAGATCGTATTTCCCCGCTTCCCCTTCCAGCTCCTTCAGACCCTCCAGTCTGCAGGGCGTGGCCCAGGCCGCCACGGCCTTTAGGTCTTTCGAGGAGGAGAAGAGCAGGACCAGGTATCCCCCCAGGCTGCTTCCCATCAGCCCCATTCTCCTGTAGCCCAGGGACCCGATGAACTCCACCATCCTTTCGAGGTCTTCACCTCGGAGGGTCAGGCTGGTCTGCGCCTCTTCCCGGTGGTTGAACCTCAGGGAGGACACGCCTCTGCGGCCCAGCTCCTCCGCCAGTTCCACGTACTTAGGGCTGTACATACTTCCGAAGAGGCCGTGGCACAGAACTACGCAGGCCTCCGAGGGCCCCTCGGGTGTGTGGAGGATCCCTCGGAGTTCTCCCACCTTCACTTCCCCTTCCGCCATTCTCTTTCCTTACTCCTCCACAAAAAATATATGGGGGCAGTTAGAATCTTCCAAAAAAAGAGGTGAGCGAATGGAGATAAAGAAAGTGGCCGTTCTTGGAGCAGGGGCCATGGGTCACGGAATCGCGCAGGTGGCAGTCATGGCGGGAATGGAGGTGAACCTCAGGGACATAAGCGATGAGTTCGTGCAGGCGGGAATAGACAAGATAAAGTGGAGCCTCAACAAGATGGTAGAGAAGGGGAGAATCAGCCAGGAGGACGCGGAGGCCGCCCTTAAGAGGATCCACAAGTTCGTTTCCCTCGCTGACGCTGTCAAGGGCGTGGACTTCGTGATAGAGGCCATCCCGGAGAAGCTGGGCCTGAAGAAGGAGACCTTTGCAGAGGTGGACCGCAACGCCCCCAAGCATGCCATCCTCGCCAGCAACACCAGCGCCCTCCCCATCTCGGAGATGGCTTCCGCCACCACCAGGCCGGAGAAGGTGGTGGGGATGCACTTCTTCAACCCGCCCCAGCTCATGAGGCTGGTGGAGGTGGTGAGGGGGGACAAGACCAGCGACGAGACGGTGAGGGTCACGGTGGAGCTGGCTAAGAAGTTCGGGAAGGAGCCGGTGGTGGTGAACAAGGACGTTCCGGGCTTCATAGCCAACAGGTGCACGATCACGGGCTCCAACCTGGTGCACTGGATGGTGTACAACGGTGAATACACGGTGGAGGAGGTGGACGCGGCAGCCATACACAAGGCGGGAATGCCCATGGGGATGTTCGGGTTGCTGGACTACAGCGGGATAGACATAGCCTACAGCGTTTCCAAGTTCATGGAGGAGAGGGAGCCCGGCTTCAAGGCCTGCCCCCTGCTGGAGGAGAAGGTCAAGAAGGGGGAGCTGGGCGTGAAGACCGGGAAGGGCTTCTACACCTATCCGGAGAAGAA
>Ga0078972_1005140_pt1 | contig 33965 bp, 27 predicted proteins | sample YelNatPaOPGAMG01_FD_67568 | JGI IMG/M metagenome (GOLD analysis project Ga0078972, IMG submission 67568) | Hot spring thermophilic microbial communities from Obsidian Pool, Yellowstone National Park, USA - OP-RAMG-01 (SPADES assembly) (version 2) | ecosystem: Environmental > Aquatic > Thermal... | reverse complement strand
CCTTGTGCTGTAAGCACCTTTTAGTAGTCCCGCCCACCCACCCATTTTATCGTTGGAAGGCGTAGCCTTCCAACACCTTTATAAAAAGAGTACTTTAAGCACTTATAGCAATCTATTGAGTTTTTAACAAGGATTTTGATAAGGAAAAAAGAGAAGACGAATTCTAATCGTAATTGGGTGGGGATGTGCTTAAAACGCAATTTTTATTTGAATATTCTAGAAAGTGTAGAGAGGCTTTGCCTCTCTACAACAAATAGGGCGGGCGGGTGGGGTTACTTAAAGTAATGTGCTTTAAAGCACTTTCTTAAATAATTAAAGAAGAAGCAGGCCAAGCCTGTGAATTTTTCAACAAAATCGGACCAGTGTTACCCCCTAAGAAATGTACAATGGATCAATCCTATCGTCGAAATCTCTTGATTCAATTTTTTTGAAAACAAAATCCTTTATCCAACTTGGTTGTAAAACATCATAAAACACAAAGTTGCCGTAAGTATCTTCAGAAATAAATCCCCCCTTGACCAAATCAGCAATAATATACTGACAATTAATAGATACGAATTGTGTATCTTCATTAGTTTCTTTTCCTTTTTTTATAAATTCTTCAAGTTCGCTATCTCTTATTATCCTAACCTTACTTGAGCTACTACCAACAATAAATTTTCTCGCTCTACCATCAACAAAAAAGTATGAGTTTTTAAATTGGTTGGATAAAACATCAAAAACGGAAAAAGTTATTACAGGTATTCTCTTAATTTCGTGAAGTGTTTTTGTAATTGTCATTCCAGTTCTAACAGATGAGAAAGGACCAGGACCTTTAGAAACAGCTACAGTAGTTATATCATCTTTTGAGATACCAAAAGAAGAGAAAACCAGATCAATCACCCTCCAAACAGCAGTGAATTTCACTTCACTACTTCCAAAAGACAAAGATTCAAAATAGCCATCCGAAACAAGCAATACACTAAAGGCTGTCATATAAGATGTATCAAGTATAAGAATGTTATTCATCTTACTTCTCTCTTTCAAACACTCTCTTTAGGCTATCGTTAATTATACTTACAAAGTATTTAAAAGATTGTAGTAGGGATATTCCCCTATCAATTGAATTACCTATTAGAAACCCCAAAATACCAAACAAAACAATCAAAACAAAAGGTCCAATACCAAAAAGCAATATAAAAATTACCGAAGCAACACTAATAAGTGAAATAAGAATACTCCAAAAATTTTTTTGGAAAAAATTGTATACTTTTCTTTTAAGAATTATCTTCATGCCTCAAGATCCTCTAGAAACTTTGTTGTATGAGTACCACTTAAAAAAACTGGGTTATTCATGACCTTTGAGTGAAATGGTATAGTTGTAGGAACTCCCTCTATCACAAATTCGTCAAGTGTCCTCTTCATTCTAGTGATAGCATCATTCCTATCCTTACCCCAAACAATGAGTTTAGCAATCATTGAATCGTAGTACATTGGTATCTCATACCCTTGGTATACATGAGTATCTATCCTAACACCAAAACCCCCCGGTAAATGTAATGTTTTTATAACACCCGGCGATGGCCTAAAGTCATTAAAAGGATCTTCAGCATTTATTCTACACTCTATGGCATGGCCATTTAATTTCACATCTTCTTGCCTTATTGATAATTTCTCACCAAAGCAGACTAACATCTGCTCTCTTATTATATCAATATTTGTCACCATTTCAGTAACTGGATGTTCAACCTGAACCCTTGTATTAACTTCCATAAAATACAAATTCCCCTTATCATCCATTATGAACTCCATCGTACCGGCACCAACATAACCTATTGAACTAACTGCGTTTCTAACTATATCAGAAATCTTTTTTCTCTGCTCTTCTGTAATAGTTGGAGCAGGTGCCTCCTCTAGAAGTTTTTGGTGCTTTCTTTGTATAGAGCAATCCCTTTCACCTAATGTTACAGCATTTCCAAATTTATCACCTAAAAATTGCACCTCTATATGTTTAGGATTTTGTATATACTTTTCTATATAAACTCCCGGATTACCAAAAGCAACCTGTGCTTCAGATTGAGTAAGTGGTAAAAATTTCTTCAAATCATCTTCAGAAAAACAAACTCTCATTCCCCTACCACCACCACCCGCAGTAGCCTTTATTATAACAGGATAACCTATTTCTTTAGCAATACCAATAGCCTCATCCATATTATTTATAATTGACTCACTACCGGGAACTGTAGGTACTCCTAAATTCTTCATTGTATTTTTTGCAGTTGATTTATCACCCATCATATTTATAACCTCAGGAGAAGGACCCAAAAAAACCAAATCATGATCTTTACATATCTGAGCAAATTTTGCATTTTCAGACAAAAAACCATAACCAGGATGTATAGCATTAGAATTAGTAACAAGGGCGGCGCTTATTATGTTAGGTATATTAAGATAAGACTGCTTACTATAAGGACCACCTATACACAAATCCTCATCCGCTAATTGTCTATGATAAGAATTAGCATCAGCTTCAGAATAAACAGCCACCGTCCTAAATCCTAACTCCTTACATGTCCTTATAATCCTTACGGCTATTTCACCTCTGTTTGCAATAAGTACTTTCATTCTACCTCCTAATACTCAGAATTGATTATAAATATCCAAAAATCTGTTTTTAAAGTTACTTATATCCCATTCAATTTTAAGTTAAACGAAAACTTTCAATATTAGATACAGGCTACACTCTCCTTCTCCCTATTTAAGTCTTTCTGGGAAAATATTTCTTATTAGAAAAGAATCAACTTTCTTAATGTGTATAATTTTTTCACATCTTTCTCTTAAAGTCTCTGAATTACTTGTTTTGATAAGCAAACAATGCAAAAATGGGTGAGGCAATAATAATACTCTTTAACAAAAAAGGCTTAACCTGACAGGCAATTACCTGTGAATTTTTAAGTGTGCTCTCTTTATTTTGAAAAAAGGAATAATTTTTGTCTAAAATCTTTTAAAGTTTAAAGGGAGGAGATAATGTCCAATAAAAAAGAATTTGATTGGAATAGATTCTGGGCAACACTAATCATTTCACTGATTGCATTAATATTTACAATATCCATATTCATCTCATACGGTGGTAGAGGGCGTTTTGGCAAATTTGAGAATATGCAAACAATAGCAGTAGTAAACGGAAAACCTGTTGAATTTTATATAAACTCACCAGTCGTACATGAATACAACAGACTTTACGAACTCTATAAGAATAAAACTAAAGAAGAACTACTTGAGAGGGCTGTGAAAAATGTCATTTCTGGTATGCTTGTTGAAGAATTTTCAAAACAAAATGGTTTTTATATAACCGAGGATCTTGTAAACTATATAGTTTCTGAAAACATATACAATATCGTTGGTAAACAAGATATAACATCGGCAGATGTGAAAATTGCGAAGAACCAAGTAAAGAACTACCTAATAAACACATATTTGCCACAAAAAATATACTCTTTCATATCAATGATTCCAAAGGGAAACAACATAGATCTTGTATATTTTAAATCAATAGAAGATATAAAGGTTTCTCTAAATATCGTTGAATTCAACGAAGAAGATTTTATTACCTCAAGAGAACTTGAGGAAAGCAAAAAGGATATAGAAGATTTTTATTTATCAAATTATAAAAAATTTGTTTCAGAAATTAATGGGAAAATTACTGTTGAAAAGTTATTTTTTAACGATAGAGAATCGGCATATCAATTTGTGTCGAACATGAATCTTCAGCCTCAAGAGGAGCAAAAAGTTGTATTAGATTCAGTAAAGAATAAAAATATTGTATCGGGTTTACCCGATGATATAAAATCGCTTTCGAAACCATTCTATGAAAATCGCAAGTATGTTGTCTATAGAGTTTTAGAGGTGCCGAATTACAATAGTTTAACTGAAAGTCAAAAAAAGTTTGTAGCGCTTGCGTATATTCTCAAAAATTACACTTCTCTACAATCAAAGTATGCTAAAGAGATAAACGAAAAGAAAGAGTTGATTAAAAATCTAGTTAGCAAGAACCAGACAGTAGAGATAAAGAAAATACCTGGTGCGAAAGTGTTTGAAACTGGCAAATTTGGTATTTTGACAGCGTTAGTTGATTACATTCCAGACAAAAAGGGTGAGGCTCTAGAGGTAAACAGGAATTTCTACAACATATCTCTTCTTTCAAAAGTTTTTAATTCAACCCCTAATCAAATTAACATCGATCAGATTGATAAAACAACATTCGTTATCTATAAGATTCTTTCTAAAGAGATATTACCTTCAAAGGTTTCAGAAGTAATAGATAAAGTTAACTCATCTTACAAAACGCTTATGGAGGAGATAATATACGCTGATTGGCAAAAAAGTTTGGAGAAATCGGCAAAAATAGAGGTAAAAGATATCTCCCAATTTGCCAAAGAATTATAAAAACTATGAAAGGTAAGATACTTCTGATTAATGGTCCCAATCTAAATATGTTAGGGATGAGAGAACCTAAAAATTATGGAAACATCGTGCTTGATGAAATTGTAATGAAGTGTATAGAGATATCAAATAAGTTCGGTTATGATCTAGTCCATTTTCAATCAAATTCAGAAGGGGAAATAATAGATTTTATACAAAAAGAAGGGCTAAATGCGAGTGGAATGATTATAAACGCTGGGGCATATACTCACACATCAATAGGTATAAGAGATGCTATACTTTCGGTTAACATACCTTTTGTAGAAATACATATGTCAAACATCTTCAAAAGAGAACCTTTTAGGCATAATTCGTACCTTTCTGATATAGCAATAGGGATAATAAGCGGATTCAAGGAAAATAGTTATTATCTAGGGGTACTGTCTCTGGTTTCTTTTTTAGAGGGGAAAGCTGTAATTTAAGTTTAGAGGAGTTTCCTCCTCTAAATCTTATTCTTCCTCTTCTCCCTCCTCTTCTTCCTCCTCAAAGTCCTCATCGAAGTCTTCTTCAGAATCTTCCTCTTCCTCATCCTCGAAGTCTTCAAATAGATCTTCGTCCTCTTCTAGTTCATCCTCCTCAATATCCTCAAATTCGTCATCAAAGTCCTCATCAAAATCCTCGTCTTCCTCGTCTCCCATTAGGTTCATAGTGAATCTTATTTCGTCATCATAGATGGGTAACATAAAATACCTCCTTACAACAAAAGATTGTGAAAAATGAAAAATGATTTTTCAATAATTTATCAACTTAATGTGAAGCTGTTCCAAAATTCTGTTTTGCAATTTGTACAATCAGTCTATCTGTCCTTTTCACTGTCAATTCCGAATGTGAGGGTTAACGAAGGACTACCCTTCGTCATTCCAAGCTACTATCCTTTAGATCATTCCGATCTAACTTTTTTACTATCAATTCTGACTTTTTTACTGTCAATTCTGAGCAAAGCGAGGAATCTCAAGAAGTTTCTTCACTTCGTTCAAAGAGATTCTTCACTTCATTCAGAATGACGAGGAATAATCAAATTTTGGAACACCCTTTATATTAGATAGATAAAAACTTCATCATCAATAACATTTATCAATCTGAGCGATGGAAATCGCCAAATATATGAGATAACCAAAGTACCATAAGGAAGTTCTTTAGTTAATTTTTCTTCCAATTTTGTGTTTGTCTCCTGTGTTAGAAAACAAAAAACTACCGTTGCATTTCTTAGATTCTGTTTAAAAATATTGCCCCAGATAACTTCTATTCTATCATCTAGTTTCATCAACTTTACCCTTGCTAATGTTATTAAGTATCTTAACGGATCTAACTCAACTCCTACGGCTCTACAATTGTACCTTTTTACTGCTTCTATTATTAACCTCCCATCCCCACAACCCAAATCATAGATTACATCATTTTCTTTAAGATCAACCAAATCAAAAATTTTTTTTACAATTCTCATCGGCGTTGGATCCCACGCGGCACCAAATCTCCATGTCCATAAAGTAGATACACTAAGTAACACAAATACCAAGCCAATTACCCAAAAACCATACCAGAACGAAACAAAGGCTACAAGTATAAATATTGTATTCAAAATTAACCACACCATACTAAAATATTATACTTCCAACATTCTTTATATCTACAATTTTATGCCTCACTCTGGTGGAATTATCTTCACTAGTTTCTGTTATCCTTGAGACAAAGAAGGAATACCCCCCAACGAACTGATATCTCTCGTTAACAACAACAAGATTCACCTTCCATGCATAAAACCCATAGTCCCTTTTTTCATCAGATGTCAACTCACTAGGTTTATAAGTTCTAAAAAACAAAATTTGACTATCCGATGGAAACATTTTTTTAAGCTCCTCAACACCCTCAATACCTGATCCATATATATTTACAAAAAGTTTACCACCAACAAGATCTTTCATTTTGCTAGTATCACCAACTTCAACATACATAAGGAATTTTTTGACAGCATCTTGAACACTTGATAACTCAATCCAATTAGCAACCCAAAAATAAGCCATCACAGCAACAATTACAAAAAAAACTACTAATAAAAGTATTATTACATTAATTTTCTTCTTTGACATCAAGAGAAAATTGTATATATGAGATAGTGAATGTTTCAATATACTCTGATTGTGTTGGAAACAGGCTTGGCCTGTTTCAAAACTCTGTTTTGTAATCTGTACAATTAATCTATCTGTTCTTTTTACTGTCAATTCCGAGCGAAGCGAGGAATCTCAAGAAGTTTCTTCACTTCGTTCAAAGAGATTCTTCACTTCATTCAGAATGACGAGGGAAGAGGCAGAATGACTTTTGGAACACCATCAGAAGGTTTCGCATCAAAGACGCATTGCACCAAAGATGCTTCGCCTTCAAACACTTTCATAAGTCCTATTTAAGAAGTACTATGAAGTATCACACCCAATTATGTAAGAAATACGAAGTATCCCTTAACCCTGTAAGCACTTTTTCTTTTAGGAAGAAATTATGTATTGTGCAAGAATGAAGAGAGACGGTGTCTCTCTTCGTAAAGTAAGGGTGGGCGGGCGGGACTACCAAAAGGTGCTTATAGCACAAGGTGCTTATAGCACACTTTCAATTAAGTGCTTAAGGCACGCGGTGCTATGAAGCACAAGTGTTTTAAACACAAGTGTTTTAAACACAGATTTTTTCAACAGAATTCCACTAACTTGAATTAAGTAAAAAGTATCATATATTTATTACTTTATGGTGTTTTGGAGTATATTTGGAATAGCAATAGGTTTAATAATATTTTTACTTTTAATGAACATAGGTGCAAACAAGGAAAGAAACAAAACAAAAATCAAGAAACATTATGAAAACAACAACAATAGTAGTGAACTCGGCACAAAACCAAGATATTGCCCAGTGTGTGGCTCAAAGTTAGGACCTAGAGATGTTATATACGCTGAAATATTTCACTCAGAACCAAGAGATAAGGTAATAATAAAGGGATGCAAATATTGCTATGTCCTAACACCTGAAGAGTCAGCGCGAATAAAACCTTATACAAAAAAAATAAGAGATGATGATATAGGAATAGGAAAACAACTATAAAAAACACATTGCTTAAAATTTAGGCATCAAAAAATTAAAGATCACCATTCGCCATCCCTCTAAAAAACTGATAGAACAAACAAAAAGTTAATCGAACCAAGTCTGCAAAAGGTAAAACACAATTGTGCATGAAAAAATCAAATTCAAGACACGGCCAGAACAAGTGAAACTCAAATGCTTAAAAATTAGGCATAATTATGTATGCACAGCTTTGTTATCTTTGCTAGTTTTTAAGCCACACAGAGAAAATGGTGTTATGCACAGGTGCTATGCACAGAATTGTGCACGAATATAAAAGTTTGTTTAGAAATGACTATAAAACACTTTTACCAAAATATGTTGGTGCCTAAAATTTAGAGCTATGCACAGGTGTGAACATTAAACCGCATAAAAACTATTAAAACTCACATAGGCACTATGCACAATTTTTTTAACACCAACAATTAATACCTTCACAAGACCTCATAATAACTAGCAAAAATAACAATATACTACCAAAATATTTTGGTAGTTAAAATTTAGGCAGTGTGCAAAATTTTCACACTTTTTTGAAGGTTTCTTTACATTTCATGCACAGGTATGCACATTAGATTAATCTAACTTTTTTCAATTGTCATTTTACCCTGATTTTTCCTAGTCAAAACGCGTGCACAGGCAATGTGAGTTTGGCCTGATTTTTAGCCACTTCACGCATGCACAACCTTATGCACAGAATTGTGCACGAATATAAAATGCCTTAATTAGTAACTTTATAGACTAAAAATGAAAAATACTTTGGTATAAATTTTACCCCTATAATCATTATTATATATATATTTTATAGTAATTATTTATAGTAATTAAAAATGTAAAGTAAAAAATTTCATGAAGTGTTTTATTAAATGGCTGAAGAATCATGACAACCATAGCATACAAATGAGATATTTCTTATAGAGGTTAGCATTAACAAAAGTGGACTCCTTAATAATTTGAAATTGCGTTGTAAAGTTTTGTATAATTTCTTTAGAGGGGGTGTGGCGGAATGGCAGACGCGGGGGACTTAAAATCCCCTGGGTGAAAGCCCGTGAGGGTTCGAGTCCCTCCATCCCCACCATCTAGGTCTGTAGCTCGAATTGGCTTAGAGCGCCGGACTCCAAATCCGGAGGTTGTGGGTTCGAGCCCCACCAGACCTGCAGGATAGTGGTATGTTCAAAGGAATAATAAATTTTTTTAAAAGTGTCATAGACGAAATGAAGAAGGTCTCGTGGCCAACTAAGGAGGAAGTTATTTCTTCTTCTACTGTCACCATCATTTTCGTGTTGCTTTTATCTATCATTCTCGGGTTAGTCGATTTCCTTGCTTCTACTTTGATTGGATTAATTCTTAGGTAGGTGATTTATGGGAAGAGCGTGGTATGTACTACAAGCAATCTCAGGTATGGAAAACAAAGTTGTTGAGAGGATAAAAGAGGATGTATTATCTAGGGACGAATTCAAGAAAATAGTAATAAACATCAAAATACCTATGGAAAATGTAGAAGTTAAGAATCCAAAGACAAATCAAAAAGTTATTAAAAAGCAAAGAGTTTATCCCGGGTATGTGCTGATGGAGTTGGATTTTCCTCAAGATGAATTGCTGTTAGAAAAGTTCATGTATGCTATAAAAAACATAAGAGGTGTGATTGGGTTTCTTGGTGCAAAATCTATGAAAAAACCTCCCAGACCGCTTTCCATTGAAGAAGTTAGAACGATATTTGAAAGAATTGGTGAGTTTAAGAGTAAGGCTTTTTTAGACTTGTCATCAACATTTGAAGTGGGAGATCAGGTAAGAATAACCGATGGACCATTTAAGGGACTTGTTGGCAAAGTTGTTGAGGTCCATAATGACAAATTCAAGATGAAAGTAATGGTTGAGATATTCAGTAGAGAAACTCCCGTAAATATATCCTTTGATCAGGCTGAAAGAGTGTAAAAATGGCTCTGATAGAAAGTAAGAGCAATAAGTTTTACCATTTTTATCCAAACATAGTAACCGTTGTTGTAGTGAAATTTGGGAATGAAGTTAATTTGATGCCAGTTGCATGGAATTCAGGTGTATCATTGGATCCAAGATATTTTGCGGTAATGATATCCAAAAAGAGGTATACTTATGAGTTAATAAAAAAATCGCGAAGATTCTCATCAAACTTTCTGAACTGGGAGTATGTTAAGTTGGTAAACGAAATAGGTTCGGTGTCAGGAAGAGAAGTCAACAAGGTATCTAAATTTAATATTCCATTACAGAAGGGTAAGAATGAGGAAATACTAATTTTACCGATTTCTTATGCTTCATACGAATGTGAAGTTGTAAAGGATGAGGAAATTGGAGATCACAATTTAATAATTGGTAAGGTTTTAACCGCTTATATAGATTCAGATGTTTTTGACGAAAAAGAAAGACCAATACTAACAAAAGTTTCACCTATATTTTATCTTGGCAAAAGTAAGTATATTAAGCTTGTTCCCTCAGAGGAAATTGATCTTGATTAGAATGGTGTCTTAATTTAAGGTTACTCCATCTCTATCTAATTGAATGCGATGTTATTGTTCATATTTCTTAATCTCTTCTTCTATCATTAGTTTTATTTCGCTAACTGCCTTATCTATAGGTACATCGTATGTTTTGCCATTACTTCTCACTTTTATTTCTATTTTTCCCTCATTCAATGCTCTCTTACCAACGATTATCTTGAAAGGAATTCCTATTAGATCCATGTCATTCAATCTCACACCAAGTGTTTCGTCTCTATCATCTATTGCTACATCTACTTTGATGTTGAGCAATTTTTCGTAAATATCATTAGATATCTTCATTACCTTTTCATCTTTTGTTGATATCGGTACAATAACACATTCAAATGGTGCTATAGTTATAGGCCATATTATTCCCTTTTCATCGTTGTTTGTTTCCACCACTGCCGCTATTGTTCTATCTACACCTATACCATAGCATCCCATTATAGGATTCACCCTATTACCACTTTTATCCAAAACTGTTATGTTCATTGATTTTGTGTACTTGTAACCCAACTTAAATATGTGACCTACCTCTATTCCTTTTGTCTCTTCCAATACGCTGCCACAATTTTTGCATATATCTCCAGCCCTAGAAATTCTTATATCTATCAATTCGCTTACATTAAAATCTCTCCCAATATTAACATTTATCAAATGTTTATCAGTTTTGTTAGCGCCAGTTATCCCGTTCACTATGTTCTTAATTGAAATGTCCCCAATTACTCTTGTGTTGTTTCTTAATCCTATAGGACCGGCAAAGCCAACTTTTGCACTTGTTACCTCTTCAATGATCTCAGGTGTAGCTAGTTCTAATTCAATAGCACCTAGATAATTTTTCAGTTTCACCTCGTTTATATCCAAATCACCCCTTATGAGTACAGCAACTGGTTTACCGTCGGCAATGTATATGATCGTTTTTATAAATTTTTTTGGAGAAGTATTAAAAAACTTCGTTAATTCTTCTATTGTTGAAACACCGGGAGTGTCAACTTCCTTTAGCTCTTTTTGGTATTCATCTTCACGAGTATCATCATTGAGTATAGATTCAGCTCTTTCAACATTAGCATAGTAATTACAATTGGGACAATGTATTATCGTAGCTTCACCTATAGAGGAAAAGACCATAAATTCCTCGCTTTTAGTACCTCCCATACTCCCGACATCTGCTTCAACAGGCAAAGTCTTAAGTCCAACTCTTTTAAATATTTTTGTATATGCCATTTTCATTTTGTTATAACTTTCGTCTAGCCCTTTTTGGTCTACATCAAAGGAATAGGCATCTTTCATTGTGAATTCTCTACACCTCATTACACCAAACCTTGGCCTTATTTCGTCCCTGAATTTTTTCGCAATCTGATAGAGAGTTATAGGTAACTGTCTATAAGAGTTAATGGTTCTCCTTACTATATCAGTAAAAGCCTCCTCGTGAGTAGGACCTAACACAAGCCAGTTGTCTCTTCTGTCTTTTATCTTTATCATTTCTTTACCCATCGTATCGTATCTACCGCTTTCAACCCATAAACTCGCAGGAGTAAGAATAGTAGGTAAAGCCTCAATTGCTCCAGATTTGTTCATCTCCTCCCTTATTATGTTCACTACCTTATTGTATACTTTTAACCCGATTGGTAAATAGCCATACAACCCACTTTCTTCTTTATATATCATTCCAGCTCTAATCATCAGTTTGTGACTTACAACTTCAGCATCTTTTGGATCTTCACGCAAAGTGAAGATGAGGTAATTACTTAATTTCATACAATTCTCCTGTGTATCGTTAATTTTCAGAAATACACGGTCTTATTTTCAAAAAATCTTATTTTCAAAAAACACATAAAAAATAACTTTCTGCAAACTTTTTGTTTAAAAATCTAGTTATACCTATCAGTTAATTACCTTCTTCCTAATCATTTCTTGATAGAAAATATTTTTTTAATTGTAATAATAACTCATTTCTTATTTTGTGTGGATTTACAGAAGTTCTATTTAGTGAAAAGACTACCTACCTGATAAAAGAGTACACTCATAGTCCATCCTATTAATAAGCTGTAAAATAGAGAGAACAATGCCCATTTCCAATTAGTTTCCTTCCTTATAGCTCCTATTGTAGCCAAACATGGTGTATAAAATAATGTCATTATCATGAAAGAGTAAGCAGAGAGGGGAGTAAAGAGTCCTAATAGACTTTTTGATAAATTTTCTTCACCGCCCAATAGTGTACCTAATGTGCTCACTACTGTTTCTTTTGCAACAACTCCAAAAATTAATGCTACGGCTACTTGCCAGTAGGGGAATCCTGCAGGTCCTAAAATAGGTGCTAAAACCTTTCCTATCATACCGATGATTGTATTCTCACTACCGTATTCACTTGAAGGAGGGATGCTCGCTAGTAGCCAAATCAACACAACACCTAAGAAAATTATAGTTCCTGCTTTCTTCAAAAATTCCTTAGTTCTCTCCCAAGTCGGTATCCATAACCCTCTAATGGTTGGAAGCCTGTAAGGTGGTATCTCCATAATTAAAGGTGAAACTTCTCCTCTAAGTGATGGAAGGAATTTTGTAAAAATTAAAACTGATAAAATTGCTATAACAATTCCTAAAGTATACAAAGAGAATACTATCAGTCCCTGATTTCTCTCAAAAAATACTCCAGCAAAGAGAACATAAATTGGGAATCTTGCAGAGCAGGACATAAAAGGATTTATAAGTATCGTCAATATCCTTTCCCTCTCTTCTGGTATGGTCCTTGTAGCCATTATAGCAGGAACATTACAACCAAACCCTAAAATCATGGGGATAAAAGATCTACCAGATAGTCCTATGGAACGCATAAATTCGTCCATTATGAATGCGGCTCTTGACATGTAGCCAACATCCTCTAGGAAGGATAGAATAAAAAACAAAACCATTATGTTAGGTAGAAAAACGAGTATGGAACCTAGACCACCAATTATACCATCCTTTATGAAGGAAATCAAAAGTTTAGGAGAGTTAATCGATGAGAGGTAATTAGTAGTAATATCGCCTAACCATCCAAAAAATAGATCTATGTAGTCTGAAAAGAATCCTCCAATTCTGAAGGTGAGTTCAAAGGTGAGCCACATAAACAAAGCAAAGATAGGAATACCTAAGTATTTGTTTACCAGAATTTTGTCTATTTTGTCTGACAACAAAAATCTCTCTTCTAAAAGAGTTATTTTTTTAGTATACTTTTTAACTACAGCTTCAATATATCCATATCTTCTTTCAATAATAGTTGTTTCTAAATCTCTGCCAGACTTATTTTTGAATTCTTCGGTTCCCCTCTTTGCTATTTCGACTACTCTGCCGTATCCTGTACTTTTTAGGTTTTCCTTGAATATGTGGTCACCTTCCAGAAGTTTTATTGCTAAAAATCTTCTTTCATAGGGGAAAGCCATATCTTTAAGTTCGAATTCTATCTCTTTTATGTATCTCTCAATTTCTTCTCCGTAATCAACTCTGAGAGGTAAATTTTGTCTGTCTTTTGCCTCTACAATTTTTTCTTTAAGTTCCTCAATCCCAGTCCCTTTTGTGCCTGAAGTTAGCACTATAGAAGCACCCAAAACTTTCTCCATTTCTTTTTTGTTAATTTCCAATTTCCCTTCTACCAAATCCCACATATTGAATACAATTACCACATTAGCACCTAACTCCCTAAGAAGGAGGGGTAAATATAAACTTCTTAAAAGGTTGGTAGAATCAACTACACAAACAACAACATCAGGTTTTTCTTTGAATAAAAAATCTCTAACTATTCTTTCATCTATAGAAAGAGGAGTAAGACTATAAGTGCCCGGTAAATCTGTAATCGTTATTTCATAATCCTTATACTTGAAAATTCCATCCTTCCTTTCAACTGTCACCCCAGGCCAATTGCCTACATAAGCATTTCCACCGGTAAGAGCATTAAAAATAGTTGACTTTCCAACATTGGGACTCCCGGCAAGACCTATCCTTAAGGTTTTTTTATTCATAAGTTGCCCCCTTTCCTAACTTTTTAGCTCACAGATGACTTTAGAAGCCAAACCTCTACCTATAGCAATTCTTGACTCACCTAAAGCAACAAGTATAGGGCCTATAGAGTTTGATACCACTTTCAATTCTACCCCAGGAAGAATCCCCATCTCCGCAAGCCTCTTAGTAGCATTGACTCCTCCATGAATGTATACAACCCTTACTTCTTGCCCTTCCTTTGCAGAAGACAAAGACATAAACATACCTCTCTAAGTAAGAAATTATACAAAAAATGTATTATTCTTGTCAAAACTTTTGAATAATTTTAAATTATATAAACATTATTAGATTGTATAAAGAATGCCAAATTACTGTGGATAAGTACACTGAGAAGTTGTTATCAACTTTTGTTGAAAAAGACTTTTGTTTTTTTCAAAATTCTTCAAGCGATTAAGAGAAAGTAATGCAAAGTTTGGATCCAAGCAAAAACATAAAAAATTACAAGCGCAGTTTCAAAAAACTTGATAGGTCACTTAAGATGATAAATGAGTTTTCTGAATTTCTTAAGCTACTTGATTTAAGAGAAATTGGGATACTCAGAATAATGATGTTAAGGTTTATGATAGAGGCAGTAGAAGCAAACATTGGTAGACTTATAGAAGTTGAGGACAACTCTTTGAAGGTAACAGAGGTTTTCTCGTATAAGGGTGGAAGGATATCAAGCAAGAAAGTTTTCCGCCAGAAAAAAACTATTGATAAAAATGGATATGATGCTATTGCTGAGGTGATAAAGAAGGAATTTCCGATTATAGTTGAGTCACATGATGCAAATTGGATCAACCAAAAGAACAACTACTCATGCTCAATAATTAGGGTACCGGTGATAGTAAACGACAAAGTAAGATATGTAGCCGAGTTAATCAGGAAAATTTCTTTGAGAAGTAAACCGTTTACTGAAGAAGAACTTTCAGTAATAACTGTGATATCTAATATCGCCTCTGCAGTATTCACTAACGCTGAATTGTTCAACGATGCTATTCACGATAAGCTTACAGGTTTATATAATATTCATTATTTCAAGAATCTTATGTCAAATGAGATACAGAAAGTTTTAAAATTCAAAACGAAGTTTTCTCTCGCTATAATTGATTTGGATTATTTTAAGCATATAAATGATACATATGGCCATAATGTTGGTGATGAAGCGTTAAAATTCTTTTCGAAAATCTTGATAGATGAGTTGCGTAGATCCTCTGATATAATAGCTAGATATGGTGGAGATGAGTTTATTGCTGCATTTCCATCAACTGATGCAGAAGGAGCACATATTGTTTGTGAGAAAGTTAGAAAGAGACTTAACAAAGAACCACTTGTTTTGAATGATGTCACATCAATTCCTATTACACCTAGTATAGGAATAGCAGAGATCCAAAAGGAAGACATTGAGAATACATCTAGTCAAGAGGAAATTTTTAAGAAATTATTCTTAAAGGCTGATACAGCTCTATATAATTCAAAGAGGACAGGTAAAAACCGAATTACAATATATACACCTGAATTGCCTTTAATTGAGGAAAGAGAATTATGATTTCATATAAAGAAATATCAAATACCATTGAGAATATAATAAAAAATGACCAAACAGCAAGAGTATACTATAATGATATGATAAGTAAATCAAAATTAGGAGAACTTGGGAAAAATGGAGAAATACACCCTTTCATTACCTATATCCTGTCAAAAGTTAAGCAAATACATGGCAATATTGAGATAAAAGAACTGAAAAGAGGAATAATACACTTTTACTCAAAAAACTTTTTAGGAATAGATGTTGATCTTTGGTAGTTTATGAAAGATATTTTGCCTAAACAAATAAATGAACTCTCTGACCTCTTGAGCTCAATACCGGGAATAGGGATAAAGACTGCCGAAAGAATTGCTTTTTACATGACGACTTCTAAGGATAACATAGTTGAAAAGCTTATTGAAGTTTTAATTAACATCAGAGATAATGTTAAGGTGTGTTCAGAATGTGGTATGGTGTCAGACACAGATCCTTGCAGTATATGTTCATCTAATGAGAGGAACAAGAAAGTTATATGCGTTGTAGAAAAACCAAGTGATGTTGTAATGATAGAAAAAACTGGCGAATTTAATGGACTATATCATGTGCTTGGTGGAGTAATATCACCTTTAGAAGGTGTCGGACCTTCAGATATAAGGATTCAAAAACTCGTTGAAAGAGTAGAAAAATTAGGGATAGAGGAGGTGTTTTTTGCACTCGACCCAGACTCTGAAGGCGAAACTACTATGACATTCATAATTTCAAAACTAAGAAACATGAGCGATTTAAAAATAACTACCATAGCCAAGGGGATACCCGTAGGAGGCAATATAGAGTATTCAGATCCTTACACCCTTTCAAAAGCAATAAGGTTTAGGACAAAATTAAACGATAATTTATAATGAAATGAAGATAAAGACATTGATGTCCACAACAATATTTGTTTTCTTATTGATTGCTTTGGTTTTCTCGCAAGAAAACAGTGGTGAATTGAAACAATTAAGTGATGCTGTTACTTTGATGGTAGGTAAAGATTACGATAGCGCTATAAATGTTCTAAAATCAATAGATTCAACAAATGCAGAAATAACGAAAAAGGTCAATTACTACCTATCGGAGTGCTACTTTGCAAAAAAAGATTTCCTTAATACAATCACTTACGGTGAAAAGGTTATAAGAATAGGAGACAAGGATTTTTATTATCATAAAAGCTTATACAATGTAATATTTTCATCATACATGGTGAATGATTTTGAAAAAACTATAAAATATTCAAGTGTGTATTTAGATGAATTTGATGATACCCAGGGCCTCGAGGGAAATGTCTTAACAATGTTTGTTAATTCACTTCAAGCGATTGGTAAAACAGGGGAGGCATTAAAGGTGTTAGAAAATTACAAGGATAAATATCCAAATCTTTACTCATCAATAAAACAAAGTCTAGAACTAGCATCATCTCAAAAACAAGGAGTAACAAGCGGTGAATTCAAGGCTAATAGTAAACTAGATGAAGTTGAGCTTCAGAAAACAATAAGCGATATAAAAGAAAAACTTGAAAAAATATCAAGCAAGAGAGATATAGAGCTAGAGAAACTGGAAAGCATAATAGAACTACTTTCTCTAAAAGAGGAAGTCCTAAAATTGAAAAAATACAAGATGCTTTCTGAATAGTATTCACAATTCTTTGTTATTGAAAAAACTTTATTTTATTCATTATCATTTATAATCAAAACCAAAAAGGAGAGTTCTATGGATTGGCAAAACTTTTCTGAAAAGATGCATGATGAATGCGGTGTTGGGTTTATTGCCAACAAAAATGGGATTAGATCTCATGATACCGTTATAAATGGTGTACAAGCAGTTGCAAACCTCACCCACAGAGGTGCCGTTAGCGGTGACGCTAAAACTGGTGACGGTAGCGGCATTTTAACAAGAATACCTTATAAATTCTTCAAGAGAATTTTTAATTCAAATCTAGAAGAGGGTAACTTCGCTGTAGCTGTAGTGTTCCTACCTACCGAAGAGTCATTAAACAAAAAATCAAGAGAAATAATAACAAATATCTTAAAGCAAAGAGGTATAGAAATAATCGGCTGGAGAAAAGTACCTGTAAATGTTGATTACATAGGTGATGATGCAAAAAAGAGTTTACCTGATATTCAACAACTATTCGTTAAGGTTAGCGATACTTCTAAGGATACTGAAAGGAAGTTGTACATCGCTAGAAAACACATTGAAAGCCTATTCTACAAAGAAGGATTAGCAGACAAATGCTATTTTGCTTCTTTTTCTTCTAGAACAATAGTTTACAAAGGTTTACTAATTGCTCCGCAATTATTAAATTTCTTTCCTGATTTACAGGAAGAAGATTTTGAATCTGATTTCGTAGTGTTCCACCAAAGATACAGCACAAACACATTACCTAACTGGTTTTTAGCGCAGCCTTTTAGAATGTTAGCTCACAATGGTGAAATAAACACATTACAAGGTAATTTCAATTGGATGAAAGCAAAGGAATTTGAATTCACTAAGGAAATATGGGGAGAGGATACAGAATACCTTAAGCCTGTAATATGGCAGTACGGTAGCGATTCATCGCAGCTAGATAATGCCCTAGAATTACTCGCTATGTCCGGTAGAGACTTACCACAAGTCGTTATGATGCTAGTACCTGAAGCCTACAAAGCCGATCCATTCATGAACGAAGATGAAAAAGCATTTTTTGAATATAATTTAACAATATCTGAGCCCTGGGATGGACCTGCCGCTTTGGCTATAACAGACGGCGAGTTTATCGTTTCTGCTTTGGATAGAAACGGCTTGAGACCGGCTAGGTATGTAATACTTGAAGATGGCACAATAATAATGGGATCCGAAGTTGGAATGATACAAATTGACGAAACCAAAGTAGTTGAAAAAGGTAAACTCGGTTCAGGTGAAATGTTAGTTGTTGACTTAGTCAACAAAAAAATAATAGGTGATAGAAAAATAAAAGAAATCTATTCTAATAAATTACCATACAAAGAATGGATAAAAAATATGCAGAAAGTTCATGTACCCGATGTTGTCGGCACTAATTACCACAAAAATTATACAGGCGATGAGCTCATAAGAAAAATGAGAGCGTTTGGGTACGATGCCGGAGAAAAAGAAAAATTAATAATGGAAATGATTTCAACAGGTAAAGAACCTGTCGGTGCAATGGGAGATGATACACCTATACCGCCACTTTCATTTAAGCCGAAAAAACTATTCTCATACTTTAGACAAAGGTTTGCTCAAGTTACGAATCCGCCTATAGACCCGTACAGAGAGAGATTAGTGATGTCCCTTGATACTTATGTTGGTAGTTTCGGTGATATACTAGTTGATAGCGAAAAAAATACAAAACTTCTAAAGTTTTCCTCACCTGTTATATCAAATTCTGAGTTGGAATATCTAAAAAAATTGAATAATGAAGACTTTAGGTCAATAGTTATAAGTACTCTTTTCCCGCCAAGTGATAAAGGTAGTGATTTGGAAAGAGCGTTGGAGAATATTATAAATAAAGGTGTTGAATCTGTTAAGAATGGTTATAACATAATAATTTTGAGTGATAGAGGGGTTAATGAAAATAATGCGTATATTCCAATACTACTTGCTGCTTCTGGGTTACATCATAGACTTATAAAGGAGGGGTTGAGAAGGAAGTGTTCGATAGTTGTTGAAACAGGCGAAGTTACAGTAGATCATGATTTCGCAGTACTCATCGGTTATGGTGTGTCATTAATCAATCCTTACCTTGCTTATGACATGATTATTGATATTGCAGAAGGTAATTCTTCAGATAACCAAGGTGAGGTATCAACAGATTATAATCTAGCACTTTCAAATTACAAAAAAGCAATAGAGGCAGGACTTTATAAGATAATGTCAAAGATGGGTATTTCTGATATAAGTAGCTACAGAGGAGCACAGATATTTGAATCTCTAGGGGTATCTAATGAGGTTATAGAAAAATACTTTACTGGTACAATTTCAAAAATAAATGGTGTTGGGTTGGATGGGATAGCTAAAGATTACTTTACTTTCTTCAATATGGGATACGGTACTGACTTTGTACCAATTCTTGCAGATTTTGGCTTCTACAAGTATAAAAAGGATGGTGAATACCATGAACATAGTCCTGAAGTGCTTAGAGCAATACAGAAAGCTACAAGAAACGGTGATGCGGAGGCATATAAAGAGTTTTCTAAGATAGTTAATACAAGAGTTCCTTCAAGTTTGAGAGATCTACTAGAAATAAAAAGCGATAGAGCCCCTATACCTGTTGAAGAGGTTGAGTCTGAATATGAGATTGTTAAGAGATTCACGACTCAAGCAATGTCTTTTGGTGCCTTGGGTAGAGAAGCACATGAAACAATAGCGATAGCAATGAATAGATTGGGTGCTAAAAGTAATAGTGGTGAAGGTGGTGAACTTGATGAAAGATTGTTCACAGAATCTAACAGTAAGATAAAACAAGTTGCTTCCGGTAGGTTTGGTGTAACACCAATGTACTTAATTTCAGCTGATGAGATGGAAATAAAAATCGCTCAAGGTGCTAAGCCTGGCGAAGGTGGACAATTGCCAGGTAAAAAGGTTTCAGGTGATATCGCTAGAGCAAGGTATACAAAGCCTGGTGTTACTTTGATTTCACCACCACCACATCACGACATATACAGCATAGAAGACATAGCACAACTTATATATGATTTGAAACATATAAATCCTGAAGGTAGAGTTTGCGTTAAACTTGTTTCTGAGACTGGCGTTGGTATTGTTGCAGCCGGTGTCGCCAAGGGATACAGTGATTCAGTACAGATAAGCGGTGCTAATGGTGGTACTGGTGCATCCCCTTGGACATCAATAAAATATGCAGGTATGATTTGGGAACTCGGGCTTGCAGAAACACAAAGAATACTCATTGAAAATAACTTGAGACACAGAGTAAAACTCAGAGTTGACGGTGGATTCAAGACAGGAAGAGATGTTATAATCGCTGCTTTGCTTGGTGCTGATGAATATGGCTTCGGTACTATGGCTATGATTGCTGAAGGTTGCATAATGGCTAGAATATGTAATACCAATAAATGCCCCGTCGGTGTCGCTACTCAAGACCCAGAACTCAGAAAGAGATTTCCCGGTAAACCTGAGTGGGTTATGAATTATATGCTTCTTGTCGCTAGAGAAGTAAGAGAAATTTTGGCACAAATGGGGTATAGAAGCCTCGATGAAGTGATAGGTAGAGTTGATTTACTTAAACATAAGGGTAATGTAAATCTACCTAAAGGTGGTAATATAGATCTTTCTTATGTTCTGTATGATCCAGATCCTACAAATAAAAAACTTAAGAGATGGAACGGTAAGAGAAATGATATTCCTGAAAAAGAACACTTTGATGATAGAATTGTGAATGACATTAAGTTTAAGAGGTTGTTAGAGAGTGGTAGTGGTGAAATTGAGTATGAGTTTACTATAAAGAACACAGATAGAGCCGTGGGAGCTAAGGTTTCCAACGCTATAGTTAAGAAGTACGGAAATAAAGGACTAGAGAACGGTAAGGTGAGGATAATTTGTAGGGGTAGTGCAGGACAAAGTTTCGGTGCTTTCATAGTTAATGGTGTTGAACTTGTGCTTATAGGTGATGCTAACGATTACTTAGGTAAAGGGATGCACGGTGGAAGAATAATAGTTAAGCCATTTGATGGTGTTAAGTTTGATCCTTATACCAACATAATAGCAGGTAATGTGCTACTTTACGGTGCTACAGGTGGTGAAGTTTATATAAATGGTAGGGTTGGCGAGAGGTTTGCTGTTAGGAATAGTAGTGCCTTTGCTGTTGTCGAAGGAACTGGTGATCATTGCTGTGAATACATGACAGGTGGATGTGTTGTTGTTCTTGGTAGCGTTGGTAAAAACTTCGGTGCCGGTATGAGTAATGGTGTCGCTTTTGTACTTGACAAAGAAGGTAAGTTTGAGAAACTTTATAATCCTCAGATGGTTAGAATACAGAGAGTCAGCAATGAGGATGAAGATTTGCCTCTCCTTAAAGAGATGGTAGAGAATCATTACAGATACACAGGTAGTGCTATTGCAAATGAGGTATTGGATAATTTTGATAATTACTTGCCTCTATTTTGGAAAGTTGTACCTAAATCAGTAGAAGAAATAGAAAAAACAAAAGTTGTACCAGACAAGCAGGAAGAAATTACCCCTAAATGGTAGTGTCTATGGATTGTCAATTTCTTCTTAAAGATTTGGATAGAGATCAGGTAGAGGCTGTTACTGCTACCGAAGGGCCTCTACTTGTTGTTGCTGGCCCCGGTTCCGGTAAAACGAGGGTAATAACATACAGATTTGCTTACATAGTTCTCTCGGGTAAAGCCTCCCCTGATGAGGTACTTTGTGTAACTTTCACCAACAAAGCAGCTGAAGAGATGAGAAATAGGATAATTACGCTAATTGGTGGAGACAAGGCAAAAAACTGGTGGATAAAAACATTTCATTCATTTGGACTTTCCGTAATAAGAGAAAATTACGATTTGTTTGGTTTGGGATCTAATTTTGTTGTTTATGATAGTGATGATCAATTGAAGTTAATAAAAAATTTAGTGAAGGAGTATAACTTCTATTCTATTTCTCCTGAGCAGCTTTCGGATTATATCTCAATTCTTGATAGATCGTTGGATTTGGATAACACGGATTTTAAGGAGGAGGTCATAGAATTTTATCGTTTATACAAGAAAGCATTAAAGCAGAACAATGCCGTTGATTTTGGTGACTTGATAAAGTTACCTTATGAGGAATTTTCAAAAAATCATTCACTCAGAGAAATTTATAAGAATCGTTGGAAGTACATGATGATTGATGAGTTTCAGGATACGGATAAAGTGCAGTACGAATTTATAAAACTTATACTTAATGAAAGAAGGAATATTTGTGTTGTTGGTGATGATGATCAGTCAATATATGGTTGGCGTGGGGCGAGCGTTGAAAATATAAGGAACTTTGATAAAGATTTCAAAGATTGTAAAGTTGTTATACTAAAAACAAATTATAGGTCAACTAATGAGATAATAAATTTATCAAATATTATCGCTAAAGATATGTTTTTTAGGAGAAGTGAGAAAGTTATAAGGGGTACTGGTGTTGTTGGTAGTGCTCCTATAGTTGTTGAAGCAAAGTATCAGAGTGATGAGGCTGATATAATCTCAGATATGATAAAGAAACTTGTTGATGGTGGTGAATATGGGTATGGGGATATCGCTGTTTTGTATAGGGTTAACTACCTCTCTAGAGTGCTTGAAGAGAAATTTTTGAGAAAAAAAATACCCTATAAGATATATTCAGGTGTTGGTTTTTTTGAGAGAATTGAAGTAAAGGATATATTGGCATACCTCAAGTTTTCAATCAATCCATATGATTTTGTTAGTTTTTCTAGAATTATTAATGTACCAAGAAGGGGTGTTGGTGAGGTGACCTTGAAGAAAATATCCGATAATGCACTTAATTATGACATGAATTACTTTTTAACAATTAAAGAAATGTTAAAGAATGGTGAATTACCAAAATCCATTGAGGATTTTGTAAAAGTTATAGATCTTCTGAAGGATGATTCCTTAGATTTTTCTGAAAGAGTTGAGGATATGATAGACGAAATAGGTTATTATGACTACCTTAAGACATTAGAAGGTGATTACCTTGATAGAGTTGAGAATGTTGAAGAACTTGTAAGGACCATAGAGGATTTTGAAGAAGAAGGGGAGTACAATGATGTTATTGTTGATTTCCTAAATAATGTTGTTTTGAAGCGTGATTCTGATGAGATAAATGAAAACTCTGAACATGTATCCATGATGACGCTTCATGTATCAAAGGGCTTGGAGTTTCCAGTTGTTTTTATATTTGGTGTTGTTGATGGTATCATCCCTCATATGAGAAACATTGGTAGATCTAATCTTCTTGATGAAGAGAGAAGACTCTTTTATGTTGGGGTAACGAGGGCAAAGAGGAGGTTATTTCTATCCCATCATAGATTTAGAAAAGGTAAATTCGGTGATATGGAATTTTGTAACATATCAAGGTTTTTGGATGGGTTAAAAAACATTGAAAGCGTTAACTTTTATAGATTGTAATTTGAAATTATTCCTAATTTTTGTTTATAAAACTTACATGAGAGTAATAAGGGTAAACATTATTCTTTTATTTTTTCTTTACTTTTCTCTTCATTGTACCTTATATGCTATTAAGATTGATGATATCAAAATTGTAAATTTTACAAATGTAGTTTCCTCAGACCCGTTTTTCGTTCTTGAGATTTATTTAGGCAAGGGGATTGAAGAGAAACATGAAGGGGAAGAGCACGAGCATACACCTATATTTTTAGAGGTCTCTCTAGATAAAAATACAAAAAAGTATATTTTGGGTGATAACATACTGTTTGAAAGGCTATCTAGTGATAAGATTAGAACTTTCGTTCCTAGTGATTTCCCACTGGAGTTAGGGAAAGATTATACTTTTGGAATAAAGGTTTCTGAAGGTGAAAGTATTCTTTTTTCTAAAAACTTCAACCTTAAAGTTGGTGCCATCCACAATGTTCCCTATCTGTTTACAAATACCATTAGTAATATTTACATCTCGAAAATTTTAACTAATTCACAAAGATTTTTTTTCTTTAACAATCATCCTTTGGAAGTTTCTGTTGTGGTAAATGGTAAGAGTATAACTAATCTTAAGACTTATGAGGACCCAAAATTTAAAAATTTGTATTATTTTGATTATACCTTTTGGAATAGTGGAGACTACGAATTTAAACTTGGAGAGTACAAATTTAATGTTGGTGCACTCTTTGATGTTGCTCCCCCGACCTTTACAGTACTTTATCCAACGAATAATGCCATTTTTTATAGGACTAATAAAATTTGTTTCAAATGGAGTGACCCCATAGATTCAATAGGTGTAGATAAATCTAATTCGTTTTTAAAAATCTACTATAAGAATAATGTTCTCACAAACATGAATTTGTCTTATTTGAATAGAGAATCATTGCTTATGCCGTATGAGATTGTTTATTTGGATCTAAATAATGAGGGGAGTTACAATTTGGAAATATCATATAGAGATTTTGATGGTAATGTAACAAATGTATTTGTTAATTTTTCCATTGCTAATGCAAGTGAAGACAAAGAACCTCCAAGGATTTCAAAAATTTTGTTTGAGGGAGGAAAGATAGTATCAAATGTTGTAATTCTACCAAGCGATAGGGTATTGGTCAATGTTGAAGTTGATGATGGAATCTATGGAAGTGGTGTCAAGAAAGTAGTTTACAAATATAAAGATAATGTGTGCGAAAATTTGGTTTTTGATAACTTTGCTCAGTTTTTTATTGATGTTAACGAGGGGGGAATCTTTGAAATTTTTGCTGAGGACTTTGCGGGTAACAAAAGTGAGATTACTAAATTTGATTTAAAAACTTCCAAACGGTAGTGGGCCTTAAATAGACCTAGTACTATCATAAAAAGACAAAATATTCTAAATTCCTACTTATAAAGTAGGATATTTTTATATATTACATTGTGTGTATTGATTATTTATAATAATCATTGGGGTTAGTTATGATAAAAATATCAACTAGGGTAATGTATGGTTTGAGAGCGATAATATATATGGGAGTTAATTTTGAGAAGCTTCCTATTTCTCTTAATGAGATTGCTTCTAATCAAAATATACCAATAAGGTATCTTGAGCAAATTTTCATTAGGTTTAAGAAGGCTGGCATAATAAAAAGTGTGAGAGGTATAAATGGAGGATACACATTTAATGGTGATTTTCGTTCTTTGACTTTACTTGATGTAGTTGAGGCTGCTGATGGCAAAGTGACTCCAGTTTGGTGTCTTAATCCTTATTATAAAAAAAAGTGTCCAGTTCTTGAGCAGTGTATAATTGCTGAGGTTTGGGAAGAGGTATGTAAAAAAATAGGAGACAACCTTGCGGAGATAAAGCTTAGTGAATTCATAGAAAAGGCAAAGAAATCAAACTTTAATGAGTTATTTAAACATCTAGGGTAAGTTAGGAATTTACGGAAATTTTTAGAAATTTCAGAAATATATCTCTTTCTTTGTATTTTTTGGTTAAGATTGGTATTACTTTTATTTTTGCTTGGATTAGGATGTCTTCATCTTCTGGTTGGTATGGGGTATCGTATACCACCCTTGATCCTAATTTATTTGCTGGCAATAGTGCAAATTTTAAGTCTTCTATTTCTAGTCCTTCTGAAAATAGTTTAGTTCCTTGTTTTTTCAAAAATGAAATTTCATCTTCTGGTGCTATGGCAGGAATTATTCCTTCAATCTCAGATCCAGAGAACGATGATATAAATTTCTCTTTGTATTCTTCATACTTAAATACACTGAGAGTTACATCTTTGTCTATATCTATTATATCTTTACCTTTGAGTAATTCTATTAAAAGTTGTATTATTTTCATTGATCTCTCATCTACTGGTGCCATAAACCACCAAATATCTATTAAGAAATCCTCTATACTTGATTCCTCACTGAGAATGTAGTTCTTAATATCCTCTAAATTACCTCTTATTATGTCGCTAAGAATATCGTATATATATTTATCTTTTATTGTACCTATCTTTAGTAATTCGTAGAGTCTGTTGACAATTTTTACAACATTTTCAATCTTTATTTTTGACAAAAATGCATTGTTAATATTGTTCACCACATATCTTGTTGTGTTTTCTATTCTCATGTTTTTTATTCCAATTATTGGGTCTGGTATCATCTCTAGAAGTTTAAAAATCAATTCCCTTTGAAAAAGTAGTCTCCTACTTTTTTCTATGTCAATTTCATAAACTTTGCTTAGTGCAACATTTATTATTTCTCCAAGAGTTCCGAATTCATCTTCATTTATTATGATGTACCTATTGTCTTCTTCTCTTGCTTCCCCAACAAGTTCGTCGAGTAGTGATAAGTATCTTTTAGAATCACTCAAGGATGTTTTCTCTATTATTTTTTTGTATTCATCCTGATACTCAGATAATGTTTTTCTATACTTAAAGTAGTACACATAGGTTATGTAACTAAGTGTAAGCACTGATAATAAAGATATTGGTAATGATAGAGTTAGGTATCCCCAAAATAGATTAGTTGGGAGATTAACCTTGATAAGCACCACTGAATAATAAATATACAAAAGTATGAGAACGGAAGTGAGTATTGACAATATCAAGGAATTTTTTATATGTTTTTTTATTGGTGTCTTTACCATATATCTTTACTCGAGGATAGAATAAGTAAAATCTGGGTAATATCTGCCTCTATTTCCTCAATTATTTCTTCCGCCTTGTTTACAAGATAATTGTAAACTATTAGTAAAGGGATAGCAACGATAAGTCCTGCCGCCGTTGTTATGAGTGCTTCAGCAATACCTCCAAGAAGTTCAGAAGGAGATGTTAGCCCCTTTTCTGCTAAGACTGTTGTTGATTTTATCATCCCTGTCACTGTGCCTAGTAGCCCTAGCATGGGGGATATTGAAACGGTCGTGCCGAGTAAGTACAAGTATCTATTGATTATTGGTAACTCTATTTTTGCTATATCTTCTATAGAGTTTTCTATGTCCTCTCTTGTTGCACCTTTTAGATATGCTTCAATTGCTGTCTTAAATATACGTGAAACAGTTGTATTCTCTGCATCGTATATTGTTATTAAGTCCCTGACTTGCCCCTTGTTTGCTTTCTCTTGAGAAACAGAAAAGAGTTTTTTTGTACTTTTCTCAAGTTTTCTAAGAAAAACATATCTTTCTATGGAAATTGCTACTCCCAATATTGATGCTAACAGGATAAAATACATTACTGTGCCACCTTTATTAAAGTAATCCAAAATAGCATTAAGAATGTCCATGCTCTTTACTCCTTAAAAAGTATTTTAAACATTTGGAAGATGACCATTCAAAATCTATTGATTTTGAGCTTAGCAAGTTAGCAATCAATACTTTTTCAATTACTTGAGCTGAATTAGTAAAACATTTCAGAATCGTTAACAAATCCTACTAAAAAGTGTCATTATATAGATTGGAGAATACAAAAGAAGAGGTTACCTTTGTTAGTGTGTAAGAGGGTTTCATTTTATTATTTGCAAAGAGTTTTTTGATTTTTCTAATGTTTCCTCAATTGATAAAATGCTTTCAGTTATAGATTTTGCATTTTCTACTAAGTCAGAATATGTAAAAAACACTTCTTTTATTGAAGGAAAATCCAATTTAAATTCTTGGTCAAACTCGCTTATCCCTTCAAGGATATATTTTTTTACTAATTCAACAAAGTCACCTAAATGCTTAATCTCCTCCAATACACTTTTCGTATTCAATAAGATCTTTTCTAAACTACCTTCGTTTCCTGTAAAGAATTCAAATTCCACTTTGTAATTGTTTAATTTATTGTTCAAATCTAGAAGTGAGCTGCCAACTTTTTCTGCTGTGCTTGTTATAATCACTTCGGTGCTTTTTATCTCGTCTACCTTGTGTGATACTGAATCTAAAAGCGGTTTTGATTCTGTTACCTTCTCGAGTATTTCTGAGGAGATTGAGCTCAAAAAAGGAGAATTTTTATTAAATCTTTTAGAGGATATTATTTCTGTATTTATTGTTATTATCCTTAATTGCTCAATCCAGTTTTTAGAGTTTTCTAGCATTTCTTCTAGGTCAAAAAGTATTGAATTGTAACTCTCAACTTTCTGAGCAAATGTTGAGAATCTCTCCACTAACTGAGAATTTTGTTTTCTCATCTCCTCAACCCTTTCACTTACTTTTTCAATATCTTTTAGTTTTCTTCCCATTTCTAATGCTAGGTTGTTTACTGTTCCTATTTTCTCACTTATCTTTGTATTGTTTAGTTTACTGTTGTATTCCTCAACGATTTTCTCAAATGTTGGTAACTTTCTAAAATACTCTTCTGAGAATGATGTTTCTTCTTTACCTAGTTCAGTGACATATTGAGATGCCAAGGTAGGTAGTTCAAATATCACTGTAAATGATTCTTTAAAGGATACTATATTGTTTCCGAGCTTTGAAAATTTCGTTGTTGCATCATGAAGTATGTCCTTTATACCATCATTTGACTCACTTATTACTTTATCTAGTAACTGTGCTTCAATTGTTTTTTGATTGAATTCTCTTATGGAGAGAGTGAATATTATTATTCCAAATGTTGCCATTCCCATCCCTAAAAGGGATGGAACATAAGGATATAATTGTATAATACCAAAGAGATTTAAAGCTTCAAGTACTCCAAAGAGAATAATAGTTAAAATTCCAAAAGTTATACTTTTGAGTCTTTCCAGATCAATATCTGACTTATTTTTTGATTTTCTGATTGCTAGTATCAGCAAAGGAAGCTCAACGATTATGACTATAGCAAAGAAAATTATAAATATTATGAACAAATCGCCTTCCTGTCCCATGTACTTATTAATACTTAATTTCAATCTATCATTGTAGAAAAACTTATCTGATGTGAGTGACAATATACCTATTATTGAGCCTATTAAAAATGTTAATGCGAATTTTATAAAAGAAACTTTTCCTTTTATTAAGTATGAGGTCAGTGCTGATAAACTAATGAGTCCCAATGTTAGGAAAAATATTTCAAATCTTGATAACATGATTATTGTTGTTTTGTTCTGCTCTATCCTAGTCGCGTCCCCTATGTTGAAACCAAAAAGTGCCAGCAAAAAATCTGATACTGTATATCCTGAAAGGAGTAGCATTATAACTAATATGAAGATTAGAAAGGTCCTTTCTGCTTTTTCAGATGAAATTATTAGTGCGATTATTCCTGTCAATGATGTAAGAGTTAAAGTTGCCAATGTAAGTGGGCCAAAGAATGTTATTAAGTCACCTATGTTCATGGTCAAAATATAAATTTTTTATAAAGTGATTTACAAACTCTTAAGTAAAGTCGTTGGTGTGTTAAAAAAATTCAACAGGCTAGACCTGTGTCAGGCTATTGCCTGTTTCAGATTAAACATGCTTCTTTCTTTTATAAGAAATCAATTTTAGCATCCCCCACCCTCCCACCCTAAAGTTATAAGGGAGGCTACGCCTCCCTTAACCCTTGTAAGATAAATTGCTTAAACATAAATAAGAAAGTGCTTCAAGCACCCGCCCACCCACCCAATTTATTGTAGAGAGGTGAAACCTCTCTACACTCTCCGGAATATATTAATAAGAAGTGTTTTTAAGTTCTTAATTAAGAAAGTGCTATGGAGCACACAGTGCTATGAAGCACGATGTGCTATGAAGCACACAGTGCTATGAAGCACCCACCCTCCCACCCTAAAGTTATAGGGGAGGCATTAGCCTTCCATTAACTCAAATGAATTAAGAAGGAGATTCTTCACTTCGTTCAGAATGACAAAGGAAGGGGCAGAATGACGGGGGAAAAAGCAAAATGAATAAGGGTGTACGTTTGGGAATAATTGTAATCAAATTTTGTAACACTCTTTCTTTACAATTGGATATTTTTTTCGTTTTTCTGTTAAAATGGAATTTAAAACAAAGAGGTAAATATGAATTCGGAAATCAAAGATTTTCTAGACAAGGTTATTCTGAAAGACAATATAAAAGGTTTGTTGTTGGATGCTAAAAGTGTTACTTTTTTACACAACGAAGAAGAACTTTATAATGCTACTATTGGTAATGATATCCAAAGAGATATTTGTTATGATGTTGATGGTAGAATCGTAAAAGAAGCCACTGTAATAAAGGCAAAAAACGGTATAGTTGTTAATTTTACTGATCCTTATATGAGGAGAAGGGATCCGGATAGTATGATAATAGGTGACAACTTACCTACTGATAAACCTAGATTTAAAGATATATTTGGTTACGATTTTGAAGTGCTCAGAAATGAAACATACGAGTGGCTAAAAAGGCAAGATTTGGTTGTTTTTGTTTTTGGTGTTGGTCAGGTAAATTTGGATCTTTATGGTATAGCAATAGCACCTGCTAATGCTGCCTTTTTCTGCTTTGCGCTTGGAATACTTCAAAAAATTGAGGACTTTAGGAAGTTTAATAATCCTAAAAAACCATTTACTGTTCTTTATGTTGCACCACCTTTTAGGCACAAAGTTTTCGGAGGTAAGCAAAGAGTTGTTCATTACAGAAACGAAGACTTACATGAGATATTTAGTTACAACTTTTATTTAGGTCCAAGTGCTAAAAAAGGTGTTTATTCAGCTCTTATTGATTTGGGGGAGAGAGAGGGATGGCTTACTTTGCATGCTGCTACAACATTGCTAATAACTCCCTATGGTAATAGACTTACAATATTACATGAAGGGGCTAGTGGTAGTGGTAAAAGTGAAATGAATGAAAATATTCACAGGCAAAAAGATGGTAGTATACTATTTGGTCAGAATACTATTACTAATGATAGGTTTATTCTTTCGCTTCCAGTAAACTGTAAGATCAATCCTGTTTCTGATGATATGACAATGTGTCATCCATCTTTACAAAAAGGAGATGGTGGATTAGTTGTGGCTGATGCAGAAAATGGTTGGTTTATAAGAGTGGATCATATAAAGAAGTATGGTACTGATCAAGATATAGAAACTCTCTCAATTTATCCTTCTAGGCCGCTTTTGTTTTTAAATATAGATGCCCAACCTAATTCTACTGCTTTGTTGTGGGAGCATATTGAAGATGCACCGGGGGTGCCTTGCCCTAATCCTAGGTTTGTTGTAGCTAGGGACCTTATACAGAATATAGTTATGAAACCAGTCAATGTTAATGTTAGAAGTTTTGGAATAAGGACACCAATTTGTACATCTCAAAAACCAAGTTATGGTATAATTGGTATTTTCCATGTTCTTCCACCATCTTTAGCTTGGATTTGGAGACTCGTTGCACCAAGAGGGCATGCTAACCCTAGCATCATTTCAACAAGTGGATTGCTTGAAAGTGAGGGAGTAGGAACATATTGGCCATTTGCTACTGGTAAGATGGTTACCCAAGCTAATTTGCTTCTTAGTCAAATAGTAAATTCACCAAAGGTGAAATACCTTCTTGTCCCTAATCAGCATATAGGTGCTTGGAAAGTTGGATTCAATCCTCAGTGGATAATGAGGGAGTATATTGCTAGAAGAGGGGGAATTAGATTTTCGCCATCGGAGTTATCTCCTTCTAGATGCCAAATTCTTGGGTATGCACTTGAGGAAATGTTTTTTGAAGGACACGAGATTTTTAAGGGATTCTTGAAAGTTGAGTATCAAGAAGAAGTTGGAAATGATGCTTATGATGAAGGAGCTAACATGTTGTATAAATTTTTTGTTGATACTACCATGCCTTTTTACAAGGATCCTGAACTTGATAGTTTGGGAAAGAAAATTTTGTCGTGTTTATACGATAAAGGTAGTGTGAAGGATTTTGAGGATATTTTAGGAATTAGTAGTTATTACAATATGGAGGAGGGTGAGTAATGGATAGTAAAAGGCTTATATCACATTTCATTGAACTTGTCAAGATATATAGTCCATCGCTTATGGAGGACTTTGTTTTTGAGTACCTCTTTAAGAAATTTAGAGAGCTTGGGTACATTTCTGAATTGCAAGTGAATGGCAAAGTTAAGAACATGGTTGTATTCATTCCCGGAAACTCTAAAGAAAAACCACCGATGATGTTTTGTGCACATGCTGATACTGTTGAGCCAGCGAAGGATATAAATGTTGTTGTAGATGAAATGGGAGGTGTTATAAAGTCAGATGGGAAGACTATACTAGGAGCAGATGATAAAGCTGGAGTAGCTGCGATGCTGGAACTTGCTTATCATCTCAAAGAAGAGAAAAATGCCTCCTATGGTGATATTTATCTCGTAATAACTTCTGCCGAAGAAATAGGTTTAGTCGGTGCTAAATACCTTGATTTATCAAAAATCAAGGTTAAATTTGGGTACTGTTTAGATTCACATGGCGATGTCGGGACTGCTATAATTAGGGGAGCCACCCATTATAGATTTAAAGTTGAATGTTTTGGTAAGTCTGCTCACGCAGGTATAGATCCCGAAAAAGGTGTGAATGCCATAAAAATGGCTTCAGATGTAATATCTAAAATTGCATGTGGGAAAATTGATGAGGGTACTGTTGTAAACATTGGTGAAATAAGTGGTGGTAAGGCTACCAATATAATCCCTGATTATGTAGTTTTTGAAGGAGAGGTCAGGAGTTTTGAACAATCAAAGATAAGGGAAATTATTAATGATATTTCAGATGTTTCCAGGGAAGTCTCGGAAAGTTATGGTGGTGAAATTAAAGTTTCTGAAGAGAAACTATATTCGGGCTATAGTATTTCTGATGATTCTGAGGTAGTTAAAAGGTTTATTGATGCCTGTTATCAAGTTGGAATTAAACCAATAATTACAACTACGAGAGGAGGAAGTGATGCGAATATATTCAACGAAAATGGGATTGAAGTGCTTAATATATCTTGTGGGATGAGAAATCCACACTCTTTGGAAGAGTTTATTTTTATAAAAGACCTTTTAGATACCGCTAAATTATCTATAGCATTGGCAGTACTATAGAACTTATATTTTCTGAAGAATATGATTCTGTTAAGAAATTCACAGGCTATTGCCTGTTTTTATTTCTTTCATAAGGAATCAATTTTAGAAATTCCCCGCCCAACCCACCCAGTTAAGTAAGGGATACGAGGTATCCCTTAACCCTGCAAGAAGTTTTTTATAAGAAGTGCTTTAAGCACAACGTGCTTTAAGCACACCCCACCCACCCAATTTTATGGAGAGGGAGTTACACCCCTCTCCACTCCCTAGAGCAACTTGAATAAAAAGTGTAAAAGCATTTAATTAAGAAGGTGCTTTAAGCACCACTACCTGCCCTATTTAATGTAGAGAGGTGAAACCTCTCTACACTCTTTGATATAAATAAAAAGGTGCTCTAAGCACATTAGAAAATTTTGTCAAATTTTATATTTTTATCTTTTTCCCAATTTAACGGATTATTCAGAATGTATTTTCTTATTCTTTTAATTCAAATTCGTTTCTGATGATGTGTTTGTAATAATTGCGTTGCCATAATTTTTTATTAAACGGTTTCCAATTATTGGTTTTCACATTCCTGATATAATCATTTGTTGTCATTGTTTTAAACCATTGTGCAATTTTGTATAGGGGCGAACCTGTGTGTTCGCACCTTGAATTGTAATTATCATCGTTGTTTATATCAGGACAGACACACAGGTCTGTCCCTGTAATAATCACATCCTTTCAGGCGGATTGAACGGCGATGATGAATTTCAGGATTGTATCT